>Ga0210389_10000794_pt1 | contig 26771 bp, 23 predicted proteins | sample IncBWH28OmetaG_FD_160127 | JGI IMG/M metagenome (GOLD analysis project Ga0210389, IMG submission 160127) | Forest soil microbial communities from Barre Woods Harvard Forest LTER site, Petersham, Massachusetts, United States - Inc-BW-H-28-O ... | reverse complement strand
TCGCCGCCGATCCTGGCTGGGCGCGAGGAGCTGATCGAGGAGTTCGCCGAGGCACTCGAGGATGGGCCGGGCGCGCCGGGGCGCGCGACCATCTACTCAGGCGCGCGGGGTACCGGCAAGACGGTCTTGCTCAACGCCGTCGAGGCCGAGGCCCGGTCCCATGGCTGGCTTGTCGTCAGCGAGACCGCGACCCCCGGGTTCATAGCGCGCCTTTCTGACGACCACCTGCCGAGGGTGCTCGCCGACCACGACCCCAAGGCTGTGCGTCACCATCTGACGAGCTTCGGGCTTCCGGCGAACCTCGGCCGGCTCGACTGGGCGAGAGTCGAGCGACACGCGAGGACGCTCTCGTTCCGCTCCAAGGTCGAGCTGCTGACCGACTTGTTGAAGGAAACGGAGAGCGGGCTTCTCATCACGCTCGACGAGCTCCACCATCAGCCCGTCGCCGAGCTGCGCGAGTTCGGCACGGTCGCGCAGCACATGATTCGCGAGCAGCGCGAGTTCGCGTTTGCCGCGGCTTCGTTGCCCGCCGCAATCGACGAGGTCCTCGCCGACGAGCTGATGACGTTCCTGCGCCGCGCGGACCGCCACCACCTCGGCTCAGTCGATCCGTCCGCTGTACGCCAGGCGCTCGAGCAACCGATCGTAAGCGCCGGACGCACGATCACAGACGACGCGCTCGAGGCGATGGTCGCTGCGACAAGCGGATACCCGTTCATGATCCAGCTGGTCGGCGACCGCGCATGGCGCGCCGCCGGCGACTCGCCGACGATCACGCTCGAGCACGCAGACGCGGGCATCGACGCGGCGAAACGACGCCTCGGCCAGTTGGTGCACGCACCCGCGCTTGCCGACGCGTCCGATGTCGCCAAGTCCTTCCTCCTCGCGATGGCACAAGACGACGGACCATCGACTCTCGCCGATATCGGGCGACGGCTCGGCGCCAACTCGAACTACACGAGCCAGTATCGGCTCAGACTGCTCGCACTCGAGCTGATCAAACCCGCCGGGCACGGCCGCGTCGAGTTCGCACTCCCCTACCTGCGCGACTACCTACGCGAACACGCGGCCACGCTCGGGCTCCCGAGCGAGCCGTAGACAAGACGCGGTCGTCGGCGACCCTCTAACGGTTGAAGCCGAAGCCGCCCGGCGGTGCGAGCACGGGCGGCGGAGCGGGTTTCGTCTACCGTGGACGAAACGCGCCCTATGAATTCGTATTTTCCGTGTATATTCAGCTACGGGCTCGGAGCAGATAGCTCGCTCTACGCTCAGAAAATCCCTGCAAACTGGCAGGTTTCGGACCTGTAGTTCAGTCGAGCGACTCCCGATTCACACGCGAGAGGTCGCTGGTTCAATCCCAACCGCGCCCATAAAAAGCCCTGGAAATCCGTGGTTGTTGAGTCGCGCGCCCAACGTGTGAGCGCTCGCTATCGCAGTTACTTGCGTTTCATTTGCTTTTCCTCCTTGCCATAGTTGGTGAGGGCAGTTCCCCCCCTCTTGCTCTTTATGGGTCTTGGGGTCCCCGGGGGCGCCCTCGCGTGTCCAGCGGTCGGTCCCGATGCCCGCTGGCGGTGCGGAGGAGTCGCGTCTACGGGAGAGCGAGATCTGGATCTGGCTTCGCTGTGTGGATCTCGAGCGACGATCCGCGGCAGGGCGTGACCCATGTCGCCGCCGCGGTCGCTGTGGACGAGTATGCCCGGGGTTCGATCCGCGGCCAGTTGCCGGTGACGAGGGCTTTGAGTCGTGCTTGCTCGCCGTCGCGGCGGTTCATCTCGCGGGCGTAGAGCGCGAGCATGAGCACGGGCGTGGTGTGGCCCATCTGGCTCATCACGTATGTCGGCGGCTCGCCGATCGTGACGGCAAGTGATACGAACATGATGCTCCTGACTGTTGGGGTCACAGACCCATCGACGCCACCGGCCGATAGGGCAATGACCCTCTGCCGATACCCCCGGAACGTCCACTCATTGGAACTCGGCACGGGCTACGGCGTGGGTCGGCTGGCTTGGTCCTCGGTGATTGCCTCGCGCAGGGCCTGCTCGAAGGATCTGGGTTGGATGTCGAACAGCTCCATACCGGATGGGTCGGTGATGGTGGTGTCGGTGGAGAGCCCCTCGATCAGTGGTCTCGCGATGCCGGCGTCGACGGGTGTGATGAGCCCGATCCAGTGTGAGGAGAGCCACGGCGTCAGCAGCGGCACCGGGATGCGTGGGCGGCGGTGCAGTCCCAGCGCGTCGGCCATTTGGTCGAGCATCTTCCCGTATGTGAGTATTTCGGCAGACCCGATCTGGATCTCGCGGGAGCGCGTCTCGGGTATGCCGGGAGCCTCGATGAGGTAGCTCAGCACGTCGGCGATGGCGATCGCCTGGGTGGGTGTGGCCAGCCACGAGGGTGCGAGCATCACCGGCAGGCGTTCGACCAGCGAGCGCAGCGTTCGGTAGCTCTCCGATCCGGCTCCGACCACCATGCCGGCGCGAAACCAGGTAAGCGGTGGTCCCTGATCGCGCAGGATCTCTCCGACGCGCAGCCGCGAGCGCAGGTGCTTGGATGCGGGGCGATCGCCGAGGCCGCCGAGGTAGACGATCCGTTCGATGCCGGTGGTGATCGCGAAGCCAGCGAAGTTGGAGGCGGCGAGGGCGTCGCGTTGCTCGTAGTCGGAGTCGCCGCCGCGACCCATCGAGTGGACGAGATAGTAGGCCGTCGTGTAGTCCTCGTCGATGGCGCTGAGGGAGCTCGGGTCGAGCATGTCGGCGCGGTGTACCTTGACGGCTGGATCGAAGCTGACCCGGCTGGGGTCGCGTGCGACGCACCCAACCGGAGCGCCTTGCGCGTGAAGGTCGCGCACCAGCCGGCTGCCGATGTAGCCGGAGGCTCCGGTGACAAGCGTGCGGACCATGCTCAGGAAGCCAGCGCTCGTGGCGCCTCGTGCGGGCTCGTAGGGCCGGCGCACTGGCGCCATAGCGGCTTGGCCAGCGTCAGCTGTACGACGCCGATCCGCCGCTCGGCGAACCCGGCCTCGCAGTAGGCGAGGTACATCCGCCACAGTCGCCGAAAGCGCTCGTCGTAGCCGAGATCCTCCAGGCGCGTGGTCGCGGCCTCGAAGTTGGCGCGCCAGCGCCGGAGCGTCTCGGCGTAGTGCGGCGTCAGATCCTTGAGTCCCACGGCTTGCATGTCGGTGCGTTGAGCTACGCAGCGCGCGATCACAGCGAGCGAGGGCAGGCAACCGCCCGGGAAGATGTGGGTACGGATGAAGCTCCGTGAGGCCTTCTCGACCTCGTAGGCTTGATCGTCGACGGTTATCGCCTGCAGCAGCATCCTTCCGTGAGCAGCGAGCAGATTCGAGCAGCGCGCAAAGAACGTGCCGAAGTCGCGATATCCGACGGCCTCGATCATCTCGATGCAGACGAGCTTCTCGTAGCGTCCGCGCAGGTCGCGATAGTCCTCGCACAGCACCGTGACTCGATCGGCGACCCCGGCCGCCTGCACCCATTCACGGGCGTGCTCATACTGCTCGCGCGAGATCGTCGTGGTCGTGACCCGACAGCCCCTCGTTCGCGCGGCGTAAACGGCGAACCCGCCCCATCCAGTGCCGACCTCGAGCAGGTGGTCGCCGGCTCGCAGACCCAGCTTGCCACACACCAGCTCGAGCTTTGCTCTCGATGCCTGCGCGAGCGTCATTCCCCGGCGCGGGAAGTACGCCGAGGAGTACATCATCGTCTCATCGAGCATCAACGCGAAGAGTTCGTTCCCGAGGTCGTAGTGGGCCGCGATGCCGCGGCGGCTGCGCGCGTGTGTGTTGCGTGCGCGGATGCCGCGCGCGGCCTGCAGCGGGACCCGTACCGGTGCGACGCGGCGACGCCACTCGTCGAGGCTGCTGGCGTTGCACGCTGCCACGCGCGCCACGGCCGTCAGATCCGGGGACTCCCACAAGCCCTGCGCGTATGCCTCGGCCATCCCGCGGCTGCCGTGCAGCAATCTCGGCCACAGACTTGGCGAGCGAACCAGTACCGTCGCCTGCGGGCTCCCGTGACCCAGCACCAGCTGGCGCTCGCCCTCCACGACAGTCAGCTGGCCTGAGCGCAGACGCTCCAGCAGGCCAAGCGCGATCCCTCGCGCGACGCGCTGCGCCACCGTCACGCCGGTGCCTCGGGACCGGCGTGCAGCGGCACGCCCTTGAGCTTCAGCGCGAGCGCGTGCCCATAGATGAGCGCGAGCACGCGCAGCGTCGCCGCGGGGTAGCGCGCGGTGAGGCGAGCCAGACTGCGACTGTTCAGCGGCGCACGACGCAGCGCGAGCGTCGCGTCAAACACGAGCGCTCCAAGCTCGCGGCTCTCGATGTGAACCGCCAATGTCGCGCCAGGCGCGACCGCGCGCAAGGTGTAGCGCTGCTCCATCCCCATGAACGGGGATACGTGCAGCGCCTTCGCGAAGCTGGCGGCCAGCACCGGGCCTTCGCCGCTGCGCTCGAGCACATAGGCGTGCCGTTCCCCCCACGGCGTGCTGGTCACCTCCGCCACGACCGCGTCGAGCTGCTCCTGGGGAGTGAAGCAGTAGTAGAAGCTGACCGGGTTGAAGCAGTGCCCGAACGTGCGCAGGTGCGTAAGCAGACGAATCGGGCCCGCGGGCGCGCTGCCTGTCCGACGCTCGAGGAGCACACGCACGGCATCCGCAAGCCCAAGGTGGGTATCACCGAGATAGTCGGCGCGACGGAATCTAACCAGGCCCTGGCGGCCGGCGACGAGCCGGCCGGCGAGCAGGCCATCCAGCTCCTCCAGATCGAGATACACGAGCGCGATCCGGTGGCACAGCTCGTGGGCGCGCACCGCAAAGCGACGGTGACGGATCGTGCCCTCATAGATCGCGCTGACGGTCATATCCGCACCGGTTCCGCGCGCTGCGAGCTGAGTTCGCTCACCACGCGCCGCGGTCGTTGAAGACGACGAAGCCCGTGTCGAGATCATAGGCTCCGGCGTCTGTCGCGACATGCACCGTGTTGGCATGCCCTCCCGCCTCCTCGCTCGCCTCGAATACGACCAGCTCATGATCGCGGTGCAGCAGGTGCGCGCATACGAGCCCGGAGACTCCCGCACCGACGCTCGCGATCCTCATGCGCGTTCGGCAGCGAACGGTTCCACAGTCATGTACATAGCACTATTCTGCGTATCCGGCTGATAAGCACGGGACGAGGCCGCCGATGCGCCATGCTTGTCGCGTGCGCTATCCGCGCCCGAAGCCCAGGATCGCCAGCATGATCGGCTCACTGCTCGACACGATCCTCAACCGCACCGTCCTCGCGGGCTACACGCGTGTCGGCTATCGCATGCGCAGGGGCACGTGGAGCACTGCCGAGATGCAGCCGATGGGCGAGAAGGTCGTGCTCGTCACCGGTGGGACCTCGGGGCTCGGCCTCGCCGCCGCCGAGGGCTTCGCGCGTCTCGGCGCGACGGTGTGGTTGCCGGCCCGCAGCCAGCAGCGCGGCGAGCTTGCCCGCGCGCAGATCGTGGCAAGCTCTCCCGGCAGCAACGTCCGGGTTGGCCTCTGCGACCTCAGCGACCTGGAATCCGTCCGACAGTTCGCCGAGCGTCTCGGCGGCGAGACCGGGCGCCTCGACGTGCTCGTCAACAACGCTGGCGCGCTGGCGAGCGAGCGGACGCTCTCGGTCGACAGGATCGAGCTGACTCTGCAGATGGGCCACGAGGAGTTTGACGGCCCGACCGCATACGCGCGCACCAAGCGCGCCCAGATCATCCTGACCGAACTGTGGGCAGAGAGGTTGCAGGACACCGGTTTGGTTGTCCACGCGATGCACCCAGGCTGGGTGGACACCCCGGGCCTGAAGTCCTCGCTGCCACGCTTCTACGGTCTGACAAAGCCACTGCTGCGCACGCCCCAAGAAGGCGCCGACACGATCCTCTGGCTCGGCGCAGCTCCCGAGCCGGCGCGCAGCTCCGGCGGCTTCTGGCATGACCGCCGCGAGCGCCCGACCCACCGCACGCGGTCGACCAAGCAGACGCCCCAGGACCACGAGCGGCTATGGACCGAATGCGAACGCCTCAGCGACTGGCACGACACACCAGCCCCCGCTGAATCAGACCGTCGGGGGCACACGAATCACATACGACGCTGACCTCGCACTGAAGGGGCCGTTCACGCTCGCCGACCCGCTGCTCCGGGTCGCGTTCAAACGAGTCGGCGCTCGCGCGCTCGCGGGTCTGCGCAGGACACTCGCAGAAGGCCACTGAGCATCCGAACGCGTCACCGGACGCCAATACGCTCAACAGGAAACCCTCGAAACCCCGCTGCCGGGGAAGATGACGCCGTTCTGGCCAACGTTCGTCCAGGCTCATCCGCACTGTCGCGTTTCGCGACGCGCGCGTCGATCAATCGGACTTGCCTTCTGTCACTTCAGTCCCCTTGGCCCGATCGCTTGTGTTGCCAAGCACTATCGACGGGCTGATCGATCGGCAGGCGGTGGCCTCGGTCTACCAGCCGCTGGTCGATTTCTACGGTGGTGAGATGGTCGGTTACGAGGCCCTGGCTCGAGGTCCAGCGGGTTCTTCGCTGGAGCGTCCCGACGCCCTGTTCGCGGCTGCTCATTCGGCGGGCAAAGAGGCTGAGATCGAGTGGGAGTGCCTGCGGGCAGCGTTGACGGGAGCCTTGGCAACGGGCCTTGCGCCCGGACAGGCGCTGTTCGTCAACTTCGAGTCGCGCATGCTTACGGCCGAACGCCCGGATTGGCTGGTCCGGTTGCTGGACGCGGCCCTGGATCGCTTCGCGATCTTCGCCGAGGTCACCGAGCGCGCTCTGACCGGTCAGCCCGCAGAGCTGTTGGCAGCCGTCGAGGGCCTACGTCTGCTGGGAGTGGGCATCGCTCTTGATGACGTGGGTGCCGACCGGCGTTCGGTGGCATTGATGCCCTTTCTGGCTCCGGAGGTGATAAAGCTCGATCTAGCTCTGGTGCAGGACAATCCTTCCAGGCAGACAGCCGAGATCGTCCACGCCGTGAACGCTGAGGCGAAGCGCACAGGCGCTCTCGTGCTGGCGGAGGGGATCGAGACGGAGGCTCACCGGCAGACGGCGCTCGCCTTGGGCGCGCGGTATGGGCAGGGCTGGCTGTTCGGTCGTCCTGCGGCTCTCGAGCGATCCGAGCAAGGGATTGCTAATGCGATCCCCCGCCCTCGCCGCAAGTCACATGATGATCACCAATCTCCGTTTGAGGTGGTAGCCCAGAGCCGGCCTACACGCCGTGGGGACAAGCGTCTGCTGGCGCTCAGCTTGCAGATAGAGGCATCGAGTGTCGGCGGTCGTGCTGAGCGCTTTCCAAGAATCCCAGTATTTCAGCGCAGCGACTCGTTCTCGCTACTCGGCCCTGTCAAAGGACGCCGCACTGGTGGGCGCACTCGGTGCCGGTCTCTCAGACGAACCGGCGCCCGGCGTGCGAGGCGCAGCCCTCGACCATGCCGACCCACTGCGCCACGAGTGGGACGTGACCGTGATCGGCACGCATTTCGCCATGGCTTTCGTCGCGCAGGACCTCGGGGACAACAGCGCCGACATGCACAGACGCTTTGACTTCGCGATCACCTATGACCGCGCCCTAGCGGTAGAGGCCGCTAGCGCGATGATGGGACGACTGGCCGCGCGCTGAGGCCTTTCTTCGGCGCTGCGAGCGCGCGAGGTAACCGGCCGCCGCGCTCGGATTGGACGAGGAGCGGTTGCTCTCGGTCGGTTCTTTGCCAGCGCTTGTTCGCCGGCAAAGAGCGAGCATGTCCTCCGCGGTACCCAACGCACGGTGCTTGGTCGCAGCGCCTGGGTGTCAAGCCGACGTAGCTCAGTTGCATGGCCAGCTTCTAGCGGACAGCCTACGCCGCCCTATCGTCTGGGTGCTCGTAGTGCATTAATCAGGTCGACCAGCTCTTGGTCAACGGGTGCCGTTTCGTGCTCATCGCAGCAGGGCGGCTGGTCTTTTCGCGGGCGGCCAACGTCTGCCAGCTGCGGCACGTCCGCTGCCCCGTCAATGTGCGGGTTCTCTGCGTCGGTGTGTCGGCCGATCCAGGAGACGACAATCTCGTTGTCATCGGCGAACACGATGTGCATTCTCCAGTCTGCGTAGAGCGCAGCCCGCAGACGTGAGCATCTCCGCCGTCGGGTGCTCGCATTCGGTAGTGGCCGGCGGCGCAGCCTTCATGCCCCAGGCGGTTGATGGCCTCCCAGAAGTTGCTCTTGGCCTTTCCGCGAAGCCCCTTTACTCGCGGATTTGCCCGCGGGGCAACCGTAACGGTGAACTTCACGTGCGCGTCAGCAGCTCTGTGTTGCCCGCAAGAGCGTCGGCGAAGCCTTCGCGGGCGCCGTCCTCGGCGAACTCGCGCTGGTCGGCGGCGGCGGCGAGCAGCGACTGCCAACGCTTGGCGTCTCCAGCTGTCTCGCGTAGCCGCTCCAAACGGTGGCGCAGATCAACGACGCTGGCGAAGGTCAGCGTCATCGGTTGCTCGGTGGCGATGTTCATCAGTCCGCGGCGCGCCCACGCGCGCACCGTAGGCGCAGACACCCCGAGTGCGAGCGCGGCCTGCGCCACGTCGATCGTCTCTGGTCGCATGCTGGCCACCGTGTCTCGCGTCTGTCGGAGCTGGTCGAGCGCTCGCTCAAGGCTGCCCCGCTGTAGGGCGTCTTCAGTCCGATGCAAGGTGTCGTCGAGCGTGATGAAGCCGACTGCCAGTGCTCTTCGCTCTCGCTTGGTCATTCAATCAGCCTAGCACTTCTTTCCGATAGCACATAGATATCAGAAAGAAGATGCCGGCACTGACTCGGCGAGAAGAGCCGGAGCGATGCGCTAGGAGCGCGTCGCCACGGCCAGCACCACCCGGTGATCGACGCCGTACGCTCGGGCGTCGACGTTGAACGCGTCGGCTTGGTCTTGACCGCGGCGGAGGCGATGTTATGGGAGCAGCGTGCAGACTGGCTCGCAGGCGAGCTCGCCTGGTTTGAGGTGGCGCGTCTTGTCTTTCGCGACCCGCCAAGTCGCTCGGGCGCCACGCCGCCCACGCGCTGCACGTCAGCCTCCTTGAGCTGTGTCCTGGCGCCGTGCGTCGGCTTCAAAACACCTTGGGGTTTTGCGGGTCACCCGCGAACCCCCCGCCCAAATACGCCTAAATAGGGCTACAATCGCCCTTCCAGCACCTCGACCACTCAACCCCACGCCGAGCAAAACCCCTGGAAACATGGGCCTTCAGGGCAAGTAGCTCGACGTGAAGACGATCTCCCGCACACCGTATTCAAGGGTCGTTCCAATGACGTCAAGGGTGGCTGTAGTGGACGTGCCCTACCGATAGTCCGCAGGACCCTGGGGCTCCTGCCCATGGTATGTTCCGGAAAATGGTCGAGGGTTGGAAATGACCGGTTATCCAGAAGGCTCGCGGACGTGCCCAAAATGCGCGAAGACAGCCACCGTACCAGGGCGCTTCTGCACAGGCTGTGGCACGCCACTCGATCCCGAGCGGGCACCCACATCCGCGCGGACGGTCGCACCCCGAGCCAGTGGCGCTGAGCGTGCGACCGCACCTTCTGTGCACGCCTCGCCCGCAGGCACAGTGCCTCCCAGGAAGCCGCCACAGCCGGCTCCACCTCCTGCGCCGCCCGACACCACGCCCCCACGACCCACGGTCACCGACACGCCGTCAGCCCCTGCCCGCTCCCTGCCGACGATTGCCGCCGCTGTCGCGCTGGTACTGATCGTAGGCGTCGGCGCCGCCTACCTGGGCGGCGCGTTCGGCTCATCCCACGATCGCCCACACACGAGCAGAACACTCCGCGTGCACAATGCCGCCAGTTCGTCCTCGAGCACGACTACGTCCACCACGACCGGTACCACCGGAACGCCTGCGGTCACTCCCGCCTCCACCGGTCCGCCCGGCCCGTCGAGCACGCTGCACGCCTACTTCCGCGAACTCGGGTCCGGCCACGAGCAGGCAGCGTTCGCGATGATGTCGATGACGTACAGAGAACAGAATCAAACCTGGCTCTCTGAGCGCGAAGAAGCACAGCCACAGGTCACCGTCGTGTCGGTTGGCAGCGCCACCTATGCCTCCGGCAACGCGATCGTGCCTGTCGAATTTTTTGCGCGCGACAAGTTCGCCTCTCACGGGAGCGACACGCTCTGCCGTCAGTTCACCGGGACCGTGACGATGGTCCACGTGAGCGGCCAGTGGCTGTACGAACCCGATACGAGCAAGCTCAAAGCCGCGGTCGTGCCGTCTAACAACCCCGGCTGCCCCAGCTAGGACCACGCGGCTGCCGCCCGGCTGTGAAGCAAGGACATCGAATGGTCCTCTGGGCGCGCGTGCTCGCGACGGCGTCGGTGGTGGTAATCGTGGCGGTTGCGCTCCTCCTCAGCCGGTCGCACAGCTCTCCCAGGGCGCCCGCTCCGCGTGCGGTCACGAACACCCACACGTCAAAACGCCCACACCGCGTCACACGAGCTCGAACCGCGAAACACCCCAGCCTCGTGCGGCTGCTCGGGGAGACGATCGTCGGGCGCTTCTACGGGACTCAGCCCTCGCCTGAGTTCCTGGAGCGCATTCGTGCGGGCGAGGTCGGAGCGGTGATCCTCTACGGTGAAAACACCGTCGGTGGACTGGCCTCCGTACGCGCGATCGACGAACGCATGCAAGCGCAGGCGCGCGCGGGCTCCAACCCGCCACTGCTGATCATGACCGACCAGGAGGGAGGTCCGATCAGGCGACTGCCCGGTCCGCCGGCGATGGCGCCCGCGGAAATGACATCGGTCGCACTCGCGCGCCGCGAGGGTCTCGAAACGGCTCTCCTGCTGCGCTCCGTCGGAGTCAGCGTCGACCTCGCGCCAGTGGCCGACGTCGAGCAGCCGAACGGTGACTCGTTCCTCGGGTCGAGGTCGTTCGGGTCGGACCCGACAACCGTGGCGAGCAAGGCGTGCGCGTTCGCGCGAGGACTCGCCGCCGGAGGCGTCGCCTACACGCTCAAGCACTTCCCCGGCCTGGGACTTGCACGTGTGAGCACCGATGCCGCGCCCGTCGCCATCGAAGCGCCGGCGGCGGAGCTGCGCAGTTCCTACCAGCCTTACCGCGAATGCGGCTCGAGCCCGCTGGCGCTGGTGATGATCGACAGCGCCTCGTACCCCAGCCTCTCCGGTTCGCTGCCAGCGGTGCTCTCACCCGAGATCTACGCGAGCGAGCTCGCCGGCGCCGTGCGCCGGACGGCCACGCTCACGATCAGCGACAACCTCGAAACGCCAGCGCTCGCGGCCATCTCGGCGCCGGGACCGCGCGCGCTCGCCGCCGGGCTCGACCTCGCCATGTACGCAACCAGCGAATCGGGCTCGGCCGAAGGATTGCGCGAGATGCTCGCCGCCGTCCGCGACGGCCAGCTGAGCCGCAGGCGGGTGCGGAGCGCGGCGGCCAGAGTCGAGGCGCTCAAGCACATCCTCGACTGAGGCCACCGCGCCGGCCGCCTGACCCCGTGCCTGCCGCCTAGAGTCCGACCCCCCAGTGCGTGCCTGCCAGGTCACCCTTGGATTGCAGATCCGCGATCAGCGCTCCGAGCTCATTGACCACCTGCTCGGCCTGCGGTCCCGCCGGCGCGATCTGCAGATCACGCGCGTCCTGCGCTCCCGAGGACAGCAGCCGCGCGAGTGGGGCGAACAGCGCCAGAAGGGCCCTGAGCCCGCCCGATTCGCCCACCTGGCCGAAGCTCAAAGGGCTGACTTCACTCTGGCTCGAATGGATCACGACGCCGACCGTTCTGCGCTCGCCGAGACGTTGGCCGATCGTATACGCGACCGCGGCGATCACCAACAGGACGATTGCTTTTCCGGCGGAGCCGCGGGCAAGCGCGATCAGCGCCAGCAGCCCACATACGAGGATCACGAGCGGGGCGAGCCAGCCGCTTCTCCGCGTCACGAACGCGCTGACGCCCGTGATCAGCTGTACGCGCGTCTCCTGCACGAGTCGGCTGCTCCGTTTGCCTCGCCTCCTGTGCGTGGCCAGGAACAGGACCCGCGAGTTCGTCACGAACAGAGTGCCCGTCCCGGCCGGCCGTGACAGTCGGATCCCGAACAGTTCGAAGCCGGGTAGATAGCTGACGGCGTAGCGCTTCCACACCTTCTCGCCGTCGCCGAGCACGATCGTTGTGTCCTCGATTGTCGGAGGTTTGACGACCGACGCCTGGTGCTGCGGCGCCACCACCTGCGTGGACGGGCCATTCGCACTCGACGGCAGGCCGTTGTCCACGACCACCTCGTGTTTGCACCATGGACACATTCCGGCGCCCGCTTCCAGCTGATTGCCGCAGTTGGCGCAGTAGGAGTGGCCCACTGCCTGTCGTTGCTCATCCGTCATCTATCACCTCTGGTTCGAAGGTCCGTGTCAACTACATCCCGAGCTCAGGCTCGTCCTGCTCCGCTTCCGGCGGGCCCAGATCCGCGGAAGGGCCGTGGTCGATCCCGACAGTCGACTCCTTGGCATCCGAGATCGACGTGTCCGCCACCGGCGGCCCTCGCTCGATGCTCTTGACCACGGCCTCGCTGTTGCCGATCTGGGCGAGAGCGCGCTTAGCTCCTACGCCGAGCAGGCCGACCAGCCCGACGCTGCTGGCGAGTACCTGCCCCGTGATGCCGGGCACAAACGCGCCCACCATGCCGATCATCATGCTGGCTACCGGCGCCCCATTCTGGACGGTCGTGAGGATCGTGCGCGTGAGGTCGTGCGTCACGACACCGGCTCCGAGGGCACGTCGGGGATCGCATCCAGGAGCCCCGCGCCGCTCACGACGATGCCGGCGAGCTCCTCGGCGATCCCCTTCATGGCCTGGCCCAAATCGACCGCGAACAGCCTCGCCGCGGCCTCACAAGCCTGCCGCACGGACATGTGACCGTCGGACAGCGACCACACCCCAAAGGTGAAGCCGGACATCGAGTAGAGGCTCTGACCACGCTGGTCGGCGACATGGAACACGCCGCGCGCCTCGGGCGTGTTGCCGAGGCCGTAGCCCATGGGGAGCAGTCGGTGCTTGGAAAGGGCTTGCAGATCGAGCTCGGGCGAGAGCCCGAGCTCGATGACCAGCCCGGCCTCGAGCAGGTCGGACAGCGCGCCGTCCGCGTTGGCGACTCCCTGCGCGCGCGCCCATTCGCTCACCGCGGCGCGATTGCCCAGGCTCGCAATCTGCGACCAGAACCCATACAGGTCGGGGGCGAGCTGCAGGCGGCGAGTGCCGTGACGGATTTCCGCGACCTCGCGACCCAGCGGCGAGGCTGTGAGCATTGAGAAGAAGCCGAGCGGCGTTCCCACCGGCAGCAGCGTGTCCCGTGATTCCCCCATCTCCGCTCAGTGCACCCCTCGTGGCGGGGTCCACTGGTGGAAGGAGAATAAGAATGGCGGAGTATCGGGCAGCGACGCGATCGTATCGCCGACTTCGAGCGATGAGAGATGCCAGTCCTCAATGACGTTGCCGTCGAGCACGATCTCCTGCACACCCTGCCCGCGGACCGCGTGCTCGATCGTCAAGCGCTTGCGGTTGCGCCCGAAGCGTTCGCTGACGAACGTACGGCTGGCCGTATCGGTCAGCCGGAAGGCGAATACCGTCCCGAAGCCGCTGAGGATGCTCGCGCCCACCTCCGGCCCGTATGCGGCGTAGACCTGGGACACGTTCTGGCTGCCGACAACGAAGCGCAGCCCGAGCGAGCGGCCGAAGTTGATGCCGTCCGCGATGTGGCTCAGTTTGGGCAGGAGCGAGAACTCGTCCATCACGAAGTAAACGTTCCCCTCGGTACGGGCGCGCCCGACCGCCTCGGTGATCGCCAGGTCGAGCAGGATCCTGTAGATCGGGAGCAGCTGCGAGCCATGGGCGAGGTCGTACTCGACGAACACCCCCCTCGCGCCCTTCGCACGCACGAAGTCCCGGATCGAGAAGTCGCCCGGCTCACGGAACGTCCCCGAGAAGGCGGCTTTGACGGTCTGCTGCAGGAAGGCCAGCACCGAATGGCCCGTCCGCTCGTTGGCCAGGTGGATTTGGGCGCCGGCTAGATCCGGCTGGCCTTTGATCAGGTCGAACAGCACCTGCCGCTCGCTTTCCAGCAGCGCTCGCAGCTCACGATTGGAGCTATTCGCCGTGCTCTCGCGGGCCATGATCTCGAGCACAACCGCGAACACGTCGCGTGCCGCTGCCGCGAAGAAGAAGTTCTGACCTGCCTGTTCAAGCTGCTCGGCGAAGATCGCCGAGGCGAGCTCGAAGCCCTCGTCCACACGCGCGCTGCCCGTCTCCTGCAGATCGGCGAACAGGTTCCAGTTCACGCAGTCCCAGTCCTTCGACGGCGTGTTCGTGATCACGACGTCGCCGTCGCGGTGGAAGTTCTCGAGGAAGTCGCCCTTCGAGTCAAACACGACGAACACGTCCTGCGGTCCGGCGCGGTCGCGTAGCGACTTGACCAGCCAATTCATCCCGTTCGTCTTGCCTGAGCCGATGCTGCCGAGGAACAGGGCGTGCTTGCTGAGCGTGCTCTTTTCGTAAAAGCGGATCTTGCTGTCGTGGCCCTCCACAAACGCGACGAGAGGATCAACGACGTCCTTGGCCGGGGCGCCGATGACGCCCGTCGGGCTCTGGACCTGCCCGCCCTCCAGAAGTTGCATCCAGCTCCGGTGATTCGGCCCGTCGTCCATCACAGATCTCCCGATGATCGCGATTGCCCCTAGAACCAGAATGGCCGTGGACGGCGGCAGCCTACCCGGTGAAGTGGCCCGGCGTCGTTACCTTTTGGAACTTGTCGGGCCTACGGGCTTCCCGCGCCCACCAGCCGCGTCACAGGCCGAGACCCGTCCAGCGCCAACGCGCTGCACGCTACTTAGCACCCCAGCGACTAGGCCGTGACGACGCTCCGCGCGGCCGAGCTCGGCGCGCTGACCTCGACCGCGGGAGCCGCGCCGGCTCCCGCCAGCTCGACCCGCAGCAACGCCCCGCCGAACACCGCCGCGATGTCCCCCGCGCGCCCGAGCGCCTGTTCGATGTCCTCGAACGGCAGCTCGCACGTCTGCAGGAAGCGCCGCGCCTGTCCGACGCCCAGCGCCTCGGAGTCGACCTCCAGTTCCTCCACGTGGGTGGCGCCGGCGACCAGCGCCATCTCGGGTACGAGGATGCACGCGGCCATGTCGTCGGGGGTGGCGTCGGCCTCAGACGTCACCCGCTGGAGCAGCTTGGCGGCGCTCGGCGAGGAGCCGAGCTCGCCGAGGATGTCGCTCAGACGCTCGCGTCCGAGCAGGTCGCGCTTGCACCGCGCCTCGATCAGCCCGTCGCTGTAGAAGCACACGACCGCTCCGTGTGGCAGCGACACGGTCGTCTGGCGACGACCGGTCGGGATCGTCCAACCAACCGGCGGCGACGCGCACACCGCCAGCGGATCGCGGGAGTGCAGGCCGTGGAAGATCGGCGGCGGGTGCCCGGCGCTGGCATATGTCAGACAGCCGTCGCGCGTGTCGTACACGCCCACCACGACCGTCGCGAAGTGCTCCGCCTTGGGGTCCGCCAGCACGCGCCCGGCCAGCGCGATCGCCGCCCGTGGCTCCAGACCGGTCTGCAGGTACGCCCGCAGCGTGTACCGCGCGAGGGCCGCCTGCGTGAGCGCGCGGTGCCCATGCCCGGCGACGTCGCCCAGGATGATCGCCACCTTGCCGCGCTCGGGCACGAACACGTCGTAGAAGTCACCGCCAGCGGCCGGGCCCTCCGCCGGCCGGTACGCCACTGACACCGCCAACCCGCCCACGCGCGCCGGGATCGCCGGCACGAGCGCCGCCTGCATCGCGTCGACGTCCTGCAACAGCGTCACCTGCTGGCGCTGCAGCCGGCGCGCACGGCGAACGGCAATGCGCGAGCGCACCCACAGCCACAGCGCCAGCAGCAGCAGCGCCACGATGATCGGCTTGCTCCAGTCGGGCACCGGGATCGGCAGCGGGATGTGTTTGCCGATCGCATCCAGTGGGTTGCTCGTGTGGCCAGCGGACCTCCGCGACACGTGCCCGCCGGCAGTGCCCGCCGCGGAGGCGTCCCGCGCCAGCGCCAGAGCGCCCGCCGGGGTCGAGCCGCCCGTCGCCGCCGCCACGCCGCCGCCTCCGTGCGTTCGACCTGAGCCGCGCCGCCCGGTCGCAGCGCGCGGCCCGGTCGGGTCCGACCCTCCGCCCGTGTGCGCGCCCGCCGTGCCGTCGTCCGCCGATCCGACCACCGACGAGGAGCCGTGCGCTGCCGACCCGGACACGGCCGAGCCGGCCGAACCGCCACCCGAGGAGCCCGACGAACCCGCCCCGGACGCCGAGCCGCCGCCACCGCTCGGCGGGTCCGATGCCGGCGGCGTGGCACCCGTCGGGGATTCGCTGGGCGTGCCCGATGACGATCCACTCGTGCTACCCGACGAGGATTCGCTCGGTGCCGTCGTGGTGGTCGTCGGCGTCGACGCTGTCACGGTCGGCGTGGTCACGCTCACGCTCGGTGTGCTCACGCTCACCCCGACGCTCGGCACGCTCACGCCCACACTCGGAACCGTCACCCCGACGCTCGGCACGGTGACGCCAACGCTGGGCACGCTCACGCCCACGCTCGGGACCGTCACGCCCACACTCGGGACCGTCACCCCGACGCTCGGCACGGTGATGCCCACACCGAGCACGCTCAGCGCGGGCTTGGAGGAGGACGCGCCACTCCCGCCGCCGCCGGGCAGGCTCACCCCGATACCGGGCAGCAGCGCCAGGTTGACGCCCAGCAGCGCGACGGTGCGCGCGAGCCTCATCGGCGCTCCGCGGTCAGGCGCACGGTGGTGTTGCCGGGCGCGACACACAACTGCACGGCGTCCATCAGTCGTGTCATCATCGCAAATCCGCGACCCCGCTCGGAGTGTGCGCCGAGAACGGAGTAGGAGGCGCTGAACGTGCCGCAGTCGCGCACGCTGAGCGTCAGCCGCCGGTCCTCGACGAGCACGCTCAGATGGATATCGCCAGCGCGGTCGGGCAGGCCGTGCCTGACCGCGTTGGTGGCCGCCTCGTTGGCCGCGAACGCGAAGTCCATGCAGCGGTCGGCGTCCAGGCCGAAGGAAGCGGCGGCGGCATGAGCGTATTCGCGTGCCACCCACAGCTTGGGGGCGCGAGCCGGCAGGCGCAGCTCGCTGACGAGCGACGACGAACGACGCCCGCTGGGGAACGGGACGACACGCTGCTCGATCTGTGTGTCCATGTCAGCTCGCGATCGCGAGTGCCGAGAGCGCCTCGGCGCGAGAGTTGTGGAGCGCGATCAGGCTGTCCACGCCGGCGATGTCGAAGATGCGCAGGACCCGTTTGTTGTACTCGTCGCACACGATCGCCAGCGAGCCGTGATCGCCCTGCTCGCGCAGGCGCATGACCGCGCCGACGAGCACGCCGATTGCGGTCGAGTCGATAAACGACACCGACGACAGGTCGATCACGAGATGGCGCTTGCCGGCATTGACGCAGTCGGCCAGACACTCCCTGAGCCTCGGACTGGCCGCGTAGTCGATCTCACCACCGGCGACCAGCACGGCAACGTCCCCGGGGTGCCCGTGCCCGCCGGTCTCCTCGTCGCCGATGTAGAAAAAGCTCATGTGCTCCTCCAATGCTCTGGTGGCTGAAGCCTTATATGACCAGTGTCGCCCAAATACGGGCAATCCCCAAGAAGACAGCTACAGACACACAGTTCCCGTTTTTGGATACGCCCTAACTACGGGTTTTCCAGTATTTGGGCTGAACCCACGCTGGTGGACGTTTGTTCTAGCTCTGTGGCGCTATCGTGCGGGCGCATGCAGTACGTGAATCTCGGCGCGAGCGGCCTGCGGGTGTCCCGGGTGTGCCTCGGGATGATGAGCTTCGGCGACGACAGCGAGCGCCCGTGGGTGCTCGACGAGGCGGCCGCCGAGCCGATCGTGCGGGCGGCCGCCGACGGCGGGGTGACGTTCTTCGACACCGCCGACACCTACTCGCATGGTGCCAGCGAGATCGCCACCGGCCATCTGCTGGGCAAGCTGTTCACGCGCGAGGAGGTGGTGGTGGCGACCAAGGTGTTCATGCCCATGACCCCCGGCGAGAACGGCGGCGGACTGTCGCACAAGCACGTGCTGAGCGCGATCGACGCGTCGCTCGAGCGCCTCGGCATGATCCCGCTGTGCGTCGATCAGGGCGTCGGCGTGATCCCGTGGAGCCCGCTCGCGCGTGGTGTGCTTACGGGCAGTCGCACGCGCGAGGGCGAGCGTCTGACCAAGCGCGCGGACAGCGATCAGTTCACCGACTACCTGTACGCGCAGCCGACCGACTTCGACGTGGTCGAGCGGGTCGCCGAGGTGGCTGGCCAGCGCGGCGTCGCGCCAGCCCAGGTGGCGCTCGCGTGGCTACTGCACAGGCCGGGCGTCACAGCGCCGATCTTCGGCGCGACCAAGCTCGGACACGTGCAGGACGCGCTGGCCGCCGAGCAGCTCGAGCTCACAGACCAGGAGCTCGCGCGCCTGGAGGAGCCGTACGTGCCCCACCCGGTGCTCGGGCACGGCTAGCAGGCACGGTCGTATAGACCATCGCTACCGGCCTTCGCAAACAGACATACTCCGCCCGGCCAGCTGCGCCAGACGCCGGCCCCGCTCAGCCGACCGGCTCGAGCACGACCACCGGGATCTGGCGGGTGGTTTTGCGCTGGTAGTCGTCGAACTGGGGGCGAAGAGCGGACTGGCGGGCGTACAGCCGCTCACGCTCCTCGCCCTCTGCCACCCGCGCGCGCACGTCGAGCTTGTCGGTGCCGACCTCGACGGTGGCGGACGGGTTGGCCAGCAGGTTGTGGTACCAAGCCGGATGGGTGGGGGCGCCGGCCTTGGAGGCGAAGATCACCATGCGCTCGCCGTCGGGGAGGTACATGACCGGAGTCGTGCGCGACTCCCCGCTCCTGGCCCCAACACTGGTGAGCAGCAGCAACGGCGCGCCCTCGAACGGGCCGCCGACCTTGCCACCGTGGGTGCGGAACTCCTCGATGATGGCGCTATTGAAGTCGCTCACGTCGCTGTCGCTGTGCTGGCGCGCGCCCCGAGACGCACGGGCAGCGTCTTGAGCTGGTTGATGAACAGCGATTCGACGTGCGCCGGCTCGCCGTCGACGGCGATGTTGGGATAGCGGGCGAGGGTCTCCTCGAGCATCACCCGCAGCTCCAGACGCGCGAGCGCGGTTCCGAGGCAGAAGTGCCGGCCGCCGGCGCCGAACGCCTGGTGGTCTTCTTCGCGCAGGACGTCGAAGCTGTCGGGGTCCTTGAAGCGGGTCTCGTCGCGATTGGACGACACGTACCACATGACCACCTTCTCGCCCGCCTTGATCTTCTGGCCGTGCAGCTCGGTGTCGCGGGTGGCGGTGCGGCGGAAATGGGCGAACGCGGGGAACATGCGCAGCGACTCCTCGACCGCCCCGGGGATCAGCGCGGGGTCCTCGATCAGCATGTCCATCTGGCGACGGTCTTCCATGAGCGCGCGCATGCCCGAGCAGTAGGTCGCCTTGGTGCTGTCGTTGCCGGCGGCCATCAGCAGGAAGAAGCCCATGACGATCTCGTGTTCCTCGAGTTTGGAGCCTTCTACCTCGGAGTGGACGAGCACGCTGGTGAGGTCCTCGGTGGGGTTCTCCCGGCGGTCTGAGATCAGCTGGCGGCAGCGCTCGAAGATCTCGGGCAGGTCTTTCTCGAGCGCCCCCTCGAAGCCGTGGGGGTTGACGTCGGGGTCGGCGGCGCCGAGCGTGGAGTTCATCAGCCGCGCCCACACCAGGTCGTCCTCTTCGGAGATGCCCATGAACGAGCCGATCACCCGCGAAACGATCGGCTGGGCGACGTCGGTGACCAGATCACAGCGGTCGCGTCCGTCGAGACGGTCGAGCACGCGCCTGGCGATCGCGCGGATGGAGTCCTCGTGGGCGGCGATCCGCTTGGGGGTGAAGCCGGCCTGGAACAGCGCCTTGAGGCGATCGTGCTTGGGCGGGTCCATGCCGATGAACATCGCCTGGGCGAGCTCCAGTGGGAAGCCGGCGGCGGCGACCAGCACGCCACCCGCTTCGGAGGAGTACGTCTGCCAGTCGCGGCTGACCGTGTGCACGTCCTCGGCGGTGGTGACCGACCAGAAGCCGGCCTCCTCGGGGAACAGTTCAAATTTCTCGGTCCAGTGGATCGGGCACTGGCCGCGCATCTCCTTGAACGCCTCGAGCGGCGGGCCGTCCTTCCACAGCTCTTCCTCCGTCAGTTCCACATTCTCGATGTCACGCCCGACGGTCGCCATCCGAAACCTCCACTGTTAGCCGCTCCAGGGTCGCCCACGATCATACTGGCTGGCTGGCCAGTTTTCTGGGAGCCCGACGGAACAATCCTCACCCGCTGGATAATCCCCAGTGTGAAGGTGCTGTAACAGAACGTTCCCGAGGCCAACGGGGCGCGCCGTCAGACTGTTGGCGAGTGATCTCGCCGACGCCGCAGCCGAACGTTCCGGGCAAAGGGATCGTGGCGTCCTACGACGTGCGCTTCTGGTCGTTGGTGGTGGCGATCGGGGTGGGGGCGGGCCTGGGTGGGGCGGGGCTGATCGAGCTGCTGCGCGCGATCCAGCACGTAGCGTGGGGGTACCACTCGGGCGACTTCCTGGTGGCGGTGAAGCGCACGTCGGACGCGCGACGGGTGGCGGTGCTGGCGATCGGCGGCGCGCTGGCGGGCGCGAGCGCGGTGGCGCTGAGCAGATGGCGCAGCGCGGCACGCGCGGGCGAGGTGTCGGAGGCGATCTGGCTGCGCGAGGCGCGTCTGCCACTGCTGGCGAGCCTGGCGCGGGCGGTGGAGTCGATCGCGATTGTGGCGCTGGGCGCGTCGCTGGGGCGCGAGGCGGCGCCGCAGCTGACGGGGGCGGCGCTGGCGAGCAGGCTGAGCGAGCGGGCGAAACTGCCGGACTGGCAGCGGCGGCTGCTGGTGGCGTGCGGCGCGGGGGCGGGGATGGCGGCGGTGTACAACGTGCCGCTGGGCGGCGCGCTGTTCGCGCTGGAGGTGCTGCTGGGGACGCTGGCGCTGCCGCTGGTGCTGCCGGCGCTGGCGACGTCGCTGATTGCGACCGCGACGGCGTGGGTGGCGCTGCCGACGGCGCCGACGTACGCGATCACGACCTACCACGTGCACGCGTCGCAGGTTGTGTGGGCGGCGCTGATCGGCCCGATCGCGGGCCTGGCGGCGGTGGCGTGGATCAGGCTGATCGCGCGTGCACACGCGCTGCGCCCGCGCTCGACGTGGCTGCGGGCGGCTGTGCCGCTGGTGGTGTTCACGGCGTTGGGCGCGCTGGCGATCGCCTACCCGCAGTTGCTGGGCAACGGCAAACCGGTGGTGCAGCTGGCGCTGGTGGGCAGTGTGGGGGTGGGCCTGTTGGCGGTGCTGCTGGTGCTGAAGCCGCTGGTGACGGCGGCGTGCCTGGGCAGCGGCGCGCCTGGGGGCCTGTTCACGCCGACGCTGGCGTACGGGGTGCTGCTGGGGGGCCTTCTGGGCTACGGCTGGACACAGCTGTGGCCGGGGGCGCCACTGGGCAGCTACGCGATCATCGGTGGCGCGGCGGTGCTGGGGGCGTCGATGCAGGGGCCGCTGGCGGCGATCGTGCTGCTGCTCGAGCTGACCCACCACGCGGACTCGCGGACGGTGCCGATGCTGCTGGCGGTGGTAGAGGCGACGGTGCTGGCACGGGTGCTGGGCACGCCGTCGATCTACTCGGCGCGGATCGCGGCGGGCGCGGGCGTGGGGACGGAGGGTGCGCCGAGCGACGCCGAGGACCCGCCGGATCACGCCCATCAGGCGGAGGAGGCGGCGGGTAGGGAATTTGCAGAGGTGGTCGAGCCGAGCCCGAGGTGGTAAGTAATAGCCATGCCCCGCGCGATGTGGACCGGCACGATCGGCTTCGGGATGGTGACGGTCCCGGTGAAGCTGTACAGCGCGGTCGACCGCAAGACCGTGCGTTTTCACCAGCTTTCGGGCAAAACGGGGGCGCGGGTGGCGCAGAAGCGGGTGGACCCGTCGAGCGGTGCGGAGGTGCCGTATGAGGACGTGGTCAAAGGCTATGAGCTGGCGCCGGACCGCTACGTGGTGATCGAGCCGGGCGAGTTGGAGTCATTGCAGCCGAAGAAGACGAAGACGATCGAGATAGAGGAGTTCGTAGATCTCTCACAGATCGACCCTGTGTACTACGACCATCCGTATTACCTCGCGCCCGGGCCGGGCGGAGCGAAGCCATACAGGCTGCTGCTGGAGGCGATGCGCGAGACGGGCAAGGTGGCGATCGCGCGCGTGGTGATCCGCTCGAAGGAGCAGCTGGTGGCGGTGCGCCCGATGGGCAACGCGCTGGGGCTGGCGACGATGCTGTTTGCCGACGAAGTGCTCTCGCCGCAGCGCCTGGACGAGGTGACCGACGCGAGCGACGTGAAGACGACCAAGCGCGAGCTGGACGTGGCCAAGCAGCTGGTGGACTCGCTGGCGGGGAATTTCGTGCCGGAGGACTTCCGCGACACCTACCGCGAAGACGTGCTGGCGCTGATCGAGAACAAGGCGCAGGGCAAGGCGATCGCGGTGCAGCCGCCGGCCGAAGAGGTGGCGGCGCCGGCGCCCGACCTGATGAGCGCGCTGAAGGCCAGCCTCGAGAAGGTCCGTGCCCGCGAAGGCGCCGACGGGTCGGGCAAGCCCGGGGCGAAACCGCGCAAAACGGCGAAGAAGGCACCGGCCGGCAAACCGGCCGCGAGCAAAGCCGCCGGCAAGAAACCCGCCGCCAAGAAACCCGCCGCGAAAGCGCCGGGCGCGTCGCGCGCTTCGGCGACCAAGCGCTAGGCGGCACCGGAGCGAGGCCCGCGGTGCACGCCGCCCCCGCGAGGTGTCCAACGCGGTCGATGTTCGTCACTGCGAACCCCGTATAACTATGGTTATCCGCCCTTCTAAAGAGGGAGGTCGCGGCAGCCCACCTCTGCGTCAGTACCGCGCCAAACGTGACTTCGGTGTGACACCCGAGCCTCCGGCGAGTGACCGGGAGCCCGAGGCGAGCGACGGTGGGAAGCGGTTCGTCATCCACGAGCACCACGCCAGGCGACTGCACTGGGATCTGCGGCTGGAGCGCGATGGCGTGCTCGTGTCATGGGCGCTACCCAAGGGGTTGCCGGAGGAGCCCGGCGACAATCGCTTCGCGGCGGCGACCGAGGACCATCCGCTCGAGTACCTGGACTTCTCCGGCGAGATCCCGGCCGGGCAATACGGCGCCGGGACGATGTCGATCTGGGACGCCGGCACGTACGACACGCTCAAGTGGGAGCCGCGTACCCTCGGGGGCACACCCCCTTCGGGGGCGCACCCTAAGGGGCACAGGCAGGCAGGCAAGGTGGAGGTGGCGCTGCACGGACAGCGCATCGACGCCCGCTACGCCCTGTTCCCGATCGAAGCGGGCGAGCGTCCGAAGGACTGGATGATCCACCGCATGGACCCGCCGGCAGACCCGGCGCGCGAACCGATGCCCGAGCACGTCGTGCCGATGCTCGCCCGCGCCGGCGAGCTGCCCGGCGAGGACGGGTGGGCGTACGAGGTCAAGTGGGACGGCGTGCGCGCGATCGTCTACTCACGCCCCGGTGAACTGCGGCTGGAGAGCCGCAACCTGAACGACATCACCGACAGCTATCCCGAGCTGGCCACGCTGAACCGCGCGCTCAGCTCGCACAGCGCGATCCTCGACGGCGAGATCGTGGCGTTCGACACCCCACATGGGGGCACAGGCGAGCGCGGACGCCCGAGCTTCGGCGCGCTGCAGCGACGCATGCACGTGGGCAACCGCGCCCAGGCGCGGCGGCTGGCGGCGAGCACGCCGGTGACGCTGATGCTGTTCGACCTGCTGTGGCTGGACGGCCACTCGACCATGGGCCTGACGTACCTCGAGCGCCGCGAGCTGCTGGCGGCACTGGCGCTCGACGGCGAGCACTGGCACACCCCCGAGTACGTGCCCGGCGACGGCGCGGCGCTGCTCGAGGCGAGCACCGCCGAGGGCCTCGAGGGGGTGGTGGCCAAGCGCGTCGACTCGACCTACCGGCCGGGCGCCCGTGGCAGCGAATGGGTGAAGGTCAAGACGGTCGCCCGCCAGGAGCTGGTGGTGGGCGGGTGGATGCCCGGCAAGGGCAAGCGCAAAGGCACGGTCGGCGCGCTGCTGCTCGGGATCCACGACGGCGACGGCGCCCTGCGCTATGTCGGACGCGTGGGGACAGGCTTCAGCGACCGCGAGCTGGCGCGCCTGCAACAGCTGCTGGCGCCGCTCGAGCGAGCCACCTCGCCGTTCGTAGCCGGGGCCAGCCCGCCGCGCGAGGCGGTGTTCGCCGAGCCGCGACTGGTCGTCGAGGTGCAATTCGCCAACTGGACCGATGACGGCAGCCTGCGCGCGTCGGTGTACGTGGGAGTGCGCGATGACAAGGATCCGAGCGAGGTGGTACGCGAGGAGGGCCCGGTCGAACCGGTGGCGCACGAGGACGACCTCGACCTCGTGGGGCCTCTGGTGCGACGGACGGGCTCTGGGTACGAGGACCCCCACGAGACGCTGTCGATCGACGAGCGCCCGGGCAATGCGGCGCTTGCGCGCGTCGGGGGCCGCGAGCTGAAGCTGTCGAACCTCCAGAAGGTGCTCTATCCGCGGGCGCAGATGAGCAAGCGCGTTGTGATCGACTACTACGCCGAGATCGCGCCGGCGCTGCTCGGACATCTGGCGGGCAGGCCGCTGACGGTCACCCGCTGGCCGGACGGCGTCGACGGGAAGTCGTTCTTCCAGAAGCAGGCGCCCGCGCACCGCCCCGAGTGGGTACGCACGGCGGCGATCCCCGCGGGAACAAAAACGATCGACTACGTGCTTGCCGACGATCTGCCGACGCTCGTGTGGCTCGCGAACCTGGCGGCGCTCGAGCTGCACGTGCCGCTGGCGCGCGCCGATCGCATCGATCGCCCGACGGCGGTGGTGTTCGACCTGGACCCGGGCGCCCCGGCAGGGATCGTCGAGTGCTGCCGCGTGGCGGCGCTGCTGCGCGGCGTGTTCGACGGGATCGGCCTGCAGAGCTTCGCCAAGACGTCCGGCTCGAAGGGCGTGCAGGTGTACATACCGCTCAACCACCCGCGGGCAAGCTACGAGCGCACCAAGCCGTTCGCCAAGGCCGTCGCGGAGTTGCTCGAGCAGGCCGAGCCCGAGCTGGTGGTCTCGCGCATGACCCGCACCCGGCGCGCCGGCAAGGTCCTGATCGACTGGAGCCAGAACGACGCCAAGAAGACCACCGTGTGCGCGTACTCGCTGCGCGCCGGTGAGCGGCCGTCGGTGTCAACGCCGCTCGAATGGGACGAGGTCGAGGCCGCGCGCGACGCCAGCGACCCGGCGAGCTTGGCGTTCGAGGCGGACGACGTGCTCGCGCGCGTGGCTGACAAAGGCGACCTGTTCGCGCCGGTGTTGTCGTTGGTGCAGGAGCTGCCGGAGTCGAAGGGCTCTGAATAGTGTGCATTGCGGAACAGAAGGAGCCATATGCGCCAAAATTGAAACTTTATCTTTCGCAGACAATGAGCTGTAGACATGCGCTATACTCGACTTTTTCCAGGGCCTTTCTTCCCAGGAAGCCCGCTGCAATGCGGCATCCGCGAGTCAGTTAGCGGGGTTCAAACGCCGCTATATCGGCTAATGTCGCATATATCGCAAGGGCTTCAAGAAAGCAGGCTCTTGTGCTAATGGCAGCCAGACCGCGAAGGGACCGCTTCAAATGTCGATAGTTCAACCAGTTTCCGCTGAGGAAGCATTCGGGCTGACCTTGGTCGAGTATGCTGGCGACTGGGTCGCCGTCCAAGACCATAGGGTCTTGGATCACGATAAGACGCTTGAAGGGCTGGTCGCGCGGCTGAATGGAACCCGAGACACCGCTGAAATCTTCCGGGTCCGAGAGGACCCGACGTCTCCCTGCTGTTACTGAGCCTGCTCTAGTCGCTGCAGCGACTAGCTCGACTGTCCGCGAATTCAAGTACCTGACCACAGGTGACGTGGGTCCTGGACACAGGTCCATCCTGCGACCTGCCCTCCCCGTGACGCTGCTCGGCGGTCACGGCGGCGAGATGACTACCGCAAGGGCCCTAGTCGATAGCGGCGCAGATTTCACGACGTTCTCGCACGAGTGGGCCGAGCTTTTGGGGATAGACCTGGAGCGTGATTGCGAGGAACGAAGCGTAGGCGTCGCGGATGGACGTCCATCGAAGCGCTTCGTGTACACAAGAGGTCTATGGGTCGAGGTAGTGGGCGAGAGGCTATTCCTTGCGGTTGCGATGTTCTGCAAGAACCTGCCAGTAGCTCTACTTGGCCGCAAAGACTTCTTCGAGCGCTACGTCGTCCTACTCGATCAGCGGAACCATCGGTTCTTCCTTGAGCGCCAAGCGGCGTTGACGGGAGAGGATCGGGACGGGTACGACCTCGCGCTAGACGGGGCCAAAAAGCAGTAGTCGTCTGGGCTGGTGGCTACTCGAACTCCGGCTCGCTCCACCAAGGCATCACGTCAGGCAGCCCGTCGCTGACGCGGTCGGGGAAGTGGGCGTCACGCTTCTCGAGGAAAGCGGTGATGCCCTCCACGGCATCCGCGGACTGACCGCGGGCGACCATGCCACGCGAGTCGGCGCGGTGGGCGAACATCGGGTGCTCGGCGCCAAGCATGCGCCACATCAGCTGGCGAGCCAGCGCGACGGACACG
>Ga0210389_10000793_pt1 | contig 26805 bp, 25 predicted proteins | sample IncBWH28OmetaG_FD_160127 | JGI IMG/M metagenome (GOLD analysis project Ga0210389, IMG submission 160127) | Forest soil microbial communities from Barre Woods Harvard Forest LTER site, Petersham, Massachusetts, United States - Inc-BW-H-28-O ... | reverse complement strand
GTGGGCACACACACCATCTGTATCGGCCTGATCGATGGCATCTATTTCGGCGAATCCGGTGACCCATTGGTGTACTGCAACGGCGCCTTCGCCAGCCTTTCACCACTGTGAACACTGACTCCCGACGAATCAACTAATACAGACCTAAGTTCGAAAGGAAATTCACCATGCCCTCTGTACTGATCGTGGTCTCTGCCGCCGACCGTTGGACTCTCAACGACGGCACCACCCACCCAACCGGCTATTGGGCCGAGGAACTGGCCGAACCGCACCGGATTTTCGCGGCGGCGGGCTGGGACATCACCATCGCCACTCCCGTAGGGGTGGCCCCGACGGTAGACCGAGCCAGCCTCGGGCTAGTGGGAGGCCTACCGGCAAAGACCCGTGCGATAGCCGACTATCTGCGCCAGCATGATTCGGCGCTGGCCCATCCCAAAGCTCTAGCCGACATCGACCCAGGCGACTATGACGTGGTGTTCTACCCCGGCGGCCACGGCCCGATGGAAGACCTGGCCGTCGACAACGATTCCGGCCGAATCCTGACCGCGGCACTGGAATCCGGCAAGCCGGTGGCCTTGCTGTGCCATGCGCCCGCGGCCACCCTGGCTGCGCGGCGCCCGGACGGGACATGGCCGTTTAAGGGCTATCGCATGACGGCGCTGTCCAACAACGAGGAGCGCCTCAATCGGCTTGCCCGCAAGGCCCCCTGGCTGCTGCAGGACCGCCTGGTGGAGTCCGGGGCGATCTATTCCAAAGGCCGGCTCCCGCTGCGGCCTTACCTGGTGGTCGACCGCAACCTCTACACCGGACAGAACCCGGCCTCCTCGGCGAAGCTGGCCAACAAACTGGTGAGCGACCAAAATTCGCCGGCACTGTACATCTCGGTCAGCCGGGTGATCCCAGCAGATCCCATGACGACCTATGACGCACTGAGCGATATCACCACCATCGGCCAACGCAGCCCCGAAACCCATGCCGCCAAGTGGATCAAGCACGGCAAGAAGTTCAAGGGCTACAACCACATCGGCCCGCTGTACCGGTGGAGCACAGTGTGCAAGGTCACCGACGCCGTGCCAGGCCACACCTTCGGGTTCTATGTTGCGTGGCCATCGAACACCTCGTGGCGCTACGACCTCGCCCCCACCGACGGAGGAACTGAGGTGACGTTGACGATGACCAAAATGCAGCCCCAGGCCGCGCCGGTGATCGCTATTCAACGCATGGTCGGGGTCCACGACCGCGCCGCGCACCTGCGCGCTGGCATGGAGCAGACGCTCAAACGGTTGGCAGAGCAGCTCCAACAGAGCAGCCCGCGCCCTTCCGCAGTGCCACGTAGCGTCACGTAGATCAGCGTGCACCAACAGTCCGGTGAGCGAGGAACCGATACGCACCGGGACCCGCAAGTATTCGATCCATCGCTAGAGCACCTGAATCCCCCACGCCACCCGGCTGCGGTTCGATGCACCCATTGCCGGTGGCTCCCCAACGTCGGTTCGCCGCGGCTTTCGCAAGTTAGCCGCAGGGGCCGACGGTGTCGGCAAATTCTTGGGCCGCATACCGCCTGTCGGTGGGTCCGAAGACTACGCGACGCGCCAGGTTGGGGTGCGTTGACTTCGCCGGCCCGGAGGCCCAAATTGTAGGCCGATCAGGCGCTCAGTCTGATCGTCTCGACGATTCAATCAGCGGGGCAAGGTCGACCGAGACGTGCAACAGCGGCGAGCTCTGGTGGGCCGCCAGTTTGTGGGCCTGCATTCCCGAGGCCGTTGCAAGCCCAGCTTGTCGACAAGCCGTCGCAGCACCGCGGCCAGATACGGAAAGCCTTAGAGCAGAGACGAATCGGGCGAAGCGCTGGCGCCAGTCCTAAGGAAGGTGCATATGGTTCTGGATTCGAAATCGGGAAACCCCGATGAATATAATCCAACCCGCTCCATGCGCGAGGCAGCACATCGAACGCTGAAGGGCCCGTCGGCGGGCGCAACGAGGTCTAGCGTCGGTAGCGTGCGGAAACCGGATGCGGACGGCGATGTCGCAATGGCCCGCCATATCGCAAACACCGCTGCCCGGCTGCAGGAACGACTAGCACAGCTGTCCTCGACCGTTCAGCTGTACCTGGAGGATCAGATTCCCGAGCTACGCGGCGATGCCCGAGTCATGGAGCTGCACGGGCCCAGCGTCGAGGGGAATGTAGAAACTCTCCTGCACGCGTTGCGTTACAACATCGCCGTGGAGCGTGTCGAGGCGCCCACCGCAGCGCTGGAGTACGCGCGCCGGCTGGCCCAGCATGGCGTCCCGCTCCATGCGCTCGTGCGAGCCTACCGTCTTGGCCAGCACCGGATGAATGAGCTGGTGTTCGCCGAGGTGCGCACGATCGATGTGCCCGAGCCGGCGAGATACGCCGTCCTGGAAGCGATGACCGCGACGCTATTCGAGTACATCGACTGGATCACCCAGCAGGTCATCGTCGTATATGAAGACGAACGTGAACGCTGGCTGGAGGACCAGAACAGCCTGCGCGCCGTGCGGGTTCGCGACGTGCTGGCAGCGCCCAACCCGGTCGACGTCGATGCGACCACCACGGCGATCCGTTACCCACTGCGGTGGCACCACCTGGCCGTGGTGATGTGGTACCCCGATACGGGCACCGACGCAGATGCAATCGCCCGGCTGCAACGGTTTCTGCGGGAACTGGGCCAAGCAACGGGGGCCGCGGCCACCCCACTTTTTGTGGCCGCCGACCGGACCTACGCATGGGGGTGGCTTCCTTACCGGACAGCCACGCCCGGCGCCCAGGCGGAAATCCGCCGGTTCACCGCCGGCAAACGGGATGCCCCCGATATTGCGATCGGGACGATGTGCGACGGGGTAGCGGGCTTCCGGGAGTCCCACCGTGAAGCCGAGCGCGCCCGCCGCGTCGCGGCGATCGCCGAGGGCGCCGAGGGGGCCGAGCCGACGCTGATCTGCGCGAGCGACCCGGGCTTGTCTATCGCGGCGCTTCTGGGCGCCGATGTCACCGACACCCGGGCCTGGGTGGCAGGCACGCTGGGCGCGCTAGCCGCCGACACCGAGCACGACGCGCGACTGCGCGAGACCCTGCGAGTGTATTTGGGGTGCGGGTCCAGCTATAAGCAGGCAGCCGAGGAACTGAACCTGCACTTCAACACAGTGAAATACCGCGTGGGCCGGGCCATCGCACGACGCGGCCGCCAAATCGGCACCGACCGCCTCGATGTCGAACTCGCGCTGCTGACCTGCCACTGGTACGGCGCCGCAGTTCTGCTACCGAAATAAGGGAAGGGGGCGTCGCCGGCAGACGTCACGCAGTAGCGGCAACGGCGTGGCGGCGTGGCGCCACACGCCGCAGGTAGCCGACGATCCGGACCGGCAGAAGGCCGGCTGACAGCGCCGGACAGCGTGGACGTCGCCGCGATGAGCACAAGGGAACACGCCAGGAGCAAACATTGCGGCGATGGTCAGCTACGGCACAACCCGGTCATTCATGGCTTCACCTACATTTCGCTGGAAGCGGAATGGGTGGGATGGGTTGTAGTACTAAATGATTCGGGCCCCCTGTGGTCGAATCCGAGCTCAGCTGCTTGCTGAAACGCGGAGCTGCGTTCGTCAGGAAAGCTAACGGCGCGACCGAAGCTCAGCGAAGGCGTCAACCGATAAACTTCGACCGCGCTTCATCTCCTTCCGGCGATAAATGAGCGACGAACACGGCTGGGCCCGACTAAGTACTGTTCGTTCCCGCGGAAGATCCTCGGTGGACCATCGGGAGTTGGAGGACGTCTCGACGTTACGGCTCGCGGCGATCAATCACTTCTTCGAGCTTCTAGAAGGATCGAAGTCTTCGTCTCACCTCTACCCGAGTCCGGCATCGACGATTAATCGTGATAGTCCAAGTTCCTGGCAACGCGAGACGACACAAGGCAACACGACATTGGCGTCGTCGGTTCTGCCGGTTGTCGTGAGTGTTTCGGCCAGCAGCAGTTGCGCGTTGAGCGCCGCCCACGGTCGTCGCTCACCATCGATTCCGGCGAGCAGATCGGCCGCGCGTCGGCACGCCTGGGCCCGATCGTCAGCCGAATCACTCACTGACAACAGCCGAATTCCGGAGCTCTCGTCGAATTCTGCTGTGATCGTGGCGATTCCGTTGTCCTGAGGAATTGTGCGGGTCGCTCGCAACCGGGCGGCAACTGCCGGGGTGATCTCGACGCCCAGCCGGACCCGTTCGTTGTTGATTGCCGCCGCGAGCCGCGGCAGCCCGAACTGCTCCGCCGCCTTCATGCCATCGGAAAGGCGATCGACAGTGGCGCGGCGATCTCCGTGCGCTGCCTTGATTCTCGCGCCAATCACGTATCTGGCGATCATGAAGTCGACCGTGCCGACCTCGGACCCCAGCTGGTAGCTTTCGTCCAGCACACGCTCGGCCTCGGCCAACTCGCCGGTCTCGTAGAGAAGTTCGCCGAGTAGGGTGCCGGCCAGCCGTGCGGCGTGCGACTGCGGTCCTATTCCGACGCCGATCTCATAGCCTTCCCGGCAATTCTTCAGGGCAGCAGGGATGTCGAGCTGATACCTGGCGGCGACAGCGCCGAGGCAGCGGCCCCAGACACTGGCGAACGGACCCATCATCTCCTGGTAGGGCGCCGCCCATGTCAGCAGCCGGCGCGCGGCGTCGAAGTCGAAGCGGTAGATCGCGGCGAACGCCGCAACATTTCCGGCCACGCCGGGAACCCGAGGATGGAAGGTATCCGGCCGTGACAATGCGACGGCCACCAGATGATCGATGGCGTCGGTCCGGTCGGCGAAGGCGTCGGCGATCCCGCGGACCACGTCGGCTTCAGCGCGTAGATCCGCCCGCATCGCCTCGGTGAGGTCCGCACGATCCAGGGCGGTCTCGAAAGAGTTCAGCGCGGCGGAGGTCGGCGCCCGGCGTTGCAGCAGAATGTTCGCCCAGGCGATGGTGCGTTGGAGCGGTGCTCGCGAGACCACCAATCGCGGCGGCAGCTTCTTGACGATTCCGAGCAGGGTCGTCATCTTCGATTGGTCGATCAGGTTGTTCTCGTCCTGCTCGACAAGGTCGACCGCGCGGGTGGCGTCGCCCGAGGCCAGCGCGTGGTCGACGGCTTCGTTGAGGTGGCCGTGTGCGGCGAACCACTCCGATGCCTCGCGGTGCAGTCGTTCGACCAGGTTGGGGCGGTCACGCTCGAGTCGGCGGCGCAGGAATTCCGCGAACATGTGGTGGTAGCGAAACCAATTCGGGTCCTCGCCGATTCGCTGCAGGAACAGACCGTGCTGCTCGATGTCCTCGAGCATCGCCTGCCCGCGGGGCACCTCTGCCAGCGCGGATGCCAGCCCGCCGCAGGTCCGTTCCGTGATCGACGTTGCCAGCAGGAACTCGACCATCGCGGGTTCCAGTGTGTCCAGGACGTTTTCGGCGAGGAACTCGCCGATCATCTCGGCTGCAGCGGATAGTCGGTTCACCAGGCGGGTGGCGTCGCCGCCGCCGCGCAGGCAAAGGGCCGCCAACTGCAGGCCGGCGACCCACCCGTCGGTCGACGAGGTCAATGCCGCCAGGTCGCTTTCTGACAGCTGCAAGCCAATGACATCTTTCAGCAACGCACGCGCCTCATCGAGGTCGAAACGCAAAGATTCAGAGTCTATTTCGACCAACTCGTCACGAATCCGCAGCTTGCTCACCGGTAGGCCGGCGCGCGACCAGCTGGTCACGATGATCCGCAGGTGGTGGCATCCGTGTTCGAGCAGAAAACCCAGCGCGGCGGTGGTTTGCGGGTCCGACACCCGGTGCCAGTCATCGATGACGACCGCGATCCGATCGTCTTTTTCGTGAAGCTCGTCGATGAGTGTGGTCAAGACGTAGCGGGCGGCGTCGTCGCCGTGCCCGTCGAGCACCTGACCTAACGACGCGGCGAGCGCGGGACGGATCCGCCGCATCAACTCGAGCAGATGGGCCAGGAACCACACCACGTTGTTGTCGTCGTCGTCGATCGTCAGCCAGCCAACCGCGACACCCTCGCGCGTGAGTTCCTCCCGCCACTGGGCTGCCAGCGTGCTCTTGCCGAAGCCCGAGGGCGCGTGGATGAGAACGAACCGTCGCCGCCCGCCCGCCCGCAGCACGTCGATCAGCCGGCCGCGGACGACCAGCGATCGGATCGGAACCGGCGGCCGGTATTTCGTGGCCGGCGTCGGGGGCGTCGGCGGGGCTGTGGTGTTCCGCCGAACCGTTGACGAGGCCACCTGCGATGTTCGGCGCTCCACACCCAACTCGACGGGGCGGGCCATGTCGTCGACGGCCACACCGCCCGTGCGCTGGACCTCGCGCAGCTCCTCGCCGAACGCCGCCGCGCTGGCCGGACGAGCAGCCGGATCCCGGGCCATGGCTCGTTCGATGACCGCGGCCACATCGGCCGGGAATCCACTGTCCCGCAGATCCGGAATCGGTTGCGACGTGATGCGGAGAAACTGGGCGATCACCTTCTCGCCGGAGCGGCGCTCGAACGCGGCGTGGCCGGTCAATGCGCAAAACAGCGTCGCGCCAAGCGAATACACGTCCGATCCGGGTGTGGGCGTCTTGCCCTCGAGCACTTCGGGTGCGGTAAACGCCGGTGAACCGGTGATCACCCCGGTCGCCGTCTCGAAGCCGCCGGCGATCCTGGCGATGCCGAAGTCGGTCAGCTCGGGTTCGCCGTACTCGGTCAGCAGAATGTTGCCCGGCTTGACGTCACGGTGCAGGATGCCCGCCAGGTGGGCGGCGTCGAGCGCTCCGGCCAGCTTGACGCCGATGCGCAGCGTTTCGGGCCATTCCAGCGGCCCGTGTCTGCGGATCAGCGCCTCCAGTGAGTTCTTGGCGTGGTAGGGCATCACGATGAACGGCCGGCCCCTGGTCGTAGTGCCGACCTGCAGGATGGTCACGATGTGGGGGTGGCCGGATAGCCGACCCATCGCGTGCTGCTCGCGCAGGAAGCGGTCGAGGTTTTCCTGCTCAAGATCGGCGGTCAACACCTTGACCGCCACCGTGCGGTCCAGCAGCGGCTGAGCGCATCGATACACGACGCCAAAGCCGCCGCGTCCGATTTCGGCGACACCTTCAAATCCCGCGTTGCGCAGTTCCGCGGCGATATCGGGGACGAGATCCCGCTGTGTCGAGTGCGAATCGACGTTGGCCATGGACGGTCACTATCCTCTGCCGGGAGGCCGCAGACCTCCGTTACCAACGAACAATATCGCCGATCTCCCGACCGAAGACGTCCATCCCACCGTTGACTCTCCGTATTTGTCGGGTGATTTACGCGGAGACGCCCAATCGAAGTCCTCACCGACGCCCACGAGGCCCCACCGATGGACAGCGGACGACTCAGCCGAGTACTTCGTTGCCCGCGGCCATCCAGCTGCTCACGGACCTTGGGCCGAGCACGTTCCAGCAATCAGCGCCGCGAAACCGCGCACTGGACGGGTATCAGACCGCGCATAGGCCTGCCGGACAACGACATTCACATCCACGAGCACCCGGGGCCGGGAAATCGCGTGTGGACCTACACTCGATCTCAGCCAACACCGCCTGCCTGCCAACCACCCTCATCAATCATCAGCATCGCCAGACCACTGGATGCCGTGAGCTGCGCCCGGCCAGCACTGTCCAATCGCCGAGCAACATCTCACCGGGTGTCTTAGCGCGACGTGGCTAACCCCCTTTTTGTCAGAAGCCCAGGTGATGCTTCGCGGTCCACTTGCCGGGTACACCTAGCGGCTAGGGGGCCTTCCCGGCGCCGATCCGTGGCTAAGGCTGTCCAAATAGGTCGCCACGGCCTGGCCGCGGTTGGCCACGCCGAACTTTTGCAGGATGCGTTTCACATGCGACTTTACGGTCTCCTCGGACAGGAAGATCGTCGTGGCGATCTCCCGGTTGCTAGCGCCTTTGGTCATCAGCTGCAAGACCTCGTACTCCCGGCGGGTCAGATCAGCGACTAGATCGCTGCGACTCTGCCATGGGGCGACGGGGGCCGGGGTGGGCTCGTTGGAATCCAGCAGCGGAATGTTACTGCCTAAGCCGCCTAGGAGGCTGCTTGCCGACCGGGCCAGCTGTGCGGCGGCTCTTTGCTGGAGTTGCAATTGTTCGATCAGCATCGCCCGTTCCACGATCGGCCCCAACGACGCGGCGAAGCAAGCGAGGACGTCACGGTCTACCTCGTCGACCCGCCGGTCGCTGAAATAAGCATCGCCGTGGATCGTCGCGACGACGTCTCCGTTAGCGATCACAGGCGCACCGACATAGTTTGCGGTTCGCATCTTTTGCACGATCGGCTGAAATGCGTCCGGGTCGTTGAGCGCATCGGTGACGATCGCGGGAGAGCGGCGGCGGATGATCATCGCCTCGGGACGTTTTGGTCCCAGATCGTATCTGGTGCTGGCCGCGAGCGCCTGGCAGTCTTGGGCCCATTCGTCGTGGTCGGCGAACACGGTGGCGGCGGCACGCAGCACGCCACCCTCGCGCTGGAACACCATGAAGCGCTCGAGTCCGGGAAGATCACACATCGTCGTGGCCGCGTGTTCGAACAGGGCCTTGACACCGGCCGCGGGGGATAGCCGCGCACCCACCTCTTGGCCGCTGGTGAGCAAGCGCAGTCGCTCCTCGCTGACCGCCTGATGATGGCTGGACTGAATGTCTTGAAGGTCGATGGCGACTTCACACAGCCACGCCAGCTGTCGCGAGTCGCCGCCGGCGGCCCGGTCACGCATCGAGCGAAGGAGTCGGCCGCGAAGATCGTCTGCGCAAGCGCTGAGCTCGGCCAGGAATCGGTCCTTGCGGGAGTCCACGCCGTCAAGTGGTGGAACCGGCAGCATGTCGGCCGCCTTGGCGAACACGCGCTCATACCTGCGGACTAGTCCTACGGCCGTGGACTGCCAGGGGTCTCGTATAGGCTTTCGGCCGGATGCCGACGTGAAATCAACTGGCATCGCTATTCCTCGGTGTGTGCGCGGCCAGCCTTGCCAGCGAAGGCCTTGGACTGCGGCGAGTGGGTGCTGATGTCGCGCCACTGCCTGGCGACCATCAAGGGACCGGACCAAGACGAATCGACGTCGGCTCGAATCGTTGGCGCCGATCGGTGTGCAAGCACGCCTGCACCGCGCTTCGTTACTGCGCCGATAAACGCCACCCGCACTCCAATTTCCACGCACATTAGAGTCACCACAATGGACCTCCTTCGGTCCATAACCGATTCCCTTTGCAGGCAAATATTGTCGATTCAGCTACGCGCTAATATGCGCGCCTTGGCGCCAGCTCTCACCGCGGAAAGGCAATTTCAAGCGCCCGAGGCCCAGAGGTTCAGTCCGGCCGTGTGCGGGTATGCCATCGCAGCTGCCGGGCTCGCGCGCAGCAACATGTCGGACACGAACGGTATCTTGTTGCACTCGACGTACCACAGCAGGTTGTGCCGGCGCCACGGCCGCAGAGCCGCGCGGATGGCCTGGTCGGGGTTCACGCCGCGCAACACCGCTTCGGCCCCCACGACTCCGCCGACCAGACTCATCACCATACCGTCGGCGTAGAGAACCGGTGTACCACCGGAGTAGTGCCGTTTGAGTTCCAGCGTGCCCGGTGCCGAGGGCGTGACGGCGCCCCATGGTGAGGCCGGTACCAGCGCCCGCCCGAGGGTCTCTTCTGGGTCGTCGGGCGTCAGGCCCATAGCATGAGCGACGCCAAAAAGCTGCTCGGTCATGATCCGATGCTCGGCTTCTTTGCTGTACGGGGCGTCGCGGTCGACGACACGGACGTAAATTCCGTACCACGAGGACCGTGGTGACAGTGGGTCGCGGAAGGGAGTGAAGTATCCGACGTCGATGGCTCCTGCGCGCCGCACAGCAGGCGCGAACGCGGTCTTGGCTTCCAGCGGATAGCTGACGCCTCCTTCCGAGGCGATAAACGGGGCCTGCACCCCTAAGACCATCCGCTTCGGCGGCTTGGCCGCACCGCCGAGCAGTGTGGGCACGGTGGTGGCGTTGACGAGCAGGGGATGCCGTCCCGCGCTCAAGCTGCGCAGGTGCGAAGCGGATTCGACTTTTTCGTCGACGAATTCGATCGGGAGCTTGGACGCCAGTTCACGCATGCCGCCAACCACCCTGCTGTTCCGCACCCCGTAGGAAATCGGTCGCTCGGCCCCCAATGCGTTCTGCCAGTATCCTCGTCTGGTGAATTGCCACGACCGCCCTTGTCGGACGGCCATGGCGGCGGCCTGGCGGTAGGCCACTGGCGGTGCGACGGCGGATCCCGATATCACCTCGAGGATGTCATCTAGCGTCGTGTCCAGGGCGGCGCTCATGAAGTCGACTCCGCGCCCGCGCAGGGTGACGCCGTTGATCAGTCGCCGTGTCTCGACAACCGGGGGTGCAACGACGGTGACTTTCCCTTCAAATAGCGGGCTTTGGGCAAGCCAGCCGGCGAATGCGAGGGCACCGATTCCGTTGCCGGCGATGACGGCCGAATCGTAGGCGCACATACCACGTCCGGTGATGTTCTTGTCGAGGAACTCACGGACCGCGATCCGTCGAGCCTGGTCGGCTCCGCGCAGGGTGCCCTCCGGTGCTTGCATCTTCTGCCCCTTTCGGTCAGCGGTTCGGCGTCGCGGATCGCGTTGATTCGAAACGTATCTGCGAATGTGAGGCTGCTCTGGGCGAGTGCGCCGGTCAATGGAGTTGGCGGCGAAATGGCCACAACGGGTGACAAAACTCCCCCTCGCTTGGGTGCCGCCGGCTTTGTGCAGTGCTACCGAGGAGCCGTAACCGGTTCCCGACCGGCGCGGCGGGTGAGATTCGTGCTCCGAAAGGGGGATTTTGCCGTTTCGGCGGTGTCGGCGGGAAAGCCGGGCGTGCATCCTGATGCCCTCGGGTGGTACTGGATCGACACGCGCGAAGCCAGGTGACCTGTCGGGACGTGATGGCCGCCATCGCGCCCGCGTATCGAAACACGATGAAGGAGTTGTCATTTCCGATCACCTTGCTTCCCTCTTCGAGCCCTCGGAGCGAGCCCAGGGTTATCGTGCGCAGCTGCTGGACTTCATGAAGACAGATGTGTACCCGGCGGAATCGGTGTATGAGGCCCAGATGCGTGAGGCCGGCAGCCCGCATCATCACCCGCAGATCGTCGAGGACCTCAAGGGTGAGGCCCGTCGCCGTGGCTTGTGGAACCTGTTCCACCCGAATCCGCAATGGGGACCGGGGCTGTCGAATCTGGAGTACGCCCCGCTGGCTGAGATCATGGGGCGAAGCCCGCAACTGGCACCCGAAGCGTGCAACTGCAACGCTCCGGATACCGGAAACATGGAGGTGTTCACGCTCTTTGGCAGCGATGAACACCGGGAGCGTTGGTTGCTGCCGTTGCTGGACGGCACGATTCGCTCGGCGTTCGCCATGACTGAGCCGGCGGTGGCAAGCTCGGACGCCACCAACATCGAACTGCGGATGGAACGCAACGGCGACGGCTATCTGCTCAACGGGCGCAAGTGGTTTGCATCCAACGCGTTGCACGTCAACTGTCGAGTGCTGATCGTGATGGGAAAGACCGACCCAGCGGCTTCGCCACACCGACAGCAGTCGATGGTCGTCGTTCCGATTGACGCTCCTGGGGTCCGGATTCTGCGCAATTTGGCGGTGTTCGGCTACCACGATCGCGAGGGGCATGCCGAGATCGAGTTCGGCAACGTGTACGTGCCGGCAAGCGACCTACTCAAGGGTGAGGGTGAGGGTTTCGCGATTGGCCAGGCGCGGCTGGGGCCCGGCCGCATCCACCACTGCATGCGGGCGATCGGCATGGCCGAACGCGCACTCGAATTGCTTTGTCAGCGTGCCGATTCCCGCACAACCTTCGGATCTCGGCTCAGTGAGCGCGATAACATTCGAGACTGGATCGCCGAAGCCCGCGTCGAGATCGAGAAATCGCGGCTACTCATACTGAAAACTGCGTGGCTGATGGACACCATCGGCAACAGGGAAGCCAAGACGGAGATAGCCGCGATCAAGGTTGACGCTCCCAGCGTCGCGATCAGGGTGGTTGATCGTGCCATCCAAATCCACGGCGGCATGGGGCTCACCGATGACACGCCCCTGGCCGGATTCTTCGCGCACTTGCGTGCAATGCGCATCGCCGACGGGCCCGACGAGGTCCACAAGCGAACTATTGCCCGCCAGGAACTGCGCAAGCAACGGCTAGGACGCGACGACGTGGCAGGGAGTGTCTGAGATGGCTGGGATGGATCTGAACGGGAAAACGGCGCTGGTGACCGGCGCCTCGCGTGGTATCGGGCGGGCCGCGGCCACGTGCCTGGCCGATCTGGGCGCGAACGTGATCTTGACGGCACGCACGCAGGAGGCCGCCGACGCTGCCGCCGAAAAGATCGGCGGGGCAGTGGGGTTCGCTGCGCACGCGGCCGACGAAGACGCCGCCCGACGGTGTGTTGACTTCGCAATCCAACGGTTCGGAAGCCTCGACATCCTGGTGAACAATGCGGGAACGAACTCCGCGTACGGTCTGCTGACCGAACAGCAGTACTCCGCGTTCCGTAAAACGATCGACGTCAATCTGTGGGCCCCGATCATGTGGTCATCCCTGGCGGCTCAGGCATGGATGAGCCAGCACGGCGGAGCGATTGTGAACATCGCTTCGCTCGGGGGACTGGCCACCGAGCCGAAAATTGGGGTTTACAACGCGAGCAAGGCCGCGCTGATTCAGTTCACCAGACAGAGTGCCGTGGAATTGGCGCCTACTGTGCGAGTGAACGCGGTCGCCCCGGGCGTGGTGCGCACCAAACTTTCCGAGCTCCTTTGGCGTGAGCAGGAGCAATCCCTGACCGACACGCTGCCCCTGGCACGCATCGGCGAACCCGAAGACATCGGCTGGGCCATCGCTTTTCTCGCGTCAGATGCCGCAGCCTGGATCACGGGCCAAACCTTGGTCGTCGACGGAGGAGCGATCCTATGAACGCGTCGAAAGACGGTCTCGTCACGGGGATTGATCAGGCTGGCCTGACATCCTGGCTGACCACCCTTGAGCCAGACGCCACACCACCGCTGACCGCTCAGCGCATCAGTGTGGGCCAGTCCAACCTGACCTACGTACTGTCCGACACTGGCGGCCACCGATGGGTACTTCGACGCCCACCGATGGGCCAGCTGCTGAACTCGGCTCATGATGTGCTGCGCGAGGCGCGCATCCTCTCTGCTCTCGCGTCTACCGGTGTCCCGGTGCCGCGAATCTACGGCGTCGCCCAGGCCGGCGAGGTTGGCGATACTCCACTGGTGCTCATGGAATTTGTGGACGGCGTCGTCGTCAGCGATGTCGCGGCATCACAAACGCTACCCGAAGCCGCCCGCCATCGAGCGGGTCTCGCGTTACCTGAAGCGCTGGGCCTCATCCACGGGGTGGACCTCGATGCCACCAAACTCCTTGATCTCGCGAGCCATTCGCCCTACCCGCAGCGTCAACTCAAGCGATGGTCTGGTCAATGGGAACAATCCAAAACGCGCGACCTAGCTGACCTCGATCTACTGACCGACCGGCTACGGGCGGCGGTTCCGCCAGCGCGGGAGCTCACGCTGGTCCACGGCGACCTGCATCTGCGCAACGTCGTGGTATCCGCGAGTAGAGGCGAGATTCTTGCCACCCTGGACTGGGAGCTGGCCACGTTGGGCGACCCGGTCGCCGATCTGGGTACCACGCTGGCGTACTGGCCGCAAGACGATGAAACAATACTTCCCGAGTTCCGTGCCCTGCTGCTGCCCGGCTATCCGCGCCGTGCGGATCTGGTCGAACGGTATTGCCACACCACCGGCCGTGACGTGACCGACGCCGAGTTGGGCTTCTGGCATGCGCTGGCGTTGTGGAAGATCGCCATCATCGCCGAAGGAATCCTGCGGCGCGCACAAGATGATCCACGCAACCGTGCCGACACCGGTGTTCCCGTCCATCAGACTGTCAATGATCTTGTCGCCCTGGCGCACAACATCGCCACGGGCGCAGGGATCTGAACCCGCCGCTGATAGCCGGCGGCTACCTTGACGCCGGTCGCCGCCGGGTCGATCGGGGTGCCCGGCGCCGTCGGTGACACTATCGCCGATTCGGCTGCCCTCATGTTGGGACGGCTTCGGCTACCTAGCTACAGCTAGTACTCGGCATGGTCAGAGTGCCACGTCATTTCGCAAGCGTGGGTCGATTAGGAAGTCGTACACAAAAAGGCGTTGTGCCTGCCGTTCCGCCAGCGCGTATGCGCGCCGCCTTGCGCTATTTGAGGCGAATTTCGGAGGTGCTCAGCGGCGGCACACTTGACGCCCAGTCTGACGTTGGTTGGATTGCATTGTCTTGCAATGGCTCTCGAAGCATTCCGACCAGCACAAAGCGTCAGCGCATCCGCCGTCTGTGGCGTAACCAGGGCCTGCAAGTGCCGCAGCGCCGCAAGAAGAAGCGTTTGACCGGCATCGGTGTCGCCGTTGGCGCGATGTCAGCGATTCGTCCGACGTGATCTGGGCGATGGACTTCCAGTTCGACACGACCGCCGATGGCCGCACCTTGAAGATGTTGAACACGATCGACGAGTTCACCCGCGAAGCCCTCGCGATCAACGTTGATCGTTCCGCCGACGCCGACGCCGACGCCGTCGGCGTCGTCGGCGTCTTGGACCGCCTCGTCCTGCAGCGAGGCGCGCCGGCCTACCTGCGCCTCGACAACGGTCCTGAGTTCGTGGCGCAGGCCGTCAACGACTGGTGCCGGTTCAACGGCGCCGGTTCGCTATTCATCGATCCCGGCTCGCAGTGGCAAAAACGCCTGGATCGAGTCGTTCAACGGCCGGCTACGCGACGAACTGCTCAACTCGTGGCAGTTCGACTCGCTGCTCGAAGCCCGCGTAATCATCGAAGACTGGCGCTGCGACTACAACGCCAACAGACTCCCACTCCGCCCATGGCGAACTCACCCCAACCGAATTCGCCCTACAGTGGACCACGACCCACCCCAAGCCGCATAGCGACTGGACCAGCCGACGGCCTACCTGGCACATCACCCCGGCGGGGTCCAGGGAAAGGCAACACGAACATGGCTGACGGGCTGACGCCGCATTTCGCGGAGGTGCAGGCGCACTACGATCTATCTGACGACTTCTTCCGCCTGTTCCTCGACCCGACCCAAACTTACACTTGCGCCTACTTCCTGGGCGACGACATGACACTGGAAGAGGCGCAGATCGCCAAGATCGACCTCTCGCTTAGCAAGCTGGGCTTGCAGCCAGGCATGACACTGCTCGACATCGGCTGCGGCTGGGGCGCCGCCATGCGGCGGGCCATCGAGAAATGCGACGTCAACGTCATCGGCTTGACGCTGTCCAAGAACCAGGCTGCCTTCGTCGAGCAGCTACTCGCGGCATCGCATAGCCCACGTTCCAAGCGGGTGCTGCTCGAGGGCTGGGAGCGGTTTTACGAGCCGGTGGACCGGATCGTGGCGATCGGCCCGCTCGAGCATGTCGGCTACGACCGCTACGACGCTTTCTTCAAGAGGGCTTATGACCTCTTGCCGGGCGATGGCACGATGCTGCTGCACACGATCACCGTCCTCTCGGAGAAGGAAATCATCGAGTCCGGCTTGCCGCTAACGATGGACCTGATCGACTTCAGCGATTTCATGAAGACCGAAATCTTCCCAGGCGGCTTCCTGCCGACCATCCAGATGGTGAAGGAGCACGCGCTGAAGGCCGGCTTCAAGCTGAAGCGTCGCCAATCGCTGCAGCGGCATTACGCAAAGACCCTAGACATCTGGGCCGCGGCCCTAGAGGCACACAAAAGCGAGGCCATCGCGATTCAGTCCGAAGAGGTCTACGAGCGGTACATGAAGTACCTCACCGGCTGCGCGGATCTGTTCCGCAAGGGCTACACCGACCTCAACCAATTCACCCTGCGGAAGTAGTGATTGTGCCCTGCGAGCGCACTAGGTTCGCACTGCGATCCGCAGGATGACTCGCGGCTTGCTGCAACGCGCCGCGATCTTTTCGATCAGCGTCAGCAGGCGGTAATGACGGCCGTACTTTCGGCGAATCTCACCCTGGAGCCGATCCACCGTAAGCCGGGATCCGGTGACCACCCGGGCGTTGCCCTCCACGGGTAAACCGCCTCCCCGGTTCAACGGCGCCGGTTCGCTATTCATCGATCCCGGCTCGCCGTGGCAAGACGCCTGGATTGAATCGTTCGCGGCCGGCTACGCGACGAACTGCTCAACTCGTGGCAGTTCGACTCGCTGCTCGAAGCCCGCGTGATCATCGAAGACTGGCGCTGCGACTACAACGCCGACAGACCCCACTCCGCCCATGGCGAACTCACCCCAACCGATTCGCCTTACAGTGGACCACGACCCACCAACCCCAAGCTGCATAGCGACTGGACCACCAAACGGGTCCCCCTCACGACGACTCCGAGGGCTCCGGCAGGTCGTCGGATTAGATTTGGGTCCTGGACGTTTACCCCCTAGGCACCCCGATGACTGCGTAGCTACCCGTTGGCGCTACGCAGGGTCGGAGCGTCTACGGACTGGGCGGCCATCAGGCAGGCCCTCCTTAGTCATCGTCCGAACTAGCGCGAGCACGACCGCAGTAACGAACGTGCTGGTAGTAGCCAAAGCCGTTGCAATGCAACCAATAACCCGCAACGCCCCCGGCCGACGTGCGGGACACTCATTTGAGCGGTGCGCAGCAAAACCTAAACCACCGCAACACAATCCAACTGGCAATCGCGTAAGTGAGTGACGCCCAACTATATCCGGGCAGGCTCGCCCGGACCGGGCATGGGAGCAGGCGCAGCCGGCACGCACGGGACCCACACTCTCTGCGATGGTGAGTCAACGACCATGGGCTTCTGCCTGCCGTGTTCGCGGTGCCCACGGGTGAGGATGCGGGTCTTCGGGTTGTCGATAGGGATTGGCGACTATGCGCGCGGTGCTGGAGGCCGTGGGTGGTAGGGCAGTGGTTGGGTAGGCTGCCGGCATAGTGGCCGGCGGGTTGTACCAGCTGCTGCAACCCCATCGGCCGACTCTTCATCGAGGTCTATTACAACAAGGGCCGTTTAGGAGTTTTCCCAAACGCAGCGTGCCATCGCGCGCTGGCCTAAACCTGCTACGTTGACGCGCATGAGCTACGGAGAGGCAATGCAATACGCGCACACGGCCGCGAAGACAGCGACGTTTGCGGCAACCCAGGCCGCCGGCGAGCACCGCCAGAAACTCCTCTGCGAGGCGGTCGCCAACCTCGCGCAGGCTGTCATGCTCATGTGCCGAGAAGCGACAGCGCCAAAAGGCCTTCTCTGAAGTAGGTAGTGGGCCAGTTTGATCGTTGTGCGTCGGAGAAGCTGAAGCTGGCCGCTGGGCAACGGTGAGATGGGGCTGCGTGTACGAACGGTTACCCCCCAACCCCTTTGTCATGCAGAAGGCGCCTGTTGCGTGGAGCCACAGGTAACACACAATGGAGCTAGTGGTGACTGACGGAGACATCGTCGAGCAGGCGAAGGGGTTCCTTCGCGGAAGTCTCGATGTCTCTTTGGAGGACGCCCTCGGTTTATTGGGCCGCTACGCGCGGACACACGGATGCCAACTGACCGGAGTATCGCGCAGCCTAATGACCGAACCCCAAACCCGGTCCGGGATCTTGGCGGTCATGAGAGAGATGATGGACGCTCCCTCATAGCGTCGTGAGCATGAAGAACGACTGGGTGACGATTCTTCGCAGCGTTACCTTCAACGTAGCCGGAGAGAGCAGGTGCTGGCCGTGTGAGGCGCGTGGGTTTCTCAGTAGGGGGTTACCCCCCACCCCCCCTCCTCGCAGGTGACGCCGGACGCGCCGTGCAGTATCGCGTCTGGTAGTCCGTCGTATCGCGTCGCGCGTGCATCGCCAGGTGCCGTGCTGGTCAACACCTCTAGCAGCAAGGTGCCGATTAGCGCATTGGCTATGGCATCGAGGTCAGTGCCGCCGCGAAGTTCCCTTTGTTCGGTGGCGCGGCGCAGCCGTGTCATCAGCCCGGCGTGCTGCGGGGCGCTCAGCCGTTCGTTTCGATGCTGCCGTATTCCTCCCGCTGCTGAGTTCACCAATCCACTTGTCGGCAGGTGGATGCAAGTCGCTTACGCCTGCGAAAGCCAGCGACCCTGGCCGGCGTGAGAAGGAAAGCAAAAAGTGGTCGATTCCCTCACCGGTGTTGGCGCTAGTTAGTGCAATCATCGGTCACCTCGAAGCTCTCGACGAAAGCACCCATTTGATTTTCGATCAACCTGACATGGCGCTGACCGTACTCAGGAGGACCTGAAGTCGATTCGTTCGAAAGAACTCAACGATCGCGTTACGACCGTCTTCCGCCACGCCGAGCGAGCGCGAGCAGCGGGCCGCGCCGGACGGCCGGGTTCCCCAGGTCAGGCCGGCTTGGGGTGCGTGACGCTTTCGGGCGTCACGCTGGGGCCGACGTCACGCTGGCTGGCTTGATCGCTCTGGCCCGGGCCGCGCGGGCCGGAGAGGCCTTGCGCTCGATGTCGGGCTGCGAGTAGGCCACGACCTGCCGCATCAGACGGGGCCAGTGGTCCTCCAGCGCGGAGCGCCCGATGAAGACGCCGAGGTGTCCTGCGTCGATCCGGTCGGAGAAGATCTGCTCCTTTGGCGTCGACACGTGATCGCCGAGCGCCCAGACCTGCTCCTCGGGGGTGATGTGGTCGCGGATCCCGGTGATCAGGAACACCGGGCACGTGATCCGCCCGAGGTCGACCTGCTTGCCGCCGATCACCATCTGGCCGGAGACCAACTCGTTGCGCACGAACAGGTGGATGACCGCCCAGAGGTAGAAGTTGCCGGGCATGTCCTGGGTGTACTCGTACCAGTCGGCGAACTCGACGTAGCGTGCTGCGAAGTCCTCGTCGTGGATGCGCGGCAATAGGCCCATCGAGCGCTGGAGGCTGGCTAGCGGGTCGAGGCCCTTGAAGAACGCCAGTTGGCTGCGGCCGCGGTGCAGGCCACCCTCCAACGTGATGGTAGCCCGGTAAACCGCCTCCTGCAGCCAGGCCGGCACGCTCCGCGAGAACGCGGCACCGACACCGCCGCCGGCATGGGTGTCGATCGGGGCGCCGGCCACGGTGAGGGTATTGACCTTGTCAGGGTGTAGACCGGCGTAGATCGCCGAGAGCCAGCCACCTTGGCAATCGCCGACGAGGTTGACCCGTCCGCCGAGGGAGTCGATAGTCTCGTCCATCGCGGTCAGGTAGTCCTCGATGCCGGCGTCGGCGGTCGCACGCGTCGCGGGCAACCAGTCGAAGGTGTAGAGCGAGGTGAGCCCGGCGTCGCGCAGCATGACCATCTGGCTCTGGCCGTCCGCGTGGTCGACGACCGTCGAGGCATGCCCGGCCTGCGGGGGCAGCACCAGAGTGGGCACGACTCCTTCGACCGCGGCACCGTTGGAGTAGTCCAGGAGCCGGGCGAACGGCCAGGTGCGGGCCACCGTGTGCGGGTGCGCCCACCCAGGCTTGCGATGCTGGGTCACGGTGCGGGCCCACAGGGCCAGCTCCTTCGAGACCTGCCCGGCGCTGGCGCGGCGCCGCCAGGCGCTCGCGGCGTACCCGCCCCATCCGTCGGCGGCGACCTTGGACGCTCGCAGCGGCAGGGTGGCAGCGGTGGCGGCAGCGCGGAATGGTCGGGTCACTAGCATCTCCTTTGAACTGTGGCGCCAATCACCATACGTCCCACCCGAGCCGGCGTCGCGCCGGCATCTGATGAAAAGTCGGGAATTTGCTGGTAAAGCTGCATATTCGATTTCCGCATATCCTCTGCAGCTTTGGCCTGTTGGGCGGGTGTCTTACAATCTGTCATACAATCGGGTAATGGCCGACACCATCACCTTCCGACCCGATCAGGATGCATCCCGCGCGCTTGCTGTCCTGACCAGGGATGGAACCCCAATCTCTGCGGCGGTTCGAACGGCGCTCGTCGAGGCCGCGCGACGAAAGGCCGCCGCCGCGATCCGCGCTGAGGCCGAGGAACTCGCTGCGGACCAGGAAGACCGCGCCGAAGCCATGCAGGTGCTTCGCGACATGGAGACACTACGTGCGTGGTGAGGTCTTCCGACTGCACGCGCCACGTCGCAGCCCCGGCCACGAGCAGTCCGGCACCCGTTATGCCGTGGTTGTTCAATCCGACCAGCTGCCACTATCGACATGGCTTGTAGCGCCGACATCCACATCTGCCCGAGCCGCAAGTTTTCGCCCGGAGGTTGAGATCGACGGCCGCGTCACGCGGGTGCTCGCCGAGCAAACCGCAGCGGTCGATCCCGGCCGGCTCGGCAACAGCGTGGGCTATCTCAGCGTGGACGAGATGCGCCGCGTTGACGCGGCCCTGCGGATTGTGCTGAACCGATAGCGTGTAAAGCATTAGCGCACAACGCAATAGGACTGAAACCCCCTTGTCGATTATGCGGCTGTGCACTGGTAACCCTGCATATCGATTCCTGCATATCCTCCTGGCTCCGCCGCGCCCGACCTGCACGCTAGCTCGGCGCAGTGTCGTCGGTGGTTTCTCGGATTTGCTCGGCGAGGATGTCTGCGTGACCGGCGTGGCGGGCGATTTCACCGATCATGCCCAGGTAGATGAAGCGCATGCTTACTGCGCCGACGAGGCTGTGCGGGGCGGTGACTTGGGCGAGGGTTTCGTTCTCGGCTACGTAGAAGCTGCGGTCACCGCCGACCGCAAGGCCGGTGCAGTCTTCGAGACGCCGGCCAGCCAGGGTGCGTTGAAACCAGTTGCGTTCCGCGGCAGCACAAAAACGGCGAATTCCGCATCGTCGACGCCAGCAGCCTCAATGGCAGCTATGTCAACCGTCATCGGGTGGACTGCGCCGTGCTCGCCGACGGCGACGAAATCCAGATCCGCAACTTGCGTCTGGTGTTCTTGGCATTGCGGACGACGCAGTGACAGTAGCGACGATTCGATACAACGGTCTGAGCCCCAGGAGAACCAAAGTCGCTACGGCGGATGGACTCTGACTAGATGGGTGACGGTTCGTTCGCGTTCCCATTTGACGTTGGCTCTGCTCCGTCGAGGGATCGTCTGAGCCCAACGCCGCGGCAATCCCTCGGCACACCGGTTCTGCTGCGCGGATGGGTCAAAACCTACCAAAACCAGTGTGGCCAACCACTACTCGTGACATTCGAGTCCTCGCCAGCGGCTGTTCACCGACACGCGGGACCTAATGCCGCGCCGCTGGCCAAGATTGCGGCGGCTTGGCGTATGCGGGCTGGCGGGTCGAATCCGCCACGCTCAAGCCGGTGGTCCCATCAACCCTGGCAAGCCACACTTACGTTCCCGCTTGGGAGTTCGTAGCTACGGTGTCGGGGCAGGATGCGACGATCGGTGGATCAGTCGAATTCGCGTTGGAAGGTGACGCCATGGATGTGCAATTCATCACGAGCGTTGCAGTGATCACCCCTGAGCCGGCCGTCAGCCGACGGCTGTACGTGGACCGCTTGGCTTGCCACTGACCACGGAAGGCGACGGCTACCTGCACAGTGAGGACATCGATGGTTGCAAGTCCTTCGGCGTCTGGCCCCTGACTCAGGCTGCGCAAGCCTGCTTTGGCACGTCTCACTGGCCAGTTGAGCGGCCGGTGCCGCAGGCCAGCGTCGAGTTCGAGGTTGCGGACGCCGACACCGTCCAGGTCGCAGTGAACGAGCTGAAACAGAAGGGGTTCACGCTGCTGCACGATGCGCATACCGAGCCGTGGGGACAAACCGTCGCTCGACTGCAGTCCATCGAAGGCGCGATCATCGGCATCTCTTACACGCCCACGATGCACTCGTAAAAGAGGAGAAATGGGCTCCTCGGATCGTGAAGGCCGTTGGCCTGCAGCGAGTCTCTCGTATCGGATGGGTGATGCCAACCGTCCCCGCAACGGTTGACCCCGTTCACCACGCGGACAATGCCGCCGGTGATGAGCGAGATCGATGAGCACCCAGCTCTGGCCGACATCGAGCGCCGACTGGCCACGGAGTTCCCCGAGCCCGATTACGTCGCTCCGACCATCACGAGTTGGGGCGACACCGCGCGCGGCGCTTGGCCCGGGTGTCCCTAACCGACGAGCGCCGTGGCGTAGTGCTGCATCTCCTCGATCTGGTCGACGAATGGTGCGATGTGGGAGAAGAATTGGCGAAAGTTGTTGCTGGCCCGGAACTTCTGGAGGTGGTCGTCGACCGAGGTCCACCGGATGCGCAGTATGAACCGGTCGGCCTGCTCGACGCACTGGCCCAGTTCGTAGCCGAGGCAGTACTCGCTGGCCAGCAGGGGCGCAACGGCAGCCCGGTAGGCGTCGATGAATTCTTCGGTCCGCTCCGGCGAAATGCGGTAACGGATGTATTCGATGGTGCCGCTGGTCATGTTCTGCTCCCAATTCGGTCTCGGTCAGGCCTGCGGCCGCGAGGGGTCGGCATGCAAACGCATCTTGCAAAGAATGCTTGAATTCAAGCAATATTGCAACGCATTCATACGAGGGAAACACCTGACCTGGCGGTATCGTCGTCAGGCGTGGCTGAAGTGCGGCGTTACGGCGTTCCTGAGTGTGCGTCGGCGTGGGACAGCGTCGATTACTTGCTGGCCGACTGGGCCCGGGAGCGTCCAGACCTCGACTTCAACCCGGTCGCCGTGATCAACCGTCTCGGCCGCGTGCGTTCGATACTGCAGCAGCGCACGGCTGAGGTGTTCGCAGGTCATGGATTGACGGCGGCTGACTTCCTGGTGGTGGTCACTCTTCGTCGTGTAGGGGTGCCGCATCGCATGCCGCAGGCACGCCTCATGGATGCGTTGGGTCTGACATCCGGCACGGTGAGTCTGCGCCTCGGTCGGCTCGTCAAGGCCGGGATCGTGACCCGCGTCCCTGATCCCGACGATCGTCGCGGCAGCGTGATCGAACTGACCGAGAACGGACTTCGGCTCTTCGACCAATTGGCGCCCGAGCATCTCGCCAACGAGGACAGATTGCTGTCGGCACTCGACGAGCAGCAGCGCGCGACACTGGCTGGGCTGCTCAGGCATCTGCTGGTGTCGTTGGAACCGCCGCGACCATCACCTCACTGCCATCTCGGGATGTCAGTCGAGCCCGCGGCCACCGCCCGCAAGCGCCGAGCTGCGGTTGGACTCGTGGACATGCCCGGACTGCTGGTGTCGAACGTCGATGAGGGCAGCCCGGCCCACCGCGCCGGCATCGAACGCGGGGACCTCGTCATCGAGATCGCCGGCCGCGCCGTCCTTAGCGCGGTCACGTTGACTGAAGTCGTCTCGGGCCTGACCGGAGGCGACTCGGTGGAGATCGTGGTGCTGCGCGGTGATCGCCAGCATCGGGTTCTACTTCGGGTCTAACCGCGTTCGTCGTCGGAACCTTTGCGCTCGCATGAGGCCACGCGTCCCAACGGCAGACCAGGGTCGACAGATTGCTTGAATTCAAGCATTCTTGACAAGCCACTGTTGACCCACGGGTCGTGGGGCAGGGCGGGACACAAAGGAGTCGACCATGAGGATTGCGATCATCGGAGCAGGCAACGTCGGCCGGACGTTGGGAACGGCCTGGGGTGACAACCACGAAATCATCTATGGGGTAAGGACTCCCGACGACAAGTACACGACCTTGCTCACCAGTCCCCGGGTCTCGGTCACAGACAACGCAGCAGCCGCCGCGGCGAGTGACGTCGTCGTGCTGTGCACACCTTGGCAGGCCACCGAGCACGCCGTACGCGCGTGCGGAGACCTCACGGGCAAGGTCCTCGTCGACTGCACCAACCCACTAACACCGGACTTCACCGCGCTCGAGGTCGGCCACACCAGTTCCGGAGCCGAATTGGTTGCCCGGTGGGCGCGGGGGGCTCGAGTCTGCAAGGCGATGAATCAGATCGGGGCACCGATGATGGCTCATCCCGCGCTGCCCGGCACACCAGTGATGCTGATCTGCGGTGACGACGCCGTCGCGAAGACGGTTACCGCCGGTCTGGTCACCGAACTGGGATTCGAGACTGTAGATGCCGGCGACCTCACCCTGGCCCGACTGCTGGAGCCCTACGCGCTGATCTGGATCCACCTGGCCGTGCGGCGCGGGCTAGGTACCGGCTGGGGCTTCGGGCTGCTACGCGAAGCGGCACGAGAACTGAACGAGGCTCCGCCGCCGTCCGGTCACCGCTGATACGGGGGTGCTATGCCCACCGGCAGCGATTTCGTTTCCCGCTTCTTTTGACCAAGAGTCGGTATCGACAGGACCAGTGACTGCATCCGCGCACTGCATGGCGCCCACTGGTTAAAAAGACTGGCTAAGACTGTGTTAACCGGCCTTCAAGTGTCGCTTCGAGCGGGCCGCATCGACTTGGACCTCCGCGACGGCCGCCTCGACCTAACTGGTCGAGCGGTGACTGTTAGCCGAGGTGAACTCGCCATCTGAGCCAACATCGCACGACCAGGTCACTACAGTCGACATGCAGCGAAGATGAACAAATTGTCGTTGTCGTTAACAAGCCCAAAGGCGGTTTCTGCGAAGATCCTGTACGGTGCTGGATTCAGTTGCTAGCTAGGCGCCAGCCCGTCAAAAATGCTGGAGTTGTCGGGGAACCCGTGCGGAGTTAGGTTCGGATGCACCCCACAGGGGCCAAGTCGCTTGTTGTCGCCTGCGGCAGCCCGACCTGCCAAGGAGCCTGCCGTGTCCGCGTCTCCGGCCGTCACCTACACCGAATTCACTTGCAAATTGATCACCATTCGGACGAAGAAGAGCTTCGAGGCGGTTACTGCCGCACTGGAAGCGCTCTTCGTTCACGTAGACGGTCAGAAGCTGGCCGATATGACTGCGGCCGGCGATCAGGCCGGCATCGAGAAGTACTTCAAAGAGATCTCCGGTGATCACGAGTTCTCCATCTTCTACCAACTCGACCAAGGCTCGACCCAGCGGCTGGCGGGGTATCCGATCAATTGCAGGTTCTACTTGATTGGCAACGCGGTGATCGTCAACGGCCTGTTTGAGTTTGGCGCTATGGCAGGCCTGGGCGCCCCGGTGCGCGTGTGCATCTCGCAAAGGGACGGCGAAGACGTCCGCATCGACGTCGATGAACCGACCGCGTTCTTCAGCCAGTTCCCCGAACTCAAAGACTCCAAAGTGCCCGCCATCCTGGACAAGGACCTGGTCAGCCACCTGGTCGCATTTGCGTCATGAGGTAACCATGACAAACGTTCGGTGTAGTCCCTTTTGACCTGGCGGGCGCGGCGGCCCGGCCCGCTGGAATTGTGCTCCGCCACAAGGATTTAGCTGTGAATCATCCCGGCCGCGCGAAATCGCAGAACTCAAGACCGACAACAGAGCGCTCGAACAAGCACTGGCCACCGCGCACGGCGAACCCCACCGCCTCCGTAACACAGCGCCGCCCAATGCGAACCAACGTCGATGACACCGTTACAGACCTCCGATGTTTTTAGCTGTCAAGGCTTTAGCGTCGCCCGGCCGTATGGCTTGACCGATGTCGGCGCAAAGCGAGCCCAAAGAGGGCTGCTATCTCGACGGGGCCACAAGACAGCCAAGCTGTTTGCTGCGTATCTCAGATGTCGAGGCGAGCAAAGTCCCGAACCATTGTCATCCCAGTCATCGCACCCACCCTGCCCAGGCAATGTCTACCCAGGACAACTGCGCGAACAATTCGCTGTGGTTCATACGGGCGGCGCCGGGTCGTATTGGATGTACCCCCGCACTTGACGCGCCCGGTCTGGGCCGACGAGTCGGACGATGAGGTGCAAGGCCATATCAATGCCGGCGGACACTCCTGCCGCGGTGATCGTGTCGCCGTCGTCGACGAAGCGTTCATCGCGTCGCACATCAATGGTGGGGTCAAGCTCGGCGAGCAGCTCCAGCGAGGCCCAGTGTGTAGTCGCCGGACGATGCGAGAGCAAACCCGCGGCCGCGTAGACCAGGGAACCAGTGCACACGCTAGTCATCAATGAGACGATGGCGCGCTGGCTACGCACCCAATTCAACTGGCCGTCATCGTGGAGCTGAGGACGTGTGCCTTGGCCACCTGGATATATCAGCACGTGGAGCGGCGGAGCGTCGGCGAAGGAATGCTGAGCCTGCACCACCAAACCCTTAGCGCACTGCACTAATCCGCCCGAGCGCGACAAGCACAAGACAGCGTAGCCGTCTTGTGGAAAGTAGCGTGTCCAGGTGGACAGCACTTCCCACGGGCCGATCGCATCGAGTTCCTCCACGTCGGGAAACAGCACTATCCCGATGTGCTTCACGATGCCCTCATCCGGCAAAGCTGCTCGTTCCTGTCTCGATCGACCGCACGGTCCGGCTGAGCGTCGACTCCTCGCGATGAACGCCTGCATACCGTTAGGCGGCAGCGCTGCCGACTTGCGGGAATGCCTTGGCCTCGTCGAAATGGTGTTGGTTTTGGAGGCAATGGTAGAGCTGGCCGAGGAGTTTGTTGAACAGGTGGCGATTGGCGGCGGCGTGACAGTCGCCGTGCTCGCGCCGCTGGCGGTAATGCTGGGCGGGCCGTACCGGGGCGTGCGGGGACAACGCTCAAGCTGACTCCTTCTGGGCCACAATGACAATCGAATTCCTCGACCGGTACTTGTGGCCCACCAGGCTGCCGCTAGGCTCGCCGTCGGTGACTGGGTCGAACGGGTCTACAACCGCCGCCGCAGCGCACTCGGCATGATCAGCCCGGTCGAATTCGAGAACCGGATCAGTCCGACGGCACAAGCCGCCTGACCC
>Ga0210389_10000792_pt1 | contig 26806 bp, 22 predicted proteins | sample IncBWH28OmetaG_FD_160127 | JGI IMG/M metagenome (GOLD analysis project Ga0210389, IMG submission 160127) | Forest soil microbial communities from Barre Woods Harvard Forest LTER site, Petersham, Massachusetts, United States - Inc-BW-H-28-O ... | reverse complement strand
TGCAGGCCTCGCAGCTCACGGACGTGGAATACCGGCTGGTGCGAGTGCTGGGCGACGTGCTGGGTCTGGGCTGGTCGCAGTTGAATCTGAATGTGATCACCGGCAGGCCTCCCGCGACGCCCGATGACTACGCGGGTTTTCCGGTGATGCACGACATGGACCCGGTCAATTGCATACCCATCACGCTTTGCTATAAAAATCCCTACCAACTCGCGCCCGATGATGTGGCGGCGATCTCCCGTCTCTATCCCGCCGCTGGGAGTTCCAGCGGCAGTGCGCGGGTTCACGGCTCGGTGTATTTCATGAATCATTTCGGGGCACAGGGCCAGCCCATGCAGGGGGTGAACGTGTACGCGCGCTGGATCGATCCTTCCACCAACCAGCCCTCGCATCGATACGCGGCGTCGTCGGTTTCCGGATTCCTCTTTACCGGTAATGCGGGAAATCCGATCACGGGACTCACCGACGCGCTGGGAAATGCCTACAGCGAGTTCGGCTCGACCGATCAGACTCTTGAAGGATCTTTCGACCTTGGCGGATTGCCGATCCCGAACGCGGGAAGCACAGCGCAGTATCAGCTGTCGGTAGAGGCACTGGATCCTTTGTGGTCAGCCAGTGTGGGTCCTTATAACGATTTTCAAGTAGCGCCCTCAGGAAGCTTTGCGCCTATAACGGTCACGGTCAGTGCGGGCGGTGACTTTGAACAGGACATTCTTCTGTCCGGCAGCGGGCAGGCCGTCCCGCCATGGGCTGCGACGGAGACTTGGAGTTCTCCGGCTCCAGTTCTTCCTCCAGGCGACTGGGTTGGCTCACTGAGCGGTTACGGCGATGTGTCCTATTTCCTGATCACCGCGCAGGTCAACCGCACTTTATCGATAGCGGTTACAGCATTGAACGAGACTGGCGCGCCGAGTGAATCGAAAGCCGCGCCAGTGGTTGGCATCTGGACGCTGGGCGATCCGCAGGGCACGCCCCCGCCCGCGTTTACATCCGCGCCGTTCAATTCAGAAACCTTCGCCATGAGCCGGCTCGACGCCCAAGTATTGAGTTCAAGCAGTTTCATCATCGGCGTCGCCGATCTGCGCGGCGACGGCAGGCCCGATTACTCCTATCACGCGCACGTCCTCTATGGAGACTCGGTGAGCCCTCCACGCATCAAGGTGAATGGCGGTGAGATCACACTGCAGGGTACGGGCTTCGCTCCCGGGCTTACCGTCACGGTAGGGAGCACGAGCGTTCCTCTGCTGGCTACGAACGCCGGCCAGATTCTCATCGTCGCTCCCGCGCAGGTGGACGGGCCACAGACCGTCACAATCAGCGATCCAGTCAGCGGCGCATCCTCGATCATGACGAACGTGCTCACTTTTGGAGCCGCGTCGACGGACAGGATGGTCCTCCTGCAGGGAGGAAATCCCCCAACCCCGATTGGCACGCAGGCCACCAACCCTGTGAGCGTGCGGGTCGTCGCCTCCGATGGAGTTACCGCCGTGGATGGCGCGACGGTGGGATGGACCACCACCAACGGCGCAACACTCTCGGCCTGCGGCGGCGCCTCCAACTGCTCCGTCGTGACGGATGAGAGCGGCTCGGCTTCGACCTGGGTCACGCCTGCATCCACTGGCGTCGCCACTATCACGGCCACACTCGCCCCCGGAGTCTACAATCCGGCGCAATCGGTGTCGGGCACTCTTTCGGCGACGTCTTCGTCTTCGGACATCGGAGTCATAACGCCATACCTCTGGGTGGCCTCCGGTGCAACGGTGAGCGTACCGATCACGGCGCGGGTACTCAGCGCGGGGACGCCGCAGAGTGGCGTAACAGTGAACTTCCGAGTTGCCCAAGGGACCGGCTCGCTCAGTTCCTCAACCGCGGTAACCAACACCACGGGCTACGCGTCGGTCAGCCTCACATTGACGAACTTCACCGCCAACGTGCAACTTACTGCGTGCGTCGCTCCGGGAAATAGTCCCTGTCAGACGGTGTATGGAAACGCGGTGGCGGCGGCGCTGCTGAACTTGCAGGCGGTGGCCGGTGCGGGGCAAGTGGTGACGGGTCCGGCGTTTGAGCCGCTGATCGTGCGCGTGATTGATTCGTCCACGCCGCCTAATCTTATCCTCGGGGCCAGCGTCCTATTTCAATCCACGGTGCTGCGTCCGGCCGGAAGCGATCTGACTCTGCCGCCCGGCGACCCGACTGCCGTACAAACCGGAATGCCAGTCATCCTGAGTGCAGGTCAGAGCAGCGTGACGAGCGATGCAAACGGCCTTGCGAACTTCGTTCCCTCCGTTGGATCGTTCACCGGAGTGCTCGAAGTTGAGATCCAAATTTCAACCGGAACTTCCGCCGCGATCGAAGACGTGATGGAAAGTTTCCCGCAGAGTGACGCTGGGTCAGAAGGAACCCTCGATCATAGCGAGCCAAAAGGCTTGCGGGATTGGCGCTAGTATTTTTGCTCGAACTTGGCAAATTCGGCTTCCAGCTTCCATTGCTCACGGGCGCGTTCGTTGGCGGCAAGAAATTCCGTGCAGGCGGCGGAAGGTTTGTTCGTCTCTTGCGCACTTCCCGCGCAGGCAGGGGCAATGCGGAATACCAGTTTCGTATCGGTCCACAGGCTTTTGCCGGGGAGGAAGCTGTGCTCCAGGCTTTGGCGGGCGAAGCGCTTTAGATCGGCGTAGGTCAGATGATAGCTTTCGATGGCGCGCAGATATTCGTGAGTCATATCGGAACGGGAGACGCCTTCGTCGTCGCTGGCCAGCGCGACCGGGACGCCATACTTCATGTAGATCGGAAGGGGATGGTCGTCGCCGCTCACGCCGAGGATCATGTCATTCGAGGTCAACGCGATTTCGACGAGCACGTTACGTTCCGCCATTTCGTGCAGCAAGGCGATGGGATCTTTTTCGTTCATCACAGAAACGCCGTGGCCGATGCGTTCAGCATGGCCGCGCTCGACGGAGGTGCGAATGTGGTAGGTCAGATCTTCTGGTGGAACTAATCCCATGGCAAGTTCGCCGGCGTGCAGCGAGATGTGCACCTTGGGATAGACGCTGTGCAGGTAATCGATCATGGCCATGTGCTGGTTGAAATCGTGGATGGGCACGTACCAATCTTCGGGCATGACAAGATTCAGTCCGACGAAGTGAGGATCGGAGGATGCTAATTCGAAGCCCATGAGAATCTGCGCGAAGACGATTTGCTGCTGCATGCCGCGCAGAACCTGATAGAGATAGCGCACGGTTACGTTGCATCCGGGGGCGGCGGCGGGGGCGCCACAGTTGAGAATTTGGCTGGCGCGGGCATCGTCAGCGGCGAGACGCTTGCTTGTTTCAGAGGCGGCGTCTTTGATGCCGGCACTGAGCAGGGCCTCGCGCATCTTGGCGAAGTCCAAAGTCCATTCAACTTTTTGCGCTAGTAGCGCGGCTGCGCCAGAGTCGGCGGTGTGCATGAATTCGACGTATTGCAGATGATCCATGCCGGCGCGATTGGTGGCGCTCGCGATCGCCTCGGCAACGTGCGTGTGCGACGCCAGACCAAACTTTTCGAACGAGGCGAAGAAATGGTCGTGGCCGGATTCATCGCCGGGCCGCCAGTTGCGCATGGACCAGGCATCGATCATCTGGTTGTAGAGCACGTGATCGCCGTAGGCGCACCGAGCGGCTGGTTTGGCGGTGTAAAGATCGCAGGAGTCGCACGGCGGGGCGAGCAGTCGGGAAGATGTGCGGTCCACGCAAAGGCCACCGTCGGCGGCGAAGTCGACCAGGTCTTCGGCGTAGATTGCGCCGTCCAAATGATTGTGCAGGTCTCCCCCCTTGGGCAGGTCTTGAACAAAGGCCAGTAGCAGTTGCGGCTGCTTGCGTACAGAGTCCAGGTAGCGGGCGGTGCGCTGTTCCGAAGTCTGCGATGCGGCGGAGGCCGTCAAGAGCAGGATCAGTGCGCAACGCCGCATGGTGAAATAAGTGGTTAATAGCAGCATCAATCCTCCGGAGGAGCGTTCGAGGTCAGGAAACGAATTGTAATCTGTTGCGGGTGCAGGATTCAGGGGAAAGAAAAATTGCCTGAGGAATGGAGCAGATCAAGAGCAACGACAGAAGTGTCTGGTCGATACAGGCTCGAGCTGTAGGTGATCATTCAGCGGAGCAGGGCAAAAGCTGCGATCACGATGGCCACAACCAGAAGAGCTCCAAGAATGTATTTGTTGGATGCGAACCAGGACTCGGACTGCAGTGCAGAACTCAGGAATGGAGTGGAGGTGTCGGTGATTGACGGATCGGCGGAACCAACCGATGAAGAAGAGGAGGAGGTTGACTGCTGCGGCGGGGCGGGCTTCTCGGCGGCTGCCGGTTCGGTCGGTAGGGGCGTTAAAGCCTGCGGCGGAGTGCTGACAGATACTGTGGCGGGAATGGCGAGTGGAACGGCTTGTAACTCTGCGGTCGCAGTCGCCGTCTTGAGGTCTGAACTCCTGAGGGGAGCTGGATCGGGAGCAGAATCCTGGATAAACGTTCCCCCGGCATAACTCGGGGCGGAAGGCCGCCGGGAATTCGTTTGCGGCGGGGGGGACGGAGCCTTCTGAGCACTGATTCCTGGGTGCGGAAGACGCTGGCCGCGCCACTGCCTTTCTTCGCATTCCACACAGAAGGCGCGTCCCTGGGATACGGGGAATCCGCAGGCCTGGCACTTTTGCAGATTCCTCAGCACTGGAGGAATCGCAATGGTTTCCGGGCTCGGTTTGGGCGCTCCGCCGGATTGGGCGCTCATTGCGGCTGACCAGAACAGCGGCTTCTTGGGGGCGGGCAAGGGTTCTTCCGGTTTTGCAGGCGTGACCGGTAGAGACGGAGATGCGGTCGCAGGAGGCGAGGTCGCCGCGACAGCAGGCTGTTCAGCTTCCGGAGCTTCGACCGCGATCAGTTCTTCTTCGGGTTGAATTTCCACGGCGGCGGGCTCCGGCGGCGCGAGCGACTTGGGAATAGCTGCGGCATGCTTCACCGCGGTCTCCACCATTTCGCTCAGCCGAAGGAGGGCGGAGAGATCGCGCTCATCAAAGGCGCGGGGCTTGCCGGAGAGAAGCTCAAAGACACCGAGCACATGGTCGCCGCTGAGGACGGGCAGTACGACGACTGAGGCAATGCCCAACTCACGGCAGACGTCACGATTGACGCGCGGATCGCGTTCGGCATCGTCGCAACGCAAAAGCTGACGGGTACGTACACATTCCCCGGAGAGTCCATACTCCATGGAGAGCAGCGCGCCCAGCTCGGGCGCGTTGGAACCGGCGCTGGCCCGGCACAACATGTCCTTGTGTTCACCGCGACGCAGGGCGATGGCGGCGCCGCTGGCTCCTGTAATGTATTGAGCGCGGTCAGCTAGAAGTTGCAGGGCAGCGTCGAGATCATGGAGGGCCATTTCAGCCAGGGAGCGGCCAGCATCTTCGCCCGGAAAACGGGGCTGCGGGTCGGAGGGCCTCGAGAGATGTGCGTTGGCTGCAGCGATTCCCGCGGAAACGCTCTGTGTGGCGCCTCGACTGGCAGCGCTTCTCGACGGCTCCCCGTTCATCGCGGGCGGCGGCGATGGGGAGCTGTGATCGAGAATGGAGTAATGGTCCATGAGTAGCGTTGCTTGCAGGCAAAGAGGCGACAACGCCCTCCCGGCCCAGAAGACCCACTTTCAATTTCAGGAGACGATAATTGGAGTCTCGCTCGGAGCGAGCATGGTGTCAAGAAGTTGGGATACTCGAAAGTCACGAGGGCTCCCGGAGACGCGCTAAGAGCTTCTTAAGATTGCGTGGGCGGCAGAAAGGGCGCCAGTCCCGCCGGGACTCGTTTCCTGTCTACACTACCGCCGGGACTGGCGTGCCTAGCCTTCCCCGAACGCCCACTTCAGGGCTCGGACGAGGGACTGCTAAGCCGGGCGGTCGCGGACGGCTGTGTTGGCCAGACGATTGGCCTCGGCATTATTCTCGCGAGGAACGTGAGAAATGGAAAACTTGAGGGCACGAGCGAGCTTGCGGCAGGTCCAGTGCAGGGAGTAGAGCCGGGAGCTGCGGCAGGTGTACTGGCCGCTCATCTGGCGGACTACGACTTCCGAGTCGGAATAAACATGAAGCGCTTTTGCCTTCAGCGAGAGTGCGCACTGCAGGGCTTCCATCGGGTCTACGTATTCGGCGACGTTATTATCCTGGTGGCCGATCCATTTGGCGATGCGGATGGGACCACTCTCGCAGCCATCGATGATCACCCCAATTCCGGAAGGGCCCGGATTACCCAGGGAGCCACCGTCCACATAAGCTACGAGTTCAGACATCAATGCTTCTTTTTGTGCTATTAGCAAGATGCGCCGAGAACGTTTCCGCGTCAAGACGAATATTTGGTTCACTTTGAGCGGTTTTGCGTATGCCTGGATGTTGTGCAAGTTTTTGTGAAAAACCGGTCCGAATTGAAAACGATCATTAATAAACGACGGCGGCAGAATGAGTTGCATTTGCCGATATGCACAGGGTAAGCCGGACGCGATGCACCAATAGTTTGCGTTGACATTTATGAACGGTCTGTTAAGGTTGCTTTCGTCGACGGTCGAAAGGGACAGCGAAATAAAACTTGCTGACCCGAAGTAGACTGGGTGATCAGCCCGGCGAGGTAACTTGCGGGGCAGCCAAACCTGAAAAAACCGACGGCGCTGCGAGGTGCAGTTGGGGTTTGGGACTGTGAAAGCAGTGATCGCATCAAGGGGCTGTGACGGTACATGCGTCCACGCAGTTGACTCCCTCGCAGGAGTTGGCAGCTAGAGCATAACCAATGTCACGGCCCTTTCAATTTTTTCTCCCCACCTTTTTGTTCACTCCGAAAGTGCTCTCATAAATCCTAAAGTGTATCGCCTCAGCGCAGAATAATCGCTACTGCGAGAGCGGCCAGGCTGAGCTTAACCAGCCATCCCAACGCATGCGCCGTCGCTATGGCGGGGGACAGCTTTATCCATAGGGCATTTACGATCGTCAAGGGCAAAGGTCCGATAAGCCAGATCGCCGCAGCCAGCTTGAATGTTCCAAGGTAGGAGTAGATGCGCAGGCTGGCACAGACGAACACAAAGACACCGCACGTGAGAAAGGGCAACACGCTGGACCATAGGATCGCTCGGCTTTCTCCCTGGCCGCCCGGGTATCGCCAGATTTCAGGATGCCGGTCGTGGCCTTTATAAAGCCAATCGCCCATGAACAGCCAGTCTGTCAGCGACGAGACGATGGCACTGGCCAATACCGCTAACGCGATGCGACCCCAAGGCATATCTTCAACCGTAAATCGTAGATCGAATGGTAAATCCCAGGGCGCACTCTAACACGATGGAGTGCTCGACGAAAAATTGGAACGCCGAGAAATCTCAGGTCTCACGCATGAGGCTCGGGCGCGCGGTAGTCTGCTGGCCGGTGGCGCGGCCGATTAGGCGGCTACCTCTCCGGCCATCATTTCATCCACGTAGCACCACATCCAGACTTCTCCGGGCTCGACCGAACGCATGACGGGATGCTTGGTGTGATGAAAATGTTTGGTGGCGTGTTTGTTCTTGGATGAATCACAGCATGCCACGTGGCCGCATACCATACACATTCGCAGGTGGACCCAGGTGTCGCCGGTTTTTATGCAGTCTTCGCAGACGTGCTTGTCGGTACTGGTGACTTTGACTTGATCGAGGTGCTTGCATTTCGCTGGCATTTTCATCTCCCAGAATCGGTTTGCACAATGCTAATTTTTCAATCGCGTTCGAGTTCCTTGCGATCCCAGTGCGCGAGGTTAGCTGCGGCCTCGTAAGTGCTTTGCAGGAAGTCAAGGAGCTCTTGCCGGGGTGAAGCTGCCCGGCGCACATCATCGTACATCAGGAGAAATTCCTTCATTTGCGGATGGTAGTAAGCGGCCGCGGGCTTTACTTTTTGCTCCGCAAAGCCAGCGGGCTCGGGCGCGGCGTAGACGTAGAATGCGGGACCCTTTATGTCGCCGCCGCCCGGCCAGAATCCGGCGCTGATCACTTCATGCGAATAGGCTTCCCGGGTGACGGCGTCGGCTCCGGGTCTTTCGGGTGCGCGGCGGCCGGAGAAGCGGGTGACGCAGAGATCGAAGCTTCCCCAGAAAAAATGTACGGGACTGTCTTTGCCGATGAAGCGCGAACGAAACTCCGTGAAGACGGTTTCGCAGAGAATCAATATCTGCCAAAAGCGGCGGGCAAATTCGGGATCGTAGGAAGCGTGCTGGGTGTCGCTGTCAAAGCGCACGGGGTTGGGGACCTCGCATGGCATGGGCCAGATTTTCACTGCGATATCCAGCGAGCGCAGGGCTGCCATGAATTCGGCGTAGAAAGCGGAGACAGTCTGGGGCTTTAGCGCAAGGCTTTTCGAAGTACCCCAACTGGTCTGGATGGTGAGCTTGTGCTCGATGAAATCGAACTGGACTTCGAAGATTCCGTCACCGTAGGGGATGGCCGAGGTGGTGAGGCCGCGGGCATTGATGTAGAGGGCGACCTCCCACCAGTGATTGACACGCGGGCTAAGCGCGAGGCGGACTTTGCCTACGATCTGGGTCCACATGTGGAGGGTGGCGTAGGTGTCCTGCCAAGCTGCTAGGGGGAGTTCGGGCCAGGAGTTCTGCATCGGAGTATTGGGGGGTGTTGTCATTGCTTTCTCGAACTATCCTATGCTCGCGATCCGAATCAACTTGTTAGGCCCCCTTGATGTTCCAAAGGTTACTCCGTTTTTCAATTGGCGGGTCGACCAGTTTTCCCTTTCATAGAACACCACCTGCACGGGATGCGTGTGCGCTTGCCGAAAATGCTGGGCCACCGCGTCCAAAACGCGCTGCTGCGCGGCTGCGTCCGTGACGCCAAGAACCGTAACGTCGTTGTAGTACGAGAGGAATATTCCCCGTCGCTCCACTGCGCAACCGACCGCGGAGTGGCCTGGTCTCTGCTTGGACTCCGGTATCACGTTGGAACTAGAGGCAGCTTCGTCGAGACCCGGGCACTCGCCCAAGCGATCCGCCCCAGACGCGATAAATTGCATACCGAAGCTGAACAACGTGTAGAGGATGGTCAGTGGAATCGCAACGGCGAGAACGTACGGCCGCCATTGTCGGATGGTGGACCGAGGCTTTACTCCGCCGACGGCTAGGGCAAGTCCCGCTAGCGACAGAAAAACACACAAGGGCGGATAGATTACGTCTGACCAAGAAATCGGATAGATTGAATTCTCCCAGACCTTGAAAATATTGTGGCGCTCGATGGAATAGTTCAAAGCGAGTCCGCTCGCCAGGAGCAGGAGGCCGACTAATATCGGATTCCTCTCGCTGCGATCGCCGTTTGTGCGTGCGCCAACCATGTTCCTGCTCCGGCATTATATTCCGACTTCACAGAGAGACGCAGTTTTCGATTCCAGAGAATGCTCAAGGCTTCTTGGGCGGCAGATATTTTTTTTCGATCAATGCCACGACCACGTAGTTGGGATCGACCATTTCGTTGAGGTGAATCTTCGCGACTTTCGAGAGCAGTTCGTAGGCGTCGAGTTCGGAGAGACCGTAGTCTTTGTGGATCCAGTGGACAAGTTCGGTGAAGGCGATGCGTAGCGCGTCGTCGAGCGGACGGTAGGCTCCGACGGTCATGATGGCGTCGTCGTTTTCAAACTGCGGCCAGGCGATAGTGCGCCCTTTGATGACCCTTAATTGCACGCGAGCCTTCAGGGGAACTTCGATGGCGGTGCCGGCGATTTCTCCGTCTCCCATGGCAGCGTGGCCGTCGCCGATGTAGAAGAGTCCACCTTTGACGTTGACCGGAAAATAAACTGTGTTGCCGACGCTGGCTTCGGGAGAATCCATGTTGCCGCCGAATTCGGCTGGGACCACTGAGCTGCGCGCCTCGCCCTCCGCAGGAGCCACACCGATGCAGCCGAAAAAAGGATGCAGCGGAATCTTCACGGAGAAATCTGTATCGTGCGCCTTGAAGGTGGCCGTGTTGGCCGCGTGATCGATGTGATAAAACCAGATACGCTCAGGCAGCGGCGGGTGCAGCATGGGCGTGTAGTTGGTTTCGTTAAGCGCGCCAAATCCAGGAGCGAAAGCACCTACTCCGGTGTCGCCATCAACTTGGAGATCGAGAATTTTTGCGGCCAGCGTATCGCCAGGCTCCGCGCCTTCGATGAAGAATGGTCCGGTCAGGGGATTGTCGCCCTTCACCATGCTGAGCGTGTCACTGGGCTTCTTCAATGCATTGCCGAAGCAATCGAGCGTGTTGGTATCGAGAATGTCGCCGGACTTCAGGTGGGCCACTGGTTCGGCTGTGGCAAAGAGATATTTAACGTTGGCATTGGTCGCTGTGTAGTAAACAGTCGTCTGCGCGAACGTCGTACCCGCCAGCAGCACCAAAGTAAGAAGACGAGCAATCACAAGAACCTCCGGGATTGGCGGTCGACTATCGACAGGAATTGTAGCCGAATGATTGTACTCAATACGGTTTTGCGGATGAGGACTCCGTTCTCTCCCCTCTCAATGCCTGGTCTTTATCGCGTTTGAGGAACGAGGTTGGTGCAGGCAGCGACGCGCCGCTGAAGAAATTGCCGCTCCATGGGATTGCGGGCGATGGCGAGCGCCGTTTGAAAGTGTTCGTGTGCGGCCTGCTGCCGGCCGCTACGGAGCTCAAGCTCAGCGAGCGCCGCAAAATAGAATGGATACGCGGCAAGACGGTCCGAGCCGGCAATCGCGTGAATCTCTTCCAGCCCGCGCTCGGGTCCTTCGAGCTGCGCGATCGCTATAGCGCGGTTGAGGGCTACGACGGGGGAGGGCCGAATCGCCATCAACGTATTGTAGAGCGAGACAATTTTTCCCCAATCCGTATCCTCGGCGTGGAGCGCTGTGGCGTGAACCGATGCGATCGCGGCCTCGATGTGATACTCGGTCAGCTCCGTACCGGTTGCCGAAAGATCTAGGAGCCGTTGCCCTTCGGCCGCAAGCCGTAAATCCCATCGGGACCGATCCTGATCGAAGAGCGACATCAGTTGCCCTGCCGAATCGACGCGCGCCGGCGAACGCGCCGCGTGCAGACACATAAGCGCGGCCAGAGCATGAGTCGCCGGCGTGGCAGCGAGCGGGTGATCGAGCAGCAAGCCGGTAAGGCGCATTGCCTCCTGACAAAGTTCGGCGCGCACCGCCGACTCCGGGGACGCGCCGTGATAACCCTCGTTGAAAAGCAGATACAAGGCGCGTTGCACAGCCGGAAGACGTCCGGAGAAATCATCGTCGCCCACTATATCGAATAGCCTCTTCGATGCCGCCAACACTTTCTTGGCACGCGAAATCCGTTTCTCGATCGCGGGATGGGAGCTGACAAATGCGCTGGCGATCTCGCTTACGCTGAAGCCGCACAAAATGTGAAGCACGAGCGCGACCTGCGCGTCCTCCGGCAGGCGTGGATGACAGCAGGAAAACATCATCCGGAGCTGATCATCTTTGATCGCGGTTGCGCCGAAGAGTTCTTCGACGACCGGGACAAGCGTCCATTCGCTTTCGAGCAAGCGTCCCAGTTCCGGAGCGAAGGTTCGTGCGGTGCGTTCACGGCGCACCACATCGAGGGCGCGGTTCTTCGCCGTGGCCATCAGCCAGGCCGAGGGGTTCTCAGGCACACCCCGAAATTTCCACACCTCCAGCGCACGGCAGAAGGCGTCCTGTACCACGTCTTCTGCCAATGCGAGGTTGTGGACCCCAAAGATGCGAGTAAGCGTGGCGACCATTCGACCCGCCTCACGCCGGAAAAGATGATCGCTGGGCTCCATTACATGCTCATCTTCATGACTGGCCGTACTTCCACGGAACCATCCACTTCAAAAATCGGACAGCCTTTGGAAAGCTCCGCCGCTTGATCCAGATCGCGGGCCTCAATCAGCGTGTAGCCTCCGATGACATCTTTGGTCTCGGCAAACGGCCCGTCTGTGACGGTTTTCTGCTTGCCCTTCACCAATTTTCCGGTGCGGTCCAGGGGCTGGCCCTGATCTTTGATATGACCTTTTGCTCCGAGGTCCTTCAGCCAGGTCATCCATTTTTGCATTATCTGCTGGGCGGCTTCGGGAGATCTGTCGGCCTCGCCTCCGCGGTAAAGATAGACAAACTCGCTCATGTGAATTCTCCTTGATTTTTGGTGCAAAGTTGTTACTTCTGAGCTTAAGACGTTCGAGGAATGCTGCATCGGACATTTTATTTCGAAGCTTCATTGAAAGACGTATCCCGAACGGCGCGGCCCTGATTCGGCTTGTGGCTCCCTTAGAATAATCCCCCTGTCGATTTCCCGACAGAAACGGACAATCGGCGAAGTTATAAAACATGCCCCCGCAGGATCAATCCAACTGCGGCGGCGAGCGCAATGAGCAATGGCTCGGGTACTTTCCACTTAAACAACACCGCCAGAGTTACGAGAGCGATGAGGAGGGTGGGCCAGTCGTAGATCGAGCGGCGGGCCAGTACCACGACGGAACCGGCGATCGCTCCGGTGGCGGCCGCCGTCACTCCGCGCACAAATGCGTTCAGTTGTGGATTCTTCGCCCAACGTTTGTAGGAGGGTGCAAGCAGCAGCACCATGACATAGACCGGAAGAAAGACTCCGAGCGCCGCGTCCGCAGCTCCGGCGACTCCGGCGACGACGTATCCGATGAAAGCAACTGTGATCACAACGGGGCCGGGAGTGATCATTGCCACTGCGACTGCGTCAACAAATTGGCGGTCGTTGAGCCAGTGATGTCCCTGAACGACGCCGCCGTAAAGGAACGGCACAATCGCGAGGCCGCTGCCAAAAACGAACAGTCCAGCCTTGGCGAAGAAAAGAAAGATTTGCAGAGTTGGGCCCGCTGCAGGTAGTGCAAACCCCAACGGGACGACGAAGCAGGCGATGGCCGGATTGCGCGCGGGGATTGCCTTGACTGCCAGGTTGATCACGCCTCCAGCCACCACTAGGCAGATAATCTCGCGCGAAGTCCACGCGGTGGAGACGGCGAGCACCAGAAAGATTCCCCAGAGCAACGGCTCTTTGCGAAGCGTGAGCTTAGTCAGTTTGTGGGCGGAGCGAGCGATGATGGCGATGACGGCCGCGCCGATGCCGTAGAAAACCGCCTGCATCCAGTTCAGGCCGCCGAATCGCATATAGGCGGCGGAAAGCCCCAGAACCATAAGAAATGAGGGAAGGACAAATGCGATTCCCACCAGTGTCGCTCCCAAAATTCCGGCGCGCACGTAGCCGAGATACATTGCCAGTTGCGCCGCCAGCGGTCCGGGCGCAAGTTGCGCCAGAGCCAGGCCTTCCAGGTAATCTTCCTTCGAGATCCAGCCGCGTCCCTCGACCAGGTCCTGCTGCATGCGGCCGGCAAGCGCGATGGGCCCCCCGAAGCCGACCGTCCCCAGCCACAAAAAGTATCCCGTGAACTGTGCGAGCGAAACGGGCGCAGGGCGCGGGTTATGGGCTTCGCCGATCACGGGAGAGCAATTGTAAGGTCTCCAGCGCCGAATGAAAAGCAAGCGACACGATATCGATTCTTGCCTGGCATCGAGATCGGACTCACTGGAGCGTTATTAGTGCTTATTCCCGACCATGACCATGTCGCCATCGTTCTTGGTATAGAACCGCCCGCCGGGGCCAATGGCGATCGGAGTGTATGCGGCTTCGATGGCCAGGCGCTCGAAAATTTCTCCTTTGAGTGCTCCGCCGTGATTGATTACATAGACGTTGCCATCCTCGCTGTTTGCATAAACCGTGGCGTTGGCGTCGACAGCTGGCAGCGACGTATCAAGCCACGCGGGCTTATTCCACACTCCCTTATCCGACTAGGTTCGCGAGTCTTCTTGGAAGTTCAACTGTCCACGTAAACTGAAGTGGGACGGGGGCGAACTATTTAACGCCAGCAAAGCTTCCTGATTACACCCACGAGGGCCGAACCAATGCTGCCGGTGCACGATGAACTTCTACGAGAATTTCAGAACTTTGCTCGAACCGCTCCCACAGATAAATCCGTGATGGAGGTTATCGCCCAGCGGCTGCACGAAAAAATGACGCGCTACAACTGGGTGGGGTTTTATCTAGTCGATCCGGGGGATCCTGGCGTCCTGCTGGTGGGACCCTTCGTCGGAAGCTTTACGCCGAATGCTCGCATCCCTCTCAACACCGGGCTGTGTGGCGCCGCAGCCAGCAGCGGGCTGACCGTGGTGGTGCATGACGTCTCCAAAGATCCGCGGTATCTGGCAGGGTCACCGCTGGTGAAGTGTGAAATCGTCGTCCCCATCTTTGTGAAGAGTAGGCTCGCGGCGGAGCTTGATATCGAGAGCTATTTTGCCAGCACGTTCACGGAACCGGAAAAAGAGTTTGTTGAAGCTTGCGCGGGCGTCGTCGGGAAGTATTTGGAGAATAAGGTGAAGATCTAATCCAAGGCCAGCAGCTAAGGAAGGCTCACACGGATTGCTCGTGGCTAGGGAAGGATGGAGCGTACGTCCCTCACGGGCGTTTTTGATTATGCTTTCGATCTTGCGAATGTTAAGCGGCGGAGCAGGTCGGGAGATTTCATTCGATGGCAATAGTCTTCAAAAGTTGGGAGTGGACTGGTCCATCGAAGATCTTCGACGGTGTCAAAAACAGGGACATCCAGGCGGAGGGTGGCGAGGGTGCGGAATAACAGGGCGTCGTCCCAGGTTTTGAATAGCGCTTCAGAAAGCGCACGAGCCCTGCCGATTGACGGATGCCATTGTGTCCAATCCTTGGGAATATCTTCCAGGTGAGGGTATCGGGATAAAGTCAGGGCCGCAGCTTTCGCGCCCCAGCCGGGCACTCCAGGAAAACCATCGGCGCTGTCGCCGACAACGGCCAGGTAGTCCGGAATCGATTCGGGTTTCACGCCGAACTTGGCTATCACTCCGGCTTCATCGCGCACGATATTCTTCCTGCGATCCAGTTGAACAACCCGTGTCCCGACTACGCACTGGCCGAGATCTTTGTCGGGCGTGCAGATGAAGACCTGGTTCACGCTCTCGTCCCGCGCGGCCTTGCCGGCAGCGGAGGCGAGAGCGTCATCTGCCTCATAGTAGACCATGGGCCACACTTTCACTCCCATGGCTTCCAGCGCATCTTCGAGAATGGGGAATTGTGAGAGCAACTCTGGATCTACGCCTTCGCTGGTTTTGTATCCGGGATATAAATTGTTGCGGAAGGATTCGACGACGTGATCGGTTGCGACTCCGAGGTGAGTAGTGCCGCGCTCGATCATCGAGAGAACGGAAGTGAGGACTCCACGGGTTGCGGCGATTTCCTGGCCGTTTGCATCCTGAGCTGCGGGCAAGGCGTAGAAATGGCGGAAGAGTTCATAGGTTCCGTCGATAAGGTAAACGTCCACGTGGTGTTCTGAGGAAGTACTGCAAGGAATGGTAAATGATGCAAGAATTCAGCGGCGGAGATTCTTCCGTGAGAGGCCTGGGAAGGTTTAACCACTTTCCGAGTTGATAGAAGGCGGACAGAACCTGCCCTGAGCTTGCCGAAGGGAGTGTCCCCCCACACAAGCTCGTTAGCGGGCTTCGCGTTTGCGGAGATAATCGATGAACATTTGTTCGACGGGCTTATCGTAGGTTTTGAGGACGTGGCGGACGGTGTGGCCGCTGACGAAGTGGCAGACTTCTTCGGCGAGATTCTTGGCGTGATCGCCGGCGCGCTCGAGAGACTGTGTCATAAAGATGATCTGGAGGCTGGCCTGGCGGGCGATGTTTTCGGGATTCTCGATGTGGCGTAGGAAGATGAGGTTGCGGAGGCGATCGATCTCGGAATCGGAACGGAGTACGTCGACGGCTTTGCCAACGTCGCGGGCGGAGAAAGCATCGCCGACGTCGGTGAGCATCTTCTCGAGGATGGTAGCCATGTGGGTGAGGTCGCGGGTGTCGTCGGAATCGATGCGGCCGGCGGCGGCTTGAGCGCTGTTGGCAAAGCTGAGCAGAAGGTCGCCAATGCGCTCGAGGCTGATCATGAACTTCATGCAGGCAAGGAGTTCGCGGGCATGGGCGGGCTCGACTTCAGTAATGACGGTAGTGACGGCGCTGTCGATTTCCATGTCGAGCGTGTCGAGTTCGCGCTCCCGCTGGCGGAGCGAATTCAGCAATGTGGCGGAGCCGGTGGCAATGCCTTCCGCTGCAGCGCCGGCGGCTTCCTTGGCGAGATGACAGGCTTCAATCGTACGGCGGACGATGTGATGATGGGCCGGTTCGGGGGTAAGACTTTCAATGCGGGCGGTACTCATAGGGTCTCCCTGTGGCACAGACGGGGGAGTGCGCAAACCTATTACTTCTGATTTTGCAGCACGCATCACTGAATGGTCAACGGCTAAGCATAGATTTTCTCGTTTGCAAGTGGGTTAAGGGGACGTGAATTTTTGGTCATTTCTTGGTTCTGGCAACCGAAGAGCAGCGCACGAAATAGCCAGTACCATCGTAGTTTCGTTCCTGTGGCCTTATGATTCGAATCGATCAGGTGGCCCAATTATGTGGTGACCAGCGGGCTGATCGCGGGCGGCGGGAGCGAATCACTCCATTTTCGACGGCGTTGGCGGGAATTCCGGTGAGCACGACGCACACCATCACCCCAGCGGTTGTCGGCGTTACACCCTCAGTTCTAATTTTTCCGCCACAGAAGAGAATATGCTTCGCCGCTTCTGTGAGAACGTTTCCGATTCTGTTCGCAAGTCTTGAGTGGCCGCGATATGTAAGAAAGGCTCACGGCTTGCGGCAGGTCCGACAGTTCGCTATAAACCACGCGTCACCGCTGCCCGCCTGGCTTGGACGGCCGAGGCGGCCGTCACCACATGAGTTGTGGTGACGCTAGGCAGTCGGGAGGGTGAATAGGAACGTGCTGCCGTGCGCGAGTTCGCTGTATGCACGGTTGGAACCTCCATGGGCAAGCATGATGTGTTTGGCGATCGCGAGGCCGAGCCCAGTGCCGCCAGATTCGCGGGAGCGGGCTTTGTCGACGCGATAGAAGCGTTCGAAGAGACGCGGCAGATGTTCGGAGGCGATGCCGGCGCCAAAATCCTGCACGCAGAATTCGACGGCGCGGGGAACCGGGCGGGCACCGAGGACGATGCGTCCCCCGGAAGCGCCGTATTTCAGGGCGTTGTCGATCAGGTTCGAGAAAACTTGATGGATGGCTTCGCGGTCGGCAAGAACCGTGGTGAGACTCTCGGGAACAGGGTAGTCCTGAATTCGAAGGTCGATGCCGTGAGTCCGGGCGATCTCGCGGAAGCTTTCTTCGGCGTCGTGAAGAAGTTCGGCGGGAGGAACGGGCTCGACATCGAAACGAGTTTCTCCCGATTCGACACGGGCCAGCGTGAGCAGGTCTTCGGTGAGGCGTGACATGCGGGAAGAATTCTTGCGAATGATTTCCAGAAACTCACGCGTCGGGGCGCCGTTTTCGGGAGTGGTGTCGAGCAGGGTTTCTGCGTAGCCCTGAATGGAAGTAAGCGGCGTGCGGAGTTCATGGGAAACGTTGGCGATAAAATCGCGCCGAGTTTTCTCCACGCGCTCCGTTTCAGTGAGGTCGCGAAGCACGGCGACTGCGCCTCCGTCGGGCAGGGGCGCTGCGGTTACGTCGAAGGCGCGGCCGGGAACGATGGAAGTGGCGCGAGCAGTTTTAACCTCACGTGTGGTGGTGGCTTCCTTCACGGTGGCGAGGAAGTCGGGATCGCGAATGGTTTCAACGACGGGCTGCTGCAGACGAGTGCCTTGCGGAACCAGGCGGTTCATCGGTTGATTTGCCCACTGCACGAGGCCGTCAGCACTGACGGCGATGACGGCGTCCTGCATGCTGTTCAGCAAAGTCTCGAGTTGGCGCTGGCTGGATTGAACCGCAGCAAAACTTCGCTCGACGCGGCGGGCGGTCTTGTCGATGGCTCCGGCGACGCGGCCGATTTCATCCTGCGAAGGTTCCTGGATGCGGGCCTGGAGATCGCCTTCGGCAATGCGGGCGGCGACATCAACGATGCGTTCCAGGCGGCGTGCGCTCCATTGGGCAGCGGCGGCGGCTACGATAAGTGCGAAGAGGAATGTTATGCCGGAGGCAACTTCGAGCCTGCGGCGAACCTGCGCGGAAACAGCTTCGACGTCGGAAAGCGAATAGGCCAGGCGGACCGCGCCCCCGGAAACGGGCACGGCGATATAAAGGAACGGAATTCCGAGGGTAGCACTGCGGCGTTCGTCGCTGCCGATCTTGCCGTCTAAGGCCGCAACGAACTCGGGACGTGCGGCCTGATTTTCCATGCTCGCAGGATTGGCCTCGGAATCCGCCAGAACTTTGCCGGTGGGGTCGATGATGGTCACACGGGCGCCGGCAGAGTGGCCTTCCTGGGCGGCGATGTCGGCGAGAGAGTGGCTGCGGTCGGTCTCGACGCGGTGAGCGAAAAGTTCGGTTTTTTGCGTAAGGTTGCGTTCGATCTCATTGCGCACGGACGCTTCCCAAGCGCCGCCAAGCGTGAGGTCGAAGGTTACAGCGGCCGCGAGAATGACGACCAGAAAGGCCGCCAGCAGTTTGAAGAAAATCCGGTTTCTCACTTCTTCTTTCTCACTTTGGAGGCGCTCACTTTGGAGTTTCGAAGCGGTAGCCCGCGCCGCGCACGGTTTTAAGATAGCGCGGGTTTTCCGGGTCCGGTTCGATTTTTTCGCGGATGCGGCGAACGTAGACGTCGACTGAGCGCGGGGTGACGTAAGAGGTGTCGCGCCAGACGGCATCGAGCAGATGATCGCGGGAAAAAACGCGGCCGAGATGGCGGGCGAAATAATCGAGCAGTCGAAATTCCGTGGCGGTGGTGGGAACGGCCTGTCCGCGAACCGTCAAAACCATGGCGGAGGGATCGATTTCGATGTCTCCGACTTTGAGCGGACTGGGTGGAAGCGGGCGCTCGAAGCGGCGCAGCACGGCCTTGACCCGGGCCACGAGTTCGCGCGGGCTGAAAGGCTTGGCGATGTAGTCATCGGCGCCGATTTCGAGTCCGAGGACACGGTCGGCTTCGCTGCTTTTGGCAGTCAGGAAAATTACCGGCACGGCGGCGAGTCCCTGAGTTTGGCGGACAGTGCGGCACAGTTCGAGCCCGTCCTTGCCAGGGACCATGATGTCGAGCACGAAAATGGCGGGACGCTGGCGTTCCGCATCGGCGATTACGCTCGAGCCGTTGGGATAGACGCGCACAGCAAAACCTTCGTTCTCCAGATGATGGCGAACGAGGCGGGAAATGTCAGGATCGTCTTCGACGACGAAGATGCTTGGTTTCACGGGTTCATTGTAACGAAGGGAGTTGCGAGTACCTAGTACCGAGTGGCAAGTTTGCGGGGTGAGCCACGGGTTTTCATCGGATTGTAACAATCAGATTGGAGGCGGGGTCGAGGTGGAATCGTTTGCCGGGAGGAATGACTGTCGTGGCGCTGTATTCGGTGACGATGGCGGGGCCGGTATATTTCTTGCCGGGTTGCAGGGAGTCACGGGAGTAGATCGCGGTAGTGAGTTTCTTGCCATCGAAGAGGACCGGAGCTTTGGGCGTGGAAAGCGAGTCGAGCTTCGCTCGGCTTGAACGGGCGAATGCGCCCGTCCCCACATGACCTGTGGTGGATTTCACTGACGCGCGGAGGCGGAGGGTAATCAACTCTACTTCGCGAGTAGAGTGGGCGTAGCCGTAGCGGCGATGATGTTCTTGCTGGAAATCTTTTAGCAGATTCTTAGTGAACCGAAGGTTGAGTTCGTATCCTTGGCCGCGATAGCGAAGGTCTACGCTGCGCCGATAGTTCACGTTTCCTGGCCAAGCTTCTCTTCGAAAATCCTGCGTGGCGTGTCCTTGCATAGATGCGAATTCCTGCGCCAGACGCTGGTGCGGAAGTTTGCCGGAAACACTCCATAAGACAGTGCGGGAGTAGTCTTTGACGACATCGCTCACGAGAATGCCAAGAGCAGAAAGCGCGCCCGGCAACGTTGGCACGATCACGCGCGGGATGGAGAGGGCTTCGGCAAGAGCGCAGGCGTGCAGGCCGCCAGCGCCGCCGAAGGCGACAAGGGCGAAGTCGCGGGGATCACGGCCACGCTCGATCGAGACAACTCGGATGGCTTTCTCCATGGTGGCATTCACAACCCGGACGACGCCAGCGGCAAATTTTTCAAGCGTGAGCGGACTTCCCTGCTGCTTCAGCCACTCGCGCGTGATGCGGCGCGTACGACCCAGATCGAGAGTAAAGTCGCCACCTAGAAAGCGGCTGGGCTGCAGGCGTCCCAGTAAAAGGTTGGCGTCAGTGACAGTGGGTTGTGTGCCGCGTCCATAGCAGATGGGGCCGGGATCGGCGCCGGCGGATTCCGGACCGACGCGCAGAACTCCAGCGGCATCGAAGCGGGCGAGCGAGCCACCGCCCGCGCCTACGGTGTGGATGTCGAGCATCGGGACACCGACAGGAAATCCTGCAACTTCGGCGTTGCTGGCGGTTGTGATGGCGCCTTCGACCGAGGAGACATCGGTGGAAGTTCCTCCCATGTCGAAGGCGATGATGCGCGGGAAGCCGCTGGCGCGGGCGGTTGCGGCGGCGCCGACTACGCCTCCAGCGGGGCCGGAGAGGACGGTGCGGACAGGCTCGCGGGCAGCGGCGGCGAGGGCGGTGATGCCTCCGCTGGATTGCATGACGAAGATTCTCGGATAGGCGCCGGCGGAGGCGTTGCCAGCAGGGTCTCTACGCGAGCGGGTTTGTAGATTTTCCAAGTACCGCTGCATTACCGGTTGGAGGTAGGCGTTGATTACTACCGTTGAGGTGCGTTCGTATTCGCGGAACTCGGGCAGAATTTGGTGAGAGATGGAGACGGGAACGCCGAGCCGATCGAGGGCTTCTGCGGTCGCTAATTCGTTTTTTGGATTTGCGAAAGAGAAGAGCAATGAGATAGCAATGGCCTCGGGAGGCTTGGCAGCTACTTGGGATGCAAGCGATTTTAGATCCGCGGGCGACGGTGCGGTCAGGATTTCGCCGTCGCTGGCAGTGCGCTCTTCGATACCGAATCGAAGATCTTTTGGGGCCAGCGGTTCGATGCGGTCGAAGAAAAAGTCGTAGAGCTTGGGCCGGGCCTGGCGGCCGATCTCGATGGCATCTTCGAAGCCGGCGGTGGTGACCAGAGCGGTGCGCGCTCCTTTGCGTTCGAGCAGCGTATTGGTGCCGACGGTGGTGCCGTGCAACAAAACGACTTCGTCTTCGGGATCGATTTTGCGAAGAGCTTCCACAATCGCCTGTGAAGGATCGGCCGGAGTCGAAAATACTTTCAACATGCGGAGGCGGCCGGCGGCATCTTTCCAGACGCAGTCGGTGAAGGTGCCTCCGGTGTCGATGGCGATTCGGAGTGGTTGGGGGCGGCGCGTCATAGATTGGATTCGGAAAAATAGGGTAACATTTGCGGCTATGAGATACGCATTCCTCGTTGAGACCTACGCTACCGAACGGGTAAAAGTGGTTAGCGTGTGGAGCGAGTTTCGGGACGAAGATCTTCGGACGCGCCCGCGGGACGGCGATCCGCGTGGCCGCAGCGTGCAGGAGCAAATGGTGCATCAGTGCGTCAGCGAAGACCTTTGGTTCCGCAACATGCTCGGAATCAACGTGGACGCTCCTCCGCTTCCAGAGCACGAGACGCGGTTGGAATTCATGAAGCGTTATACGGAGGACAGCGGGAAGCGGCTGACAGCGCTGCGGGAAAAAGCTGACGGCTGGTGGGAAGAAAATGTGAAGTTTTTCGATGTGCAGAGGTCGCGAGCCTGGGTGATGACGCGGCGGATGACGCATACGTCGCATCATCGTGGACAGTTGATGGCCATGCTGCGGATGCTGGGACGGGATGTGCACAGCAATTACGGACCCACAGCAGATACGGGCGGGCTGATGCAGAATCACGCGGCGACGATTTATGCGTATCCGAATCTGGAGGCGCTGTTCACCGGAGAAAATGCCGGAGGCGCAAAGGCGGGCTTGCCGGGGAGCGGGGGGAAAGCGGTGACGGAAAGAGCAGGCTGATCCCAACCCTCTTCTTCAACATCGAAGCCAGAACCGGCATGGAGCGAGACCGAAAAGTAACCCTTACCAAAGTTCGGTAGCCCAGGACAATTCCCTGAAGTTCATCCCCACTCTCGCCGATCTACGTCTTCATATGGTGAACCCAGTTAATAGCGTGAACCAACTCCAAGCCAACGAGACCGCGAAACCGGCCGCCGCTGCGAAGGCTCAGCCACAGCAAAGCGCTAAGCTTCCCTCAGATACTGTCAGTCTGAAGAGCACGGGCGACGTTGATCACGATGGCGACAGTCACTAGTACCAACTTAACTCCTCGAACGGGTTGCAACATCAAGGTGGAGAGACAGGCCCATAGCCCGTCTCTCCACTCTTGCTTGTCACCATCACTGCTCCGCCGTCTGTTCTAGCGAGCGGATGTACTCAACGACTGATTCGCTCCAGCCATCGATGTGCATCCACTTGCCATAGCCAACGCCGTTCTTGTAGCTGGCCACATTGATGACGTAGCCCTTGCCCTTGGGCGCTGACACCGCGTCGTGCGCCTGCTCGTCGCTGATGACGATCAGTCGGTCGTAGCCGTGGTTGCGGTTGAGTTCGTCAACGGCCTTGCCGAGTTGCGTGCTGTTGTGGCGCTGTGAAGCATCGATGGCATCGCGCAGGGCGAAACCGCGACGCGCCGGCACCTCAACCAGCAAGTCGGAGAAGCTGAACACGCTAACCTTCTCACCGATCTCGCGCAGTAGCATGGCAAGACCGTAAGCCGCGTCGGTGCGCAGCATCTCAGAACGATGCGAGAGCTGCGCCGTCATCGAGCCGGAAACGTCGACCAGCGCGACAGTTTTACCAGCAAGCTTCTCCTGCAGGTTGTCCTGAGAAGCCAGGCCCTTCAGCATGACCTGCTCCAGAGCCTCTTCCCACTGCGGAGCGTAACGCGCCGCAGCCAGGAAGCGGAACGGAAGCACGCGAGCCGTGTTCATCTCGCGCAGAGCGGCGAGGATGAGATCCTCCTCCACACCCGCCTCACGCATGTTGCGCAAGTTGCGGAGCAATGCCAACGCTCCGAGCTTCTGCTCTCGCAGCAAACGCTCCCATGCCTCGCGCTTATCGGCGCCCGCGGAGAGTGCAACCTCCCAAGTATCAGGCGCGGTCAGCTCGCCAGCAATCAGGCGCTTCCACACTTCGGCTTGCGCCTCGTCACGCGGCTTGGCGTGAGCCAGAAAAAGCACGTCGCGCAGCTTGACGGGCCCGCCCCGGTCATACTTCGCCAGTGCGTACTCATCAAACTTAGGAAAAGCCGCAGCCAGTCCCTTCTTCACCTGCGCGGAGAGCGGAACGCGCCCGTCCTTCCAGTAGATGGCAACGAACTCAGCAAGCTCGTCGGCGCGCTGGATCACGCGAGCGAGCGTGTCAGCCACAAATCCGCGATGCGTGGCATGACGCGCCATCTCACGCACCAGCAACAGCGGCGCATGACGCAGCTTCATCTTGTCGCGCGCCGCAACGGCGAGCGCTGCCACTTTCTCGGCCGCAACCTTTGGCACTAGCTCTGCGATGCGGCCGGCGATCTCCACTCCGTCCTCGTAGAACTGGCTCTCCCAAAGCAGGCAAGCCAGCACCGAGCGCCGCAGTTGCAGCTCGGTCGAGATGTTGCGCGCCGGAGCACCCTCATGGGTCCGCGGACGGGAATTCAAGTTCAACATGTTCAGTCGGGCCATTCGTGGCCTCCTTTCGAGCCTCCCACCCAAATCACGCTCAAATCACACTTGTCATTCTGAACCGGCGTTCTTCGCCGACGAGGAATCTGTTGCCGTTTCAATCGCCGGGGAATTAAGCGACGACGGTATTTTTGGCGGCCGTTCTGGCTAAACTACGGGACCCGAAGTCCCGACAGGATTCCGTACCTGCGTCATCTGCTCCCGAAGTAACCTTCGTCTTCACCACCGGCGAAACTCAAAACGCTTTACTTCATCGCGGGCACGACTTCCTCTCTCTCCAACGAAGCGGCGTCCGCTTTATCCGCGATTCCCAGGTTTCCCTGAGTCTCCAACTCCAATAGCACACCCTGGAACTCCGCCATCGTCTCCGCTCGTGACATTTCCACGAACGCATGCGCCTCAACTTCCGACATCCCCGGAAAAAACCTGCGATACAGTTCCAGCATCTGGCGCTCGGTCGCTTTTCCCAGATACAGCTTGTAATCGATTCTTCCCGGCCGTAGCAAAGCGTCGTCCAGTGTTTCAATCCGATTGGTTGTCATCATGAACAGCACATTTGTTGGTGCATAGAAACCATCCAGAGCGTTCAACAGCCCCGAAAGCGTTACCCCGTTCTTATCGACAACGGCCTCCTTCTCTTGTCGTGCTGACGTCCCAGAGTTCTGCATTCCATTGTCTGAGGTCGAACTCAAAGGCCCACGAGCATTGCCGCTACTCATGCAATCGATGTCCTCAAACAGAAGCACCGAATTCGCCGCTATCTCATTCACTGCCTTCATCAGAGTTCGGTCATTGAAGTTCGCCAGATTGATCAGGTAGATCGAAAGTCCGAAATGCGCAGCCAGAGCCGAAACTACTGAGGTCTTACCCGTCCCGGGAGGACCGTAAAATAAATAGCCTCGGTGATAGGGGATGCCCAAACGCCCGTACCGCTGCTTCGACTCCCGGAATTTTTCGATATCCTGCACCAAATGTTCCTTCTCTCCAGGCTGCAAAATTACCGACTCCAGCATTCGCGGCGCATAGCCTGCCACTAAATCCCAGCCGTCGTCGTATGTGTACAGCCAAGACTGCACGCCCAGTCGCTTGATGTGACAAGCGGTCACATCGTCAACAAAACGTTGAACGAAGGCTCGCTTTCGCCCCAGCGTTCTGAACGTTAAGGCTTCCATCCGTCTGCCTGACCGCTCCCGCGTGCTTTCTGTGCGGTAGAAGTACACGAGAAATGGACGACCGCGATACCAGAACCAGTGGCTACCGGGCGCTGGAATCAGTGCAATCCGCTCGTTGCGCATGGCCGTGTCCAGGTCTACTCTGCGAATTCGCTTGAGGAACGACTGCTCCAGAAACCATTCCTTCACCCACACGAATGCCGCATCGTCATCCTTCACCGTGATCATCAGCGTGGTTTGTTCCGCAAACCATTCCCAGGCTCTCTCCGGGATGGCGCGCAGATAAACGCTCACGCCGCCGATGATCATCAGCAGCAGGCCGCCAGAAGCAAACTGGTTCTGGCCGCCCAGTACGTGTTTTAGAAAATCGAACATAGATGTTTCATTGAAAACGTTTCATCGAAGAAATCAATCAGCCGGGGAATCAGCGACAAAGGCACGTTAGGCGCTTTACCGTTCAGCTACACGAGAACAATCCTCGCGACAGGATTCGAACCTGCACCTCCCGCTCCACAGGCGAAGTAACCCTTATCTTCACCACCGGCCGAACCATGACGATGCAGCGCGGACAAGCCTGCCTTAGGCGATTTCAAGGGACTGTCCGCGCCACACACGCGATCAGGGAACAACGAACACGGGTGAGGGCTCGAACCCCGGCCTGCGGACAGGCTCGCCACGAAGTTGCCGTGAACTTCACCACTGATCGAACTTATTTCCAAACCGCGGGTCATTTTCCGCGGGCAACTACCGCATCACAATTGGCCAGGGAACAGGCGGTTACGGAATGGGCTTGCGCCCTGAGGATTCGAACCTCACAGTCTGAGTCCGAGGAAGCAGACTGTTTCTACCAGAGAAGTATCCCTAACCTTTCACCACCGGCCGTTGCAATCCCCGCAACCAAGGCGAGGAATTCCCCATGCGTGGACGACTCGTGCGCCGCGCAGAATTATTCAAGCTGGGGGAATCAGCGACAGCGGTGGTCGTTTGTCAAGGCGAAGTAACCGCAGTCTTCACCACCCAGCGTGCTTTTATTTTGTTAGCTTTGCGTAAAGGGCGTCGAGGACTTAACTGACGCGATCGAAAGACGCCCTAAAGCAACCCAAGCCAAATGTCGGCCGCAGGTGCCCGCTAAGCGATTTGTGCGCATATATCGACAAATTTAGGCGTCCTTTCTGTAGAGAAGATGTTTGAAGATGCCATAACTCTGAGTTTTATGCAAGAGGAAAAATAAGGAAAGTTGTAACTTTATCGCAGCGGGACACTCGTCACGCTGGACCATCGGACCATTCGCTCTGATCAAATCTAGGTTGCTTTCACAAACCGCAGGGACGCCGAATTCATGCAGTACCGCAGCCCGGTCGGCTTAGGACCATCATCGAATACGTGACCCAGATGCGCGTCACACTCCGTACACGCCACCGCAGTCCGCACCATGCCAATGCTGCTGTCGGAAATCTCCCGCACATTTTCTTTTGCAATGGGCTCCCAGAAACTAGGCCAACCGGTGCCGGACTCAAACTTCGTCGAGGAGCTGAACAGCGCGTTGTCGCAACAGATGCAGCGGAAAATTCCTTTGTCATGCAGATCCCAATATTTCCCGCTGTAGGCAATTTCCGTATCGGCGTGGCGCGTGATTTCGTATACACCGGACGGCAGTTGCTTTCTCCACTCCGCATCCGTCTTTACCACGCGCGTGATCTTGACCTTCGCCAGCCGCTGGCCCGCGTCAGAAAATTGGACGATCGTCACTTCCGCCGGCTCGGTGTTCGCGGCGGCCTCCATCACGCGCGGCCTGCGCAACGAAAATAGTGCCGCCCCTCCCACCGCTGCGCCCATGCCCGACAGAAACAATCGCCGCCCTAAATTCACTTTC
>Ga0210389_10000790_pt1 | contig 26877 bp, 27 predicted proteins | sample IncBWH28OmetaG_FD_160127 | JGI IMG/M metagenome (GOLD analysis project Ga0210389, IMG submission 160127) | Forest soil microbial communities from Barre Woods Harvard Forest LTER site, Petersham, Massachusetts, United States - Inc-BW-H-28-O ... | reverse complement strand
GGGGGGGGGGGGCGGGGGGGGGGGGGGGGGGGGGGGGGGGGGGGGGGGGGGGGGGGGGGGGGGGGGGGGGGGGGGGGGGGGGGGGGGGGGGGGGGGGGGACGGGAGCAGGAGGATCGCGCCGAAGACGCCGCCCGCGACCGCTATCCAGAGTGCCTGCTGCAGGCCGAGGACCGTGCCGAGGATGCCGCCGATCAGGGCGCCGGCCGGGCGGGTGCCGTAGTTGATGGCCTGGAAGGCGCCGGTGACACGGGACCTGAGCGTGTCCGGGATGACGACGGCGAAGATCGAGCCGACGCTGATGTCGAGCACCATGACCCCGAAGCCGCTCGCGAACTCCGCCAGGAACAGGAGCACCAGCACGCCGTGGCCGTGTGCGAGCGACGCCATCGGCACGAGCGCCAGTGGCGCGGTGAACCCGAAGCTGCCCGCGATGTAGGACCAGCCGGCGCCGACCCGTTCGCAGAAGCGCTTGGTCAGCAGCGACCCGAGCAGGCCGCCGAGCGCGCCGATGCCGAGCACCGCGCCCAGCAGGCCGGGCCGCAGGTGCAGGTCGCGCACCGCGTACAGCATGAACAGCGCGCTGAACATCATGTTGAACAGGTTGATGACGGCCACTCCGGTCAGGGACGCGCGGATGACCGCGGACCGGGCGATGAACGTCAGCCCCGTGGTGACGCCGTGCACGCTCTCGTCCGCCGGGGGCTCGGTCGGCCGGATCGTGCCGAGGAAGAACGCCGAGCCGAGGAACGACAGCGCGTCCGCCACGATCGCGAACGGCGCGGTCAGCGCCTGCACGAGCAGGCCGCCGATCGACGGGCCGCCCACGAACGACAGCGCCCGGCTGGTGTACAGCAGCGACTGCCCGTCCACGTACTGGGACGGCTCGACGATGGAGACGAACAGCGTGCCGTCCGACACGTTGAACATGATCGACAGGACGCCCGTCGCGAAGGTGACCGAATACATCTGCAGGAGGGTCAGCGTGCCGGTGGCGTAGGAGACCGGGAGGGACAGCAACAGCACGGCGCGGCCGAGATCGGCGAGGATCATCGTGCGCCGCCGCTGCCCGCGCCGGTCGGCCCACGCGCCGGCGTGCATGCCGAACAGCAGGCTGGGCAGCCACTGCAGTGCTGTCAGGTAGCCCATCTGGTAGGCGCGGGCGTGCAGCACCAGGACGGCGGTCAGCGGGACCGCGACCGACGACACCTGGTCGCCGAACATCGATACCGTCGACGCGCTCCAGTAGCGCCGGAACACGACATCGCGCAGCAAAGTCGGAACGATTCTGCGTTCCTCGCTCCCGGTATCCATGTCGCAGAACAGCGTAAAGGCGAAACACGGACAATGCACGCACTGTACATCAGATGGTAAAACAGGTGACATTGACCCTGATGTGGCGTTAGTGACTGTCGTTTCCGGGCATTAGTGACGCGCCGGTACGTGGGGTGGTATTCGGCGGGGCGGTATCAGTCGGCGACCGGTTCGGGATCGTCGGCGGCGGAAATCATTTCCAGGTCCGTCTGCGGCAGCCATTCCCGGGAGGCCGATCGGGGCAGGCCAGGAGGTCGGCCGGGGCCGGTTGGCCGGGGAAGTAGTGCCGGGGAAGCCGAATCGGCGAGCCAGTCACGGGCGGCCATGAACAGCATGTAGGGGATAAGGTCGACCGACCGGCGCATAAACCAGAGCGTGCCCCGCGTCGCCATCCACTGGATCTTCTCCTGCCGGGTGGGCGGCGGGCTGGTTGGCTCCGGGGACGGGGACCCCGCCAGCGCGTGCCCCGTCGCGTCCAGCATGTCCCAGAAGCGGCAGGCGACCAGGCGGTGACCGCGCTCGTTCGGGTGCAGCCGGTCCACCGACCAGTTCAGGCGGTCGTAGGTCGCCGGGTCGCCCGCGGCGTTCCAGTGCAGCGTGCCGTACCGGGCGGCGATGTGGTCCACCTGCGCGTTGACCGCCATCATGCGGCGCGACAGCGGCCGGGCGAGCACGTCCGGGAGGCCGAACATCCGGGCCGGGTCTGGCAGCCGCATCGTCAGGACGGTGGCGCCAGCCTCGCGCAGCGCGGCGACGGTTCGCTCGATGGCCTGGCCGGTGCGGTCTGGCTGGAATCCGGCACGCAGCGTGTCGTTGATGCCGACGATCACGGTCGCGATCTCCGGCCGCAGTTCCAGCGCGACCGGCAGCTGGTCGCGCTCGACGTGCCTGGCCTGCGCGCCGATTTGCGCGAGGTTATGCAGTTCGGGGGTTGTCAGTCCGGTCGAGAGATGTTCCGCGAAACCGCGCCAGCCGCCGCCTGGCGCGGGGTCACCCATGCCGAGGGTGATCGAGTCACCCAGGGTAACGATCCGGGTCATTTCTGTTGCACCTGTCTGAGAGAGGGAAGCGGGTCCGGGTTGAGGGGGGCACGGCAAACAGGGGAATGGCAGAGCGATTCGTGGACGGCGAGGAACGCGGCGACCGAGGACGACCAGCCGAACTCCCCGGCGCGCGCCCGGGCGGCCGCGCGGCGCTGCGCGGCGGGCCGGCGCAGGACGGCGCGCACGCCGTCGGCGAAGTCATCGCCGCGCACGGCCACGCCCGCGGTCCCGACCACCTCTGGCAGGGCACTGTCGGCGCTGACGACGACCGGCGTGCCGCAGGCGAGCGCCTCGAGCGCGGCGAGGCCGAACGTCTCTACCGGGCCGGGCGCGACCACCACGTCGGCGCAGGCCAGCAGCGTCGCCAGGGATTTCGGGTCGGGGATGAAGCCGGTGAAGGTGACCGGGAGCCCCTTGCGCCGCGCCATTCGTTCCAGGCGGCCGCGCAGCGGGCCGTCGCCCGCGATGACCAGCACGGCATCGATGCCGTAGGCGCGCAGGCGTTCGAGGGCGACGAGCGAGCGGTGCGGTTTCTTCTCCACCGACAGCCGCACGCAAGTGACGAGCAGCGTCTGCACGGGCCGCGCGTAGTTCTCGCGAGCCGCATCGCTGTAGCGCTCCGGGCTGAACAGGTCGAGGTCGACACCGAGGGGGACGCGGGTGAGGTTAAGCGTGCCGATCCGCTGGAACTCGGCCGCCGCCCAGTTCGTAGTGCAGACGATCCGCTGGTAGTCGCGCACGCTGCGGCGGTTGAGGTCATCAGCGAGCCCCCGTGCCAGCCGGCCGAGCAGGCGGCCGCGCCACCGGGACATGCCGGACACGTCCGCGGACAGGCTGAACAGCCCGGTGAGGCTCTCGTGGGAGACCATCACCGCGGGCACCCCGTGCTGGCGCGCCCAGCGGCCGGTCCACCGCAGCGTGGTTCGGTCGGACACCTCGATCCGGTCCGGACGCAGTTCCGCCAGCAGTGCCTTGAGGCCGCGGCGGGGCAGCATCGCCCGGTAGCCGCCGGTCCACGGCACGGGCAGGCCGGGCCGGGTGATGACCCGGCCCTGGGCCGTGATCTCGTCCCCGCGGCGCGGCCCGGGCACGATCAGCACCGGGTCGTGGCCCGCTTTCAGGTAGCCGGAGCCCAGTTCGCGCAGTGCGGTGCGCATCCCGCCGGATCGCGGCCCGACGTAGTTCGCGAGCCTGACGATCCGCAGCGAAGGATCCTCGCCCCGTGCCTCCGGGGTGCTCATGCCGCCATCCGCCCTACCGCCGTTCGTTAGGCTGCCAGCCGCGACGCGGTGGCTTCCGCCGCGATGACGTCGGTGTAGTGCGCGATCAGTTCGTCGACGAGGGCGGCCCAGGACCGCCCGAGCACCTTCTGGCGCGCGGCCGCGCCCATCGCGTCGCGCAGCTCCGCGTCGCCGGCCAGTCTGCCCACCGCGGCGGCCAGCGCGCCACCGTCGCCGGGCGGCACCAGGTACCCGGTCACGCCGTCGTCCACGAGGTCCAGCGGGCCGCCCGCGGCCGGCGCCACGACTGGCAGGCCGCTCGCCGCCGCTTCCTGGATGGTCTGGCCGAAGGTCTCGAACGGCCCGGAGTGCGCGAACACGTCCAGGCTCGCGTAGACCGCCGCCAGCTCGTCGCCATGCCGCTCGCCCATGAACACGGCCGACGGGATCGCCTGCCGGAGATCCTCCTCGGCGGGCCCGCCGCCGGTCAGCACGAGCCGGACACCCGGGAGGGCGGCGACGGCGGCCAGCAGGTCCACTCGCTTCTCCATCGCCAGCCGGCCGACGTAACCGACGATGACCTCACCGTTCGGCGCCAGCTCGGCCCGCAGCCGCTGGTCCCGGCGCCCGGGCTGGAACCGCTCGGTCTCCACGCCGCGGCCCCACAGCCGCACGCGCTCCATGCCGTGGGCACGCAGGTCGGCGGCGGTGCTGCCGGACGGGGCGAGCGTCCGGCCCGCCGCGTTGTGGATCTCGCGCAGCCACCGCCAGGCGAACGCCTCGGTGACGGGGCCCAGGCGGTACACGCGTGCGTAGTTGGGCAGGTCGGTCTGGTAGGCGGCGACGACGGGCAGGTCCATCGCCTTGGCGACGCGGATGCCCCACGCGCCGAGTGCGACCGGACTGGCCAGGTGCACGACATCCGCGCCGTGGTCGGCGATAGCGCGCCGTATGCGCGGCGCGGGCAGCCCGAGCCGGAAGGTCGTGTAGCCGGGCAGGGGGATCGACGGCACGCGTTCCACGGGGTAGTGGAACCCGGCGTCGGCGCGGAGGGTGGAGCGCGCGGACTCAGGTGCTATGACCAGCGGATGGTGGCCCTTGCGGATGAGGTTTTCGGCCACGCGCACTACGCAGTTGGCGACGCCGTTGACGTCTGGGGGGAACGACTCCGTAATGATCGCGATCCTCATACTCATTAAAATTCCTAAGGTACGTTCGATATTCGCTACTACTCCGTAACCTCTGGGCGAACTGTGAATGAAGACTCGAGATGACTGTCCAGGGTGGCCGCTAGCAGACCGCCAGATCGCGAGGATTACGATGATGTGTCATGCGATTCGGACTTTTCGTGCCACAGGGATGGCGGCTTGACCTGGCCGGCATCAACCCCAAGGACCACTGGACCACTATGCTCGGCGTCGCCAAGGCGGCGGACGACGGGCCCTTCGAATCGATCTGGGTCTACGACCACTTCCACACCGTGCCCCGGCCCACGGAGGAAGCCACGCACGAGGCGTGGACGCTCATGGCGGCGATCGGCGCGGCGACCAGCCGCGTACGACTGGGCCAGATGTGCACCTGTATGGCCTACCGGAACCCCGCTTACCTGGCGAAGGTAGCCGCCACGGTCGACGCGATTTCCGGCGGCCGCGCGGAGATGGGCATCGGCGCCGGCTGGTACGAGCACGAGTGGCGCGCCTACGGCTACGGGTTCCCGAGCGCCGGCGAGCGGCTCGGTGCGCTCGACGAGGGCGTCCAGATCATGCGCCAGCTGTGGACGACAGGAACCGCGACCCTGGACGGCAAGTACTACCAGGTGGACGGCGCGATCTGCCGCCCGCTGCCGCTCCAGGAAGGCGGCGTCCCGCTGTGGATCGCGGGCGGCGGCGAGAAGAAGACGCTGCGGACCGCGGCCAAGTACGCGGCCTACACGAACTTCGACGGGACGCCGGAGGTATTCCAGCGCAAGTCCGAGATCCTGCGGGCGCACTGCGCGGACGTGGGCACCGACTTCGAGAAGATCGTCCGGTCGGCTGACTACAACGTGATCATCGGCGAGACCGAGAAGGACGTGCAGGACAAGCTGGCCTGGTACCGCTCGCACCTGGCGAAGTACCTCCCGGCCGACGTCGCCGAGAACCAGGTCAACAGTGTGGCCGACGGCCCGCTGGTCGGCACGCCCGAGCAGATCGCCGAGCGGCTGACCGAGATCGCCGGCATCGGGGTCGCGTACTCGATCTTCTACCTCCCCGAGATCGCCTACGACAAGTCCGGCCTGGCGCTGCTGGCCGAGAAGGTCCTGCCGTCGCTCGCCAGTGCCTGAGAGCGGGCGAACCGGGCATTCACCACCTGAACGAGTCGCCTGGCTAATACACAAGGGCCAGGAACGTTAAGGATGTAAAAACGGTTATATGCCTTTTGCGGGGGTGGCGGAGCGGTCCGCTGCCCCCGCTACGGCTTTTCGGAACGCGCCGGGACGGCGGGGCGGCGACGACGGCGCAGGACCTTGCGGATCACGGGCTGGGCCGCCAGATAGGAGGCGGTGAGCGAGCTGCCGGTGATCGCCAGGTCGACGGAGACGCGGCCCTGCCGGGCCCAGTAGACGTCCTTCAGGTCAAGCAGGAGCGCGAACTCATCGACGATCAGGGCCAGGCCGACGCCGTAGGCGAGCGCCGTGGCGGGATGGCGGCGCAGCCCCTCGGTGCCGCGCACCGCGACCGCGCCCACGCCGGCCAGCATGCCGATACCCCACATGTAGTGGTGCAGGTGCTCGCCACCTAGGCTGAGATTCTGGAACGGGCCCTTGCCGTCCTTGATCGCGTGTGTGATCCCGCGGACGCTCCCGAACGTCCCAGTAAATGCGAGCCAGCTGATCAGCGCCGACTGCTGCCCCTCGTCCAGTTCCAAGCGGTACGCGTCGGCGATGTCTGCGAGTAGTGATCTTTCCGCCATCTACCGCACGGTACCGGAGAAACTTCTGCGGTGGCCGGCGGAAGCGATCGTTCGGCATTAGTCGGACAAGAACATTCTTAATACCGGCTGCGGAATGTTAGCGTTGATGCCGCCGAGTGGGAGGGTTACCAATGAGTAACAGTGAGTACGCGCTGATCGTCATCGACATGCAGAACGGGTTCTGCCACCCCGATGGCTCGCATTGCCGGGTCGGGTTCGGGGTGGAGGGCGGGGAACGGGCCGTGGGCAACGCGTCGATCGCGGTCGAGCAGGCACGTGCCACCGGGGTTCCGGTGATCTTCACACGTCATCTGTACCGGCTGGGGCGCGCGGACGAGGGACCTATGCTAATCAGGGACAGCCCCGCGATCACGATGGAGAACGGCCTCGCGGCCGGCTCCTGGGACGCTGAGATCGTGGATGAGCTCGGGTGCCGCCCCGATGACCTGAAGGTGGACAAGGTCCGCCACGACGCCTTCCAGTGGACGTCGCTTGAGCCACTGCTGCGCGGCCTGGGGGTGAGCAGGCTGATGATCTGCGGCGTCGTCACGAACCTGTGCGTGGAGAGCACGGTCCGTTCGGCCTTTATGCGGGACTTCCCCGTCACGCTCATCGAGGACTGCTGCGCGGCGAAGACCGGACGCCTGCACGAGTTGTCGGTGGAGGTGCTCAGCAGCTACGAGATCGCGGAGATCGCCAGCATCGGGCGGGGTTTCGATGCCGGTAACCCGTGTTCCCCGACCGGGCGCCTGTCGTCGCCGGTTCTCGCGTCCGACCTCGTGCCCGCCGCGCGCAGGCCGATGCTCGCGCCCGCCGACGACTACGTCTCGGCCGTCGGGTAACGCCACCGCCTGGCCAGCAGCCACGCGACCCGCCACCCGAGCAGGAACAGGCCGAGGAACGCCAGCGCGACGAGGATGAACGCGAATGCGGTGCCCTGACCGGAAACGACCCGCAGCACCATGCCGAACGCCACCGTGCACAGCCACGCGCTCACGCCGGCGGGCAGCAGCTCCGCGGGGCGGTGCCAGGCGCGCGACGCCACCCAGCCGATGGCCAGCCCGGCCAGGAACGGCCACGCGGTGGACGCGATGCCCGCGAGTGCCTCGCCCTTGGTGTGGGCGGCGCGGCCGATGATCACGAAGGCGAGCACGAAGCAGATGTCGAGCACCGCCGGCGGCAAGAGCCTGGACGGACGCATTCCAGCAGGGTATCCGCATCCGCCACGCGGGAAAGACGGGCGTGCGCGTCGCGCGCGCGATATCTTCGGCCACATGCGGCGACGCGCCATCACCCCGGTCTTGCTCACCGTAGCGTGTGTCTTGTGCGCCGCGGCGATCGCGGCCCTTCCGGGCCCCGGGGCGGACGCGAACCGCAAGGCCGACGCGGTCAAGATCGTGTCCGCGCTTTCCCTGGTGCCGAAGGCCGTGACCAGCTTTGACGAAACCACCAAAGAGCGGCAGGCGAAAGAGCAGCAGGCGAAAGAGCAACAGGCGCGGGAACAGCGGGCCAAGGCGGAGCGGAAGGCGTGCGCCCGTCCGGTCGCCTGGCCCCCGATGGGACTCAAGCTGACCGAGCCACCGGGCTGCGCCGCCATCACGTCGACGCCGACGCCCATTCCGCAAGCGGGACAGACGGCGACCCCTTCGGGATAAGCGCTCCGGGAAACCAGCGTCGCCGGGATGGCACGGGCGGTGTCCAGGAGTGGTCAGGGCGAGAGATCATTAGCTCATGAGCACGTGGGTGATCCGGCTGGACAGCGGAGACGAAGGCAGCGGCGATGGCCAAGGCGATGGCGGCCGCCCCCGGCTCGCGGTGAAGGACTGCATCGACGTGGCGGGGCTGCGCACGTCGGTTGGCTGTCAGGTCGTGGCGGAAATGACCGAGCCCCCTGAGAACGACGCCGCCGTGGTGGCGTCCGCGCGGGCGGCGGGGGCCCGCATCGCGGGCAAGACGACGCTGACCGAGCTCTGCTGGTCCGCGAACGGCGTGAACCACTGGCAGGGCACCCCGGTCAACCCCAGGGACCCGCGCCGGGTTCCCGGCGGCTCGTCGAGCGGCTCGGCGGTGGCGGTGGCCACGGGCGAGGCCGACGTGGCCTATGGCACTGACACGGGCGGCTCCGTCCGCATCCCCGCCTGCTGCTGTGGGGCGGTGGGGCTCAAGACCGCCTGGGGCCGGGTGCCGCTCAAGGGCGTCTACCCACTGGCCCCGTCCCTGGACACCGTGGGCCCGCTGGGCGCCGACCTGGCCGCGGTCGAGACGGGGATGCGGCTGCTCGAGGCGGGCTTCCGGACCCGGCCCTGGAACGGGCCGCTGGCCGCGGCGCGGATCGACCCGGGCGTCGAGGTGGACCCGGCCGTGGACGCCGCGGTGGACCGGGCGCTCGCGGCGGCCGCGGTCGGCGTGACCCGGGTCGCCGCCATCGACTTCGCCGAGGCCTTGTACGCGGCCGGGGTGATCATCGACGCCGAGGGCTTCCGATCGAACGCCTACCTGATGCCGTACCTCGAGGACCTGAGCCCGCACGTCCGCCGGAACATGGAGCGCGGTGCCCGCCTTTCGCCGTCTGACCTCGCCGGGGCCCGGCGCGTCAAGGACACGGTGCGCTCGGTCTTCGAAGCGCTGCTCGCGGATTACCCGGTGCTGGTGACACCGGTTATGACCGGTCAGCCGCCGCTCCTGGGCGAGCACGGCTACTCTATGACGATGCTGACCGCGCCAGTCAACCTGGCGGGGCTGCCCGCGCTGTCGCTGCCCGTGGGGCCGGGCACGTCGCCGGGCGGCGGACCGGGGGAAGGCCGGGTCATCGCGTCGGTGCAGGTGATCGGGGCTGATGAGGAAAGCGTGCTCGCGTTCGGAAGGATGATCGAGTCCGCGTTGTTGCAGGGGTAGATTGGTGGGTTAGGCCGCACGGGATAGTGCCGCACGCGTAGTTAGCTCGAACGGGTAGGGGGACTGTCTCGCGGGTAGAGACACTGATCAGACGCCGAGCGTGTCGCGGTTCACGACGCTCGCGGGGGCTGATTTCATGGGGACTTCGATCGGCAGGGTAGTGCTCGCCGCTACGCTACCGGTCACGCTGGTCATGCTGGAGGGGGTACAGGACTGTGCTGATTGCGCCGGGCGGGGGTCTGCGGAGCGGTGGTCTGAGGACTGGCTATGCGTTTTGAGTACGCTCCCGCACCTGAGTCGCGCGCTGTCATCACGCTGCGTGACTCCTACGGCCTGTTTATCGGCGGGTCGTTCGTGGCGGGCAGCTCGGTGTTCAAGACGATCTCGCCCGCTACCGAGGACGTGCTGGCCGAGGTGACCCTCGGCGGCGCGGAGGACGTGGACCGCGCCGTCGCCGCGGCCCGTCACGCCTATGAGCGGACCTGGTCGGTGATGCCGGGCAAGGAACGGGGCAAGTACCTGTTCCGCATCGCGCGGCTGATCACCGAGCGCGCCCGCGAGCTGGCCGTTCTCGAGACGCTGGACAACGGCATGCCGATCCTGCAGGCCAGGGACGTGGACGTGCCGCTGGCGTCGGCGCACTTCTTCTACCACGCGGGCTGGGCGGACAAGCTGGGGTACGCCGGTTTCGGGCCGTCGCCGCGGCCGCTCGGGGTGGCCGGGCAGGTCATCCCGTGGAATTTCCCGCTGCTCATGCTCGCCTGGAAGATCGCGCCCGCGCTGGCCTGCGGCAACACGGTCGTGCTGAAGCCGGCCGAGACCACGCCGCTGACCGCGCTGCTGTTCGCCGAGATCTGCGCCGACGCCGACCTGCCGCCCGGCGTGGTGAACGTCGTGACCGGAGACGGCGGCACGGGGCACTCGCTGGTGGCGCACCCCGGGATCGACAAGATCGCGTTCACCGGGGCGCGGTCGGTGGGGAAGGAGATCGCGCGGATGTGCGCCGTCTCCGGCAAGCGCCTGACGCTGGAACTCGGCGGGACCGCGACGAACATCGTCTTCGACGACGCCGACGTCGACCAGGCGGTGGAGGGGATCGTCAACGGGATCTTCTTCAACCAGGGGCACGTCTGCTGCACCGGGTCCCGGCTCCTGGTGCAAGAGTCGGTCGCCGGCACGTTCCTGGACGCGCTGCGCTCACGCATGGCGCGGCTGCGGCTGGGGGACCCGCTGGACCGGAACACCGACATCGGGGCGATCAACTCGCGGGCGCAGCTGGACAAGATCACCAGCCTCGTCTCGTCGGGCACCGCCGACGGCGCGTCGCGGTGGTCGGCGCCCTGCACGCTGCCGGACCACGGGTTCTGGTTCCCGCCGACCCTGCTCACCGAGGTCCCCTCGGCGTCCCGGATCATGCAGGAGGAGATCTTCGGCCCGGTCCTGTCGGTGGCGACGTTCAGCACACCGGAGGAAGCCCTGGTGAAGGCCAACGGCGCCCCGTACGGGCTCTCGGCGGGTGTCTGGACGCAGCAGGGGGCGCTGCTGCTCCAGATGTCCTCCGCGCTGCGGGCCGGGGTGATCTGGGCGAACACGTTCAACCGGTTCGACCCTTCGTCCCCGTTCGGCGGGTACAAGGAGTCGGGCTTCGGCCGGGAGGGCGGCCGGCACGGCCTGGAGGCCTACCTGGACGTGGTGAGCGCGGGGGACGTGGGCGGGGGCATCGGTGTCTGACGGCAACCCCGTGCCGGAGGGCGATCCCGCGCCTGAGTGCGATCCCGCGCCTGAGTGCGATCCCGCGCCTGAGGTGCCCCTTGTCTGAGGGATCGGAGGTTCTCGTCGCCCACGAGGGCGGCCGGATCGCCGTTCGCAAGACCTACAAGCTGTACATGGGCGGGACGTTCCACCGCTCGGAGAGCGGGAGGACGTTCGTGGTACGGGATGCGTCCGGCGGTTTCCTGGCGAACGCGGCGCTCGCGTCCCGTAAGGACGCGCGCGACGCCGTCGTGGCGGCCCGCACGGCGTTCGGGACCTGGTCGGGGATGCCGGCCCACAACCGGGGACAGGTGCTGTACCGGGTCGCTGAGGTCCTGGAGGCGCGGCGGACGCAGTTCGCGTCGGAGATGCAGGTGGCCACGGGGGTGTCCACGGAGACGGCGCTGCACGAGGTCGACGCGGCCGTCGACCGCTGGATCTGGTACGCCGGCTGGGCGGACAAGATCGCCCAGGTGCGCGGCGGCATGAACCCGGTCGCCGGGCCGTTCCTGAACTTCTCGGTGCCCGAGCCGTCCGGCGTCGCCGCGGTCCTCGCCCCGCAGGACTCGGCGCTGCTGGGCCTTGTCTCGGTGATCGCGCCGGCCATCGTCAGTGGCGGCACCGCGGTCGTGGTGGCCAGTTCCCGGTACCCGCTGCCGGCCATCACGCTGTCCGAGGTGCTCGCCGCCTCCGAGGTGCCCGGCGGCGTGGTCAACGTGCTGACCGGCGACGTCGCGGAGATCTCGCCGTGGCTGGCCTCGCACCTGGATGTGAACGCGATCGACGTGACCGGCGCCCCCGGCGTGCTCGCCGACGACCTGGCCGCCGCGGCGGCGCACAACCTCAAGCGGGTGATCCGCCCCCCGTTTGGCGACTGGACGACCGACCCGGGCCTGGACCGCCTCATCGGGTACCTGGAAACGAAAACGGTCTGGCACCCGCTCGCCTGGTAAGAGCCGGGCCTGGTAAGCGCCGGGCTCGGTAAGCGCCGGGCCCGGTAAGAGCCGCGGGATGATCTCGGCCGCGATCTGCTCGGCGTGCTCGAGCTGGTCGTGCAGGGCGGTGAAGAGGATCAGCCCGGCGCCGGCGTCGGCCACTTCGCGGACCGACCGGAGGCAGTCATCGGCGGTGCCCGCGATCGACGCCGCCTCGATGGCGGGCACGCGGCGGCCGTAGACGCCCGCCAGCCCCTCGTTGACCCGCTGCCGCGCACGGTCGGCGTCGGAGTCGATCGAGATGTACACGCGCTTGGCGATCGAGAAACCGGACGCGGGCCGGCCGGCCGCCGCCAGCGCCTCCCGCACCGTCCGCACCTGCGCGGCGAACGCCTCCGTCGTCGACGATCCGGCGCCGAAGAAGCCGTCGCCGAGCCGGACGGCCCGGCGCAGCGCCGTCTCGCTCGCGCCGCCGAACCACAGCGGCGGATACGGCCGCTGTAGCGGCTTCGGTTCCATGGCGGCGTCCTTGAGCTGCCAGAACTCCCCGTCGAAGGTAACGCTCGGCTGGGTCCACAGCGCCTTCATCAGCGCGACGCCCTCGGTGAACCGGGCCACGTACCGCGAGCCGTCCACGCCGAACCCGGCGAAGGGCCGGGACGGCCCGCCGGTGCCGACCCCGACGTCGATCCGCCCGCCGCTGAGCTGGTCCAGCGACGCGACGCTCTTCGCGAGGTGCACCGGGCTGTGCAGCGTTGAGACGAACACCACGCACCCGAGCCGGAGGCGCGTCGTGCAGGCGGCGGCGAAGGTCATCGCCTCGAGGGGCTCGAGCTGCGGCCCCGGCCCGAGCGTGCCTTCCTGGGCCCACGCGCTCTCGTACACGCCGAGTTCCTCGACGCGGGAGAAGTAGGAGCGGAACGCCGCGGGCTCGAAGGCGCCGGAAGCGTAGAACTGCGGTATCGCGACGGCAAACCTCATGCCCGCATCGTAACGGGGCGCCCCACGGGGCACGACCGGCGACCGGCCGAACTAGCGACCGCCAAACTACAGGGGTAAGGCGGCGGCGAGCGGGTAAGGATAGCCAAGGACCGGCCGCCGCGCCCGCCTGTGTCTGAGTGTGATCGTTATCCCATGCCATCTGTGTGTGCAGGATTCGAAACGCGGACTAGCGTAGCTACACAAAGACTAGAGGACCCCAACGGGGCGGTGCCGCGGTCGGTGATCCCGGCTGTTTCGTATGCGCGCGCGTCCCGTCCTAGCGTGAGAGGGACGTCAATGTCCGACGTGAATCTCGAAGAAGGCTCGACCGTGCTCAACTATCCCGGCGGCGAGCTCAAGCTCCCGGTGAAGGGCGCGACTGAAGGCTCGGCCGGAATCGAGGTGACGAAGCTTCTATCCACCACCGGGATGGTGACGCTGGACCCAGGTTTCGTCAACACCGCTTCCTGTTCCTCCGACATCACCTATATCGACGGTGATGCCGGCATCCTCCGTTACCGTGGCTACCCGATCGAGCAGCTGGCGGAGAAATCCAGCTTCCTCGAGGTGAGCTACCTGCTGCTGTACGGCGTCCTGCCGACCGAGACGCAGCTGCGGGAGTTTACCGAGCGGGTCGCGCACCACACGCTGCTCGATGAGGATTTCAAGACGTTCTTCGGCGCGTTCCCGCGCACCGCGCACCCCATGGCGGTGCTGTCGTCGGCTGTCTCGGCGCTGTCCAGCTTTTACCCGCAGGATCTCGACCCGCACGACGATGACGAGGTCGACATCTCGGTCATCCGGCTGCTGGCCAAGCTGCCGACCCTGGCCGCTTACTTCTACAAGCGGTCGATCGGCCAGCCGTACCTGTACCCGGACAACTCGCTGAACCTGGTCGAGAACTTCCTGCGGATGGCGTTCGGCGTGCCGGCCGAGCCGTACCATGTCGACCCGGTGATCGCCAAGGCGCTGGACACGTTGTTCGTCCTGCACGCGGACCATGAGCAGAACTGCTCCACGTCGACCGTGCGGGTCGTCGGCTCCTCCGACGCCAACGTATTCGCCAGCATCTCGGCGGGCGTGCACGCCCTGTCCGGCCCGCTGCACGGCGGTGCCAACGCGGCGGTCCTGGAGATGCTCGAGCAGATCCGCGACGCCGGCGGGAACGTCGACGAGTTCGTCACCAAGGTGAAGAACAAGGAAGCCGGCGTGAAGCTGATGGGCTTCGGCCACCGGGTCTACAAGAACTACGACCCGCGGGCGAAGATCGTCAAGGGGCTCTGCGACGAGATCCTCGGCAAGATCGGCGGCGACGACGAGCTGCTGCACCTCGCCGTGCAGCTCGAGGAGCGCGCGCTGTCCGACGACTACTTCATCTCGCGCAAGCTCTACCCGAACGTGGACTTCTACACGGGCCTGATCTACCGCGCGATGGGCTTCCCGACGGAGATGTTCACCGTCCTGTTCGCGATCGGCCGCCTTCCCGGCTGGCTGGCGCACTACAAGGAGATGCTGCACGACCCGGCGACGAAGATCGCCCGGCCGCGGCAGGTCTACACGGGGCCGGTCTCGCGCGACTACGTGCCGGTCGAGGCCCGCTAGAAACCCCTTTACCCATCACGTCCCAGGTTCCTGCCCGCCCGCGAGGCCATCCGCCTCGGCGGGGCGGGCAGTCGCCGGTTGAGGGGACGCTAGCGGCGCGGATACGGTGGCCACGTGACCGATGAGCCGGCGGCAGCCGACCAGACGCAGATTTCCGGAGCCATGGCTCCGGAAGGTGCCGAGACGCAGGCTTCTGAGACACGGCCCGCGAGTGTCTGGGACAACGCCAACCTGCCGTGGCAGGGGAAGCCCCGTAGAGCCGACATTATCTGCTGGGCGGGGATTGTCGGCTCCGGCTTCTTTTACCTGGCCCTGCTGCCGTTCCGCGCCGTCCTGGTCGGTACCTACCCGTTGCTCGGGGTCGCGCTGAACGGCGCCACGGAGTCGCTCGTGGCCGCGGCCGCGTTCGCCCGGGTCGGGCACGGCTCCCTGGCCGTCGTCATCCTCGTGGCGATTCCCGGCCTCATGAAGTTCGACTTGCTCTACTGGTGGGCGGGCAGGCTCTGGGGAGAGCGGGTCATCCTGCTGCTGGCCGGCCGCCGCAAGGGCGCCGCGAAGTACATGGAGCGCGTGCGCCGCTGGGGCCGCTGGTTCATCTGGCCCGCCATGGTGCTCGCGCCCTTCCTGCCGATCCCGACCGCGATCATCTACGTGATCGCCGGCTGGTCGGGTATGTCATGGGTCACATTCCTCATCCTCGACCTGATGGGCACCTTGCTGTGGACGGGGCTGCTGACGGGACTCGGCTACGCGCTGGGACACCACGGAGTCGTGGTGGCCGAGGCGGTTTCGCACTATGCGCTCTGGTTCACAATCGGGATAATCGTGCTTATCATCGCGTCACAACTGAGGACCGTGCGGATGCACCGTTAGCTGCACGTTACGAACGAACGTGCATCTGGCCTTGCATATGCATCGATCTCTCGGGCAAGATATTCCTGCGTCAATCACCCGGATGACGCATAACGCTCCTCGGGGTCGCGATGAGCTTGCACCAGGTTGCACAACTGCCCACAAGGACGAGGGTCGAACCGGTCGCACGCCGGCCGCTCGATCAATCCGACCGCAACACCTGCGGGGCGGGGCGTCCACGTGTTGTCCGAATGCCAGCCGACTGGTGGGATTCCCCGGCGGCGGTCGGCTGCCCGCTGAGCCGGGGGCCGCAGTCCGCGCGAGCGGCTCGCCGCCTGACCCGTAACACTTTGCGCGACTGGGGCTTGGTGTCGCTCGCGGACGACGCGGAGACGATCGTCGGCGAGTTTGTCGCCAACGCCGTCACGCACGCGGCCGAGTTCGCGGCCGACAACCGCCGTGCGGGGGCGGACAATTGCGGCCTGCGCCTGCTGCGGCGCACCGGCGAGGTCATCTGCGCGGTGCTCGACCCCAGTGACGTCGCACCCGTGCTGAAGAGCACCGGAGGCGTCGAGGAGGCTGGCCGCGGACTGCAGATGGTGGACGCGCTGAGCGACGTGTGGGGCTGGAGCCCCGTCGCCGGGCGCGGCAAGGCGGTCTGGGCGATCCTCTTTAGCGCCTGACTGGCCCGCCCGCCGCCCTGACCACCTGAGCCGCCACGTGGAGGGGCGCGGCGGGTCAGGCGGTCATTTTCCCGGCGTGGACTGCTACTCTGCCATGACGGCAGGCAGCACCATGGACGAGGGAGGCGTGGCGGTATGCCCTGGACCTGGCGGTATGAGAAGGCCGATGGCGTGGTGGTCGCGGCGGAGGGTCTGCAGGAGGCGATTTTCGCCAGCCAGGGGGACGCTGAGAGCTGGCTCGGCGAGAACTGGCGGGCGCTTCTTAAGGCGGGGGTCGATCAGGTCACGCTCCTGGACGACGACCGCACCGAATACGGCCCCATGAGCCTCCACTCCGAGGACTAGCACCTACCCCAATCCCACTCCACCCCCGGTTTGACCGTAGTTTCGGTGGCTCTGGCCCCCCAAACTACGATCAAACTCGATGGAGGCGGGGAGTTACGGACGCTCCTCCGGGCTCCGGGTCAGTGACGGGTCGCGGTTGATGACGTCCACGAGAGCCTCGTCGATCTTGCGCATCAGCGCTTCGTCGAGCTTGACGCCCGCCGCCGCCGCGTTGTCCCGCACTTGGTCGGGCCGGGACGCGCCGACGATGGCCGCGGACACGTTCGGGTTCTGGAGCACCCACGCGACCGCGAGCTGAGCCGGGGTGAGCCCGGCCTCGGCGGCCAGGGCGGGCAGCCCGGCGACCGCGCCGAGGACCTTGTCGTTCATCCAGCGGCTGATCAGCCGCTTGCCGCTGGCCTCGTCGGTGGCCCGTGACCCCGCGGGCGGCTCGGTGCCCGGCGCGTACTTGCCGGTGAGCACGCCCTGCGCGATCGGCGAGAACACGACCTGGCCGATGCCCTCCTTCTCGGACAGCGGGACGATCTCGGGCTCGATGACGCGCCACAGCATGTTGTACTGCGGCTGGTTGGACACGATGCGGTCCAGCCCCATCTCGCCGGCGATGCGGACGGCGTCGGCGATCTGCTCGGCGCGCCACTCGGAGACGCCGATGTAGAGCACCTTCCCGGCGCGGACGAGGTCGTCGAACGTCCGGAGAGTCTCCTCCAGAGGCGTCTCGTAGTCGTAGCGGTGCGCCTGGTACAGATCGACGTAATCGGTGCCCAGGCGGCGCAGCGAGGCGTGGATGGACTCCGTGATGTGCTTGCGCGACAGGCCGCTGTCATTCGGCGCGTCGCCGGTCCGCCAGTAGACCTTGGTGAAGATCTCCAGCGATTCGCGGCGCACGCCCTTCAGTGCCCGCCCCAGCACCTCCTCGGCGCGGCCGCCCGCGTAGGCGTCCGCTGTGTCGAAGGTCGAGATGCCCTCATCCAGCGCCGCGCGGACACACGACTGCGCGGCTTCCTCCTCGATCTGGGAACCGTGGGTGATCCAGTTGCCGTACGCGATCTCGCTGATCCTCAGGCCGCTCTTGCCAAGGTGTCGGTATTCCATGGCACGACCCTATCGGCGTGTGTCCCGCACACGCCGCGCCGGATGCGCAAGAGACTGCGCGAACCGCGCACAAATCCGGGCGATCGCATGCCAGATTGGGCCGACCGCGCACCCCTGCCCACGGATGACGCACCCAAAATCCCCGCCAATCGTCCACCCCGCGACCGCGTATCTCCGGCGACCGCGTATCTCCGGCGACCGCGTATCTCCGGCGAGCGTGTATCTCCGGCGACCGTGTGTCTCCGGCGAGCGTGTGTCTCCGGCGAGCGTGTGTCTCCGGCGACCGTGCACACGCCTCGACTGCGCGGTAGCTCGCGGTTCCGTGGGTCGTTCGTGCCAACAGAGGCGTCGCGGGCCCCGACACAGCATCCAGTGCCCGAGATATCCCCTTATGTCGGGCAGAAATTGATCCCGGATATACCCCCAGAGGGGTATATCCGGAGCTCTCGTGGGTCAAAAGTGCCATATATCGGTAGCTCTGACCCATGATCATGGAACTCGTCCCGCTGCGGCCGTCCCGTGACATCTACATACGCTGATATTTCCCGTCGAATCGGTCACGCCGGACGGGTGAAATGGGGCCGCTGGCACCAACGACCCATGAAAACGTCCGGGCGGGTGCCAGCGGTGGAGTTGCCATGGCGGGGTAGTGGCCGCGGCGGTGGAGTTGCCATGGCGGGGTAGTGGCCGCGGCGGGGTGGTGGCCGCGGCGGGGTGATCCCAGCGGTGGCGTGGTGCCAGCGGCGGGGTGATCCCAGTGGCGGCGTGGTGCCAGCGGTGGCGTGGCGCTGCGGATGGGCATGGGCTGACACTAAGCGTGGTGCGGCGTCCGGGGCGTGGCGCCGTGCCGCCCGGGCGTGGCGGTGCCGGGCTCGTGTTGGCCCGGGCGGGTCGTCAGATTTTGTCGCCAGGCTTGACCTGTGGTTTGGGGAAGCGCATCTGGCGGATCTGCAGCGCGCGCATGCCGGCGTACCAGGCGAGGCCGCGGGTGGACTCGTTCGGATAACGCTTTTCGGCCTGCCGCCGGATCGTCTGCCCCAGGAAGTACGCGTCCAGGATGACGATCGCGATCACCCCGAACTCGATGTACGACACGGAGCTCCCGGACGCCTTGCCCAGTTCGGGCAGGGCGACGATCAGCAGCACGATGATGATCATCATGTAGTTGCTGACGCGGCGGTGGGAGTCCACGTAGTTGCGTGCGTAGCGCCGCACGTTCCCGCGGTCACGGGGGCCGAGCGCCGACTCGTCGCCGCGCTTCATGGCCTGGTACCGAGTGGAACGTTCGGCCTTCTCGCGCGCCTTCTCCTCCGGCGTGAGCTTCCGCGGGGCGGCACTGCTGGACGGCGCGCCGCGGCCGGAGGTGGTTCCGCCCTGGATGGAGCGGTACCGGTTGCGCTCAGCCTGGCTGCGCTTGGGCGTGGGTCGGCCCTTGCCGGCCTGGGCGGCAGGGATGGTCTTGGCCGGCGCTTCCTGGCTTTGCTCGGCCTCGGAGCTGGCCTTGCTGTCGGTGGCGCCGGCGCTGCTGCGTCGGAACACGGGCATAGCTTAAAACGTCCTTATGAATGGTAGTCAGGGACAGAGTACTCAAGTGGCTACCACGCCGGGCACGACGTAGTGTTGAATCGCATCAACTAGCGGCACCACGCCGCCTGGGCCGCACACACGTGAATGAAGGGGACGGCCGCGTCAAAATGGGCGTTATGAAGCGAGTCTCGCTGATTTTCAGGGCGAAGGCCAACAAGGCCCTGGACAAGATGGAGGATCCTCGCGAGACGCTGGACTATTCGTACCAGCAGCAGGTAGAGATGCTGACCCGGGTGCGACGCGGGGTCGCGGACGTCGCCACGTCGCGTAAGCGGGTCGAGCTCCAGATGAATCAGTTGCAGAAGGAGTCGGACCGCCGGGAGAACCAGGCGCGCACCGCTCTTGGCCAGGGGCGCGAGGATCTCGCCCGCTCGGCGCTGCAGCAGAAGGCCAGCCTCCAGGGCCAGCTGAACGACCTGCAGGGCCAGTACTCGTCGTTGCAGGAGCAGGAGGAGAAGCTGACGCTCGCCTCCCAGCGGCTCGACGCCAAGGTGCAGGCCTTCCGGACCCGGAAGGAGACCATCAAGGCGACCTACACCGCGGCCGAGGCGCAGACCCGCATCAATGAGGCCTTCTCCGGCATTTCGGAGGAAATGGGCGACGTCGGCATGGCGATCCAGCGTGCCGAGGACAAGACGGCGGAGATGCAGGCTCGCTCCGGCGCGCTCGACGAGCTGCTCGCCTCCGGCGCGCTCGAGGACCACGTGAGCGGCAGCGGCGGCGACTACATCCAGGCCGAGCTCGACAAGCTGAGCATCGGCAGCGGCGTCGACGACGACCTCGCCCGCCTGAAGGGCGAGATCGGCGGCGCCGAGGCCACGCCCCAGATCGAGGCGGGCAGCAACGGGAGCGCTGCCGCTACTGAGCCACAGGACGACAGGTGATCCGCCATGATCGTCAGGATTCTCGGTGAAGGTCAGTTCGAGCTCGACAAGGCGCAGGCTGAGCGGCTCGCGGTGCTGGACGCGGAGCTGACGGCCACCGTCGACCGCGGGGACGAGACCGCGTTCAAGGCGGCTCTCGCCGCGGCGGTCGCCGCGGTCCGCTCCACTGGATCGGCGGTGCCGGACGATTCGCTGGCGGCGTCGGAGGTCATCCTGCCGTCCCCGGACGCGAGCCTGGACGAGGTGCACAAGCTGCTCGCCCAAGACGGCATCACGCTCGGCTGATCCTGCGGAATCGTACAGGTTGCGCCGAGCGTTCCTCGGATAGATTTGATGATGGAGCCAGGCATCCGTAACAAAAGGGACGGGGAGCCTGGACTGATCGGAGGTGCGTTATGGCGCGTACGCGGTATGCGCCTGACAGGGGACTTACCGCGCGGATGACCGCGACGTTGTTCCTCCTCGGGCTGGTATTCGTCGCGTTCGTCGTGGTCATCGTGTGGATCCTGAGCGCGATCGGCGCCTCAATCGGCGCGATCGTGTTCTTCGCGATCGTGCTCGGCGGCGGGCTGGCGTTCACGTCACTCTTCTACTCGGACAAGATCGCGCTGGCGGCGGCCGGCGCGCAAGTGGTCGGCCCGGATGACCGCAGGGAGAGCGCAAGGAAACTGCACGGCATCGTCGACCGGTTGTGTGCACTGGCGGACATGGACAAGCCGGTGGTGGCGATCGCGCCCACCGACATGCCGAACGCCTTCGCCACCGGCCGCAACAGCAAGCACGCGGTGCTGTGCGTGACCGAGGGTCTGCTGCGCCGGCTAGACGACGCGGAGCTCGAAGGCGTCCTCGCCCACGAGATGTCACACGTGGCGCACAAGGACGTCCAAGTGATGACGTACGCGTCGCTGCTGGCCATCATCGCGGGCCTGCTCATCCGGTTCGCCTTCTACGGCGAGCTGTTCGGCGGCGGCCGCGGCCGCGGCGGCAATAACCAGAACACGGCCCTCATCTTCCTCGCGATCATGGCGGTGTCCATCGTGGTGTACGCGATCAGCTTCCTGCTGATCCGGCTGCTGTCCCGGTACCGGGAGCTGGCGGCCGACCGCAGCGCCGCGCTGCTCACCGGGCAGCCGAGCGTGCTGAAGAGCGCGCTGACGAAGGTGAGCGGGGCGATGTCGCAGATCCCGACCAAGGACCTCCGCCAAGCCGAGTCGCTGAACGCGTTCTACTTCGCCCCGGCGCTCAACCTGCGCGGCGGCCGCCAGAGCCTGTCCGCGATCTTCTCCACCCACCCCTCGCTGGAGAAGCGGATCGAGCAGCTGGACAAGATTCAGCGGCAGCTGAACCAGGCGAGTCCCGAATAATGGGCTTTCTTGACACGCTGTTCGGCCGGACTAAGCCGGTACAGCCGAAGCTCGACGACTTGTTCGGGCTGCCGTCCGCGGCGCTCACGCTGGAGGCGGCCACCGGCTTCACGCCCACGGGCTCGGGGTCGGTGGCTTTCCGGCCGGTGGAGGGCAAGACGTTCGCGGACATCACCAAGGACGTGCGCGAACTGCTCGACATGGGTGCGGGCAAGCCCGGGGGCGGCCTGCCGGTCGAGGTGACCAAGGACACGTTCGGGTACACGTGGGTGATCAGCTCACACTTGTCGGACGACCCGCAGGGGCTCGTCACCGACCTGCACGCGGTGAACAGCACGCTCGTGGACAACGGGTTCGGCCCGCAGCTGCTGTGTACGCTGGTGGCCTTCCGGGACAGCCAGGAACGCCGGCTGGCCCTGGTCTACCTGTACAAGCGCGGGACGTTCTACCCGTTCGCGCCGCAGTCGGGCGAGCGGCGGGACAACGCACTCGAACTTGAGGTGCGCGGCGCGCTCGGCGATGACCTGAAGATGGAGCAGGACCTGACCAGGTGGTTCCCGGTCTGGGGTGCGCCAGGTCTGTAAAAGAGACGGCGAGATTCGGCCACGTGGCAGGAATGCCGCCGCGGGGCATAAAGTTGAAGCAGTTTGACGGTGCCGCGCCAGCGGCGCCACGACAACAGACGTGAAGATGGGAGCCAGGCACAGATGACTGTTACCGGCGATGTGACCCACACGCAGCAGGGCATTGTCCTCACCGACGCCGCCGCCAGCAAGGTGGGCGCGCTGCTCAACCAGGAGGGGCGTGACGACCTGCGGCTGCGCGTGGCGGTTCAGCCGGGCGGGTGCTCCGGGCTGCGCTACCAGCTCTACTTCGACGAGCGCCAGTTCGACGGCGACGTCGTGGCCGAGTTCAGCGGCGTCGAGGTGGTCACGGACAAGATGAGCGCGCCGTACCTCACGGGCGCGACGGTCGACTTCGTGGACACGATCGAGAAGCAGGGCTTCACGATCGACAACCCGAACGCGACGGGCTCCTGCGCCTGCGGCGACTCGTTCCACTGACGCGCCACGGGCTAGGTAACCCTCAACGATGCGGATAGCCGTTACCGGGTCGATCGCGACTGATCACCTGATGATGTTCTCCGGCAAGTTCACCGACACGCTGATCGCCGACAAGCTCGACAAGATCTCCGTGTCGTTCCTGGTCGGGGACCTGCAAATCCGGCGCGGCGGCGTGGCCGGCAATATCGCCTATGGCCTGGGCTCACTCGGCGAGCGGCCGCTGCTGGTCGGCAGCGTCGGCCCGGACTTCGCCGAGTACCGGGCGTGGCTCGAGAGCCACGGCGTAGACACGTCCGGCGTGCGTACGTCGGCCACGCGCCACACGGCGCGGTTCACCGCCACGAACGACGAGGTGGGCAACCAGATCGCCTCGTTCTACCCGGGCGCGATGAGCGAGGACAGCGAGATCGACATCGTCTCGCTGGCCGCCGCCAACGCGGTGGACCTGGTGGTAATCGGCGCGGGTGACCCCGCGGCGATGCAGAAGTTCACCGCCGACTGCCGGACCGCCGGCGTCAAGTTCGCGGCCGACTTCTCCCAGCAGGTGGCCTTCCTCGACGGCGAGTCGATGCGGACCCTGATCGAGGGCGCCGCGTACCTGTTCTCCAATGAGTACGAGGAAGCCGTGATCGAGCAGAAGACCGGCTGGTCTTCCGCTGAGATTCTCGCCCGGGTCGGGACGCGGATCGTCACCCTCGGGTCGGCCGGCGCGAAGATCGAGCGGGCCGGGGAGTCCGCGAAGGTCGTGGGCTCGGTGCTGGACGCGCGGTTCGTCGAGCCGACGGGCGCGGGCGACGCGTTCCGGTCCGGCTTCCTGACCGGCATGTCCTGGGACCTGCCGGTCGAGCGGGCCATCCAGCTGGGCCACCTGCTCGCGGTCCACGCCCTGGAAACGGTCGGACCGCAGGAGTACGAGCTCAAGCCGGCGGAGCTGGCCGAGCGTGCCGCGACCGCCTACGGCGAGGCGGCGGCCGCCGACATCACGGCGCACCTGCCGGCTTAGCCACTCAGCTTCAAGGGAGCGGCCCGTGCCAGCGCACGGGCCGCTCTTTTTTTGTGGCCGGGGCCACGCCGCCGCCGGAAACGGAGGCGGCGCCGTGGCCCGCCCGGCGGGGCGTGTCGCGCGGCTAGCACGACACCGCGTAGTAGGCGCGTGACCGCGACCCGGTAGCGTAGTCGCCATGGCCCCGCTCGCATCCGCATATCAAGGCCCGCCCCGGCTGACGCTTCCGGGGGCCTTCACCGAATGGACCGCCGACCCGGCGATGATCACGCTGGTCGTCGTGCTGGGCCTGTGTTACCTGGCGGGCGTGTACCGGGTGCGAAGAAACGGGGCGGAGTGGCGGAACGGCCGCACCGTCGCGTTCTGCGGGCTGGGGCTCGGGTTCCTCGTGATCGCCACCATGTCGTGGGTCGGCGTTTACCAGAACATCCTGTTCTACGCCCGCGCCACGCAGACCGTGCTGCTCGTCCTGCTGGTGCCGCTGTTCCTGGCGATGGGCAAGCCGCTGACGCTGTTCACCGAGAACTTCCCGCGTCCCGGCGCGGCGATCGTCAAGGGCATCCGCAGCAAGCCGGCCCGGTTCGCGACGTTCCCGCTGATCACCGCGCTGCTGCTCACCGGCGTGCCGATGACCATGTACTTCACGAACTGGTACACGGCGACGTTCCACAGCGGCACCGCGCGCGAGCTCACGTTCCTGGTCCTGATGGCGGTCGGGTACCTGTTCTTCTGGACGCTGCTGCAGGTCGACCCGGTACCCAAGGCCTACCCGCCGGGCATCGGCCTGTGGATCACGGCCGCCGAGGTGGTGGGCGACGCGTTCTTCGGCATCGCGGTCATCGCCGACACCAACATCCTCGCGCACGCGCATTACCTCGCCGTCGGCTGGCCATACGGCCCGACGCTGGCCACCAACCAGGTCCTGGGCGGCGGCATCATCTGGATCTTCGGCGACACGGTCGGCCTGCCGTTCCTCGCGGTGCAGTTCATCATGATGATGCGCGCCGATAAGGCCGAGGCCGTGGAGATCGACGCCGAGCTCGACGCGAAGGAAGCTGCCCGCGCGGCGCGCCTGGCGGCGCGCAAAGCCGAGCGGGAGGCGCGTGCCGCGTGGCGGGCGGGGGAGGAGTACCCGTCCCCGCAGGCCGCTGGCGTGCCCGCCGCCCCCGCGGACGCAGTCGCCACTGACGCAGTCGCCACTGACACAGTCACCGCGGACACAGTCACCGCGGACATGGCCGCGAACACGGCCGCGGACGCAGTCGCCGCCGACGACGACGATGACATCGAGCGGCCTTGGTGGGAGAACGACCCCAGGATGACGAACCGGTTCGGCCGGGGCTGACCGGTGCGAGCCGCTCAATCACCAGCGGGGGACAGGAGCCGGACATGGGCAGTCACCTGTGTCGTGATGGCTGATGACTTAGTACTGGCGGCGGATGCCGAATTCCCAGCCTGAGTCCAGTGCATCGCGGTAGGCGAGCTCATGTGACTTCAGGCCGCACCAGGACGGGATGTCGGTATAGGCGGCCGGGTCGTCGGCCCGCACGGCGATGACCTGGCCGACGGGCACGTCGCTGATCTGCGCGGCCAGCATGATGATCGGGATCGGGCACTTGCGGCCCAGCGCGTCGATCGTCACCCGCGGCGACCGCGCTGGCGGCGCGATAACCCCGGACGCCCCGGGCTGGCTCGCAGCCTTTGCGCGTCTGCCGAACATCCCCACGTTCACCATGGTGCCCCATGATCGCGCCGGTACGCTCGTGAATACGCAAAGAGAGCGAGTGGTCGCCGCGCGTTCACGCCCAATGACTTGTGGCAAACGCAGGGGGTCCCCCGTACATCGGGGCGGCCAGCGCGATACTGTTTGCACGACACGCTGTAGAAGACCGTGGACCGGCGCCATCGGTGCCGGGCAAAGTTTGTTGGAGAGGCGCTCCCTTGAGACTGATCCGCCGGCAGGCCGCGCCTGGCGATCGCGGCACTACGTCGCGCCGCCGAAAGAACGCGGTGCGCGCTGGTGCGCTTGCCGTTATGCTGCTTGCCCTTACCGGGTGTGCGAATAACTCGTTCACCCGTCTTGGCTTTCCCAACCCCATAACCTCGCAGGGCAAGGTGACCCTGAGCCTCTGGCAGGGGTCGTGGATCGCGGGGTTGTGCGTTGGTGCTGTGGTGTGGGGAATGATTCTGTGGGCGGTGATCTTCCACCGCAAGCGCGGCGACCGGCTGCCCCCGCAGGTGCGGTACAACATGCCGATCGAGATCCTTTACACGGTCGTACCGTTTGTCCTTATCGCGGTGCTTTTCTACTACACCGCGAAGGACGAGAACTACATCACCTCGCTGTCTGGCAAGAACCCCGTCGTCGTCAACGTGACCGGTTTCCAGTGGAGCTGGGAGTTCAACTACCCGCAGTACGGGGTGACCGACGACGGGTACATGTGGGGTTCAGGCCCGCTGCCCGTGCTCGAAATTCCCGAGGGCGAGACCGTCCAGTTCAACCTGACGTCGCCGGACGTGATCCACTCGTTCTGGGTGCCGGAGTTCCTGTTCAAGATGGACGTCATCCCGGGCCACCCGAACCACTTCCAGGTCAACGCGACGAAGACCGGTACGTTCACGGGTCACTGCAGTGAGCTTTGCGGTATCTACCACAGCAGGATGCTCTTCACGCTCAAGGTCGTGACGCCTGCGCAGTTCAAGCAGTTCATGGCCCAACAGCAGGCGATTCAGAAGACGGCTTCAGGGAGCACCCAGTGACGACCCTTGATCAGCCGGCCGCGAACGCGGGTCTAGCACACGCGCGGGTTACCCAGCGCAAGGGCTCGGTCCTGGCGGGCTGGCTATCCTCCACCGACCACAAGGTCATCGGGTACATGTACCTGATCACCGCGTTCTTCTTCTTCCTGTGCGCGGGGATCATGGCGCTGATGATCCGGATCCAGCTGCTTGGGCCGGACGAGCACTTCGTATCCGACCAGCAGTACAACGAGCTGTTCACCATGCACGGCACGATCATGCTGCTGCTGTTCGCGACCCCGCTGTTCGTCGGGTTCGCGAACGTCGTGATGCCGCTGCAGATCGGCGCGCCCGACGTGGCGTTCCCCCGGCTGAACCTGCTCTCGTACTACCTGTTCGCCTTCGGCGGGCTGATCCTGCTGCTGAGCTTCCTCGCCCCGGGCGGCGCCGCCGCGTTCGGCTGGTACGCCTACTCGCCGCTGACCAGCGCGACGTACTCGCCGGGCGTCGGCGCCGACATGTGGATCATGGGCCTGGCCCTGTCCGGGTTCGGCACGATCCTCGGCGGG
>Ga0210389_10000789_pt1 | contig 26884 bp, 24 predicted proteins | sample IncBWH28OmetaG_FD_160127 | JGI IMG/M metagenome (GOLD analysis project Ga0210389, IMG submission 160127) | Forest soil microbial communities from Barre Woods Harvard Forest LTER site, Petersham, Massachusetts, United States - Inc-BW-H-28-O ... | reverse complement strand
CATTGCAGTAGACGTAACCCAGGTTTCCGCTGGGAGCGCCTTGTTGCGAAAGGTAGGTCACCGAAGTGGCATCTTCGAGGGCGCGATCGAACCGCTGTTCCCATTCCTGACCGCCAGCTAACACGCTGGTCTGTTTGAACTCTTCCTGTCGCCAAGGTAGAACCACCTGGATATCAGCTTCTCGCGCCAACATTGCGTCGATGAAAAGAAGGTCCGAACCGCAGGCCGCCGATGAGATGCCGATCCAGGCGTCAAGGGAATCCAAGGTTCGGCGTATCTGTTCTGCGACGGCGTCGGCGAATTTGCCTGGGAATCGTGGTACATCTCTCCCTGGCGCATCCACCATGTGACCGGAGAAAATGATGACGTCCGGCACGCGAAAAATTCGTTTGAGAACGCCGAAGTGCCAATCCAGTGATTCACAAATTCGCTTTGCTTGTTCGCTGGTGGAGCTGAGATCGCCCCAGCCACGCTTTTGGTGCATGAGCTGGGAGTACTTCTGGTAATACTCAAAAGTCGGTTGAGTAATCTCGCCTACATCGGCGCTTAGGACTAACTCGGCTTCGGCGATCGACGCTAAGGCCCAGTAATCGTCGGGCTTAGACATTAGCGAGTTGAGGCAAAGCCGTTTCACCTCTCCGGCTAATCGACGGGCGGCTTCCCGGTCGTTCAGCCAGAGTGATAAAGTGCAAGCGTTAACCGCGGGATAGTATTCACCATTCACCGCGTAAGCCTGCAAATAATAGGCGCGTGCCCGCTCCAGGAATTTTTTTCGGGCTGGTCCGGGAAACTTGGCCAGGTCTTTGTAAGTCCGTCCCAGCGCGCTCAACGATTTATCATCGTCGGTCCGGATCGCTAACAGATCTCGCAAGATCTTTTGCGCTTCTCGAATCGAGCCCAACCTCGACAAAGCGATCGCTCGTTCACGGGCCAGGTCGATTTGTTGAGCCGTTACTATTTCCGGGAACTTCTGCCGAAAGGCTGTCTCCAGGCTGTCACTGCCCTCGCTGGCTATTTCCAGGGCGATTAGATTTTCGCCAAGCTGCGTCGCCGCTTTCGCCAAACGAGTGTAGACGGAGCTATCCTTGCTGAATCGGAGCGCAGAGTCAGGTCGATCGCCCTCCTGATATTCGGAAACCAGGCGAGGGAACCATTCAGAGCGTGCATACCAAAATCTGCGAATTCCGCGAACGGACTTCAGCGCGGGCATGAGCTCGTCCAGGATAGGCATCTAGCGCCGAACCATCGCGTGTAGCTGCCTCGGTTGCAAGGGCGGGGCGATTCGGCTTGGCCCATTTGGTGGGGCGAGGTCCCGGACAGCCGAACATTGTAGACGAAGCCGATTGCTTATTTGGACTCCTGGTTGGCAGCGCCTAAAGACTGCCGAGCCGCAGTGTGTTCTTCCCCACGGTCTAAAACGGCTCGGCGGCGCAATTTGGCCTTGAGATATGGGATCAGCGTAGGCTCAATCGCCCTGCTAACATGTTTGGACTATTCCGGAGCCTCGCCCCACCAAAAAACACTCGCCTCAATCGCGGCTTCTGTCTGCCGCGAACTTCTCCCGGATCGCCACGATCAAGAAGCTATCCTGGCTGCGGACCACTTGCGCGCGAAAATAACAGACACCACTGACGGCCTTAGCCCGGTTGCGCAGCGTGAAAGAGACTTTGAAACTAACGTCATATCGGTCTCCTTGATTCGTAACATTGACCAACGGCGTACCTAACAATTGATATTCCCGAGACGGCCACTTGTGATTGTAATCCAACAACTCCCGAAAAATAGATTCGCGCGTGCACTGTCCGTTTTCGAAATAGTCGCAGGGCGAAGCGTAGTAGTCGGTTTGACCTTCGCCCGAGCCGATGCCGCCGGCTCGAACAAACTCGGCGATGAAGCGCGCCAGGGATCCGCTGTCTTCATTGTCTGTGTAGGTCGCGCTACTGGTTTCTTCTTGGTCCGCTACGATCAGTACGGTTGAGCCTTTAGCTGACTGAAAGACTTGCTGGTCGGTCAACACCTCTTGCCGGTTGGAGAGCGTGAAATTGGGAATTACTTTGCGAAGAAGCGCTTGAGCTTCATTGATCGGAATCGCGAAGTTAATCCGCTCCGGTAGCGATCCGTTTTCTTTAGCGTACTGCAGAGAGTTGATTTTGGCGACAACGATGCCCACCACCTCTCCGTGATTGTTGAGCAGCGGCCCCCCGCTGTTACCCGGGTTAACATTGGCGTCGATCTGGAATAAGCTTGTGCTGCTGTTACGTCCCTCTCTCACGGCGTTAACCTTACCGTCGGACGCCGAAAGCGCCGTTCCGAGCTCGTCTGGTAACGGGTATCCTAACACCGTGACGGAATCGAGAACCTGGACCGCTTCGGAAGAGGCGATAGGTAGCGCAGTCAAATTACGCAGCGATACCTGCAGGATCGCGAGATCTTTTTCCTGATCGCTGGTGACCAGGCGAGCGGCAACAGCCTGACGTCCCGGAACTGTGATGGTAATTCTAGTCGCATTCTTGATGACGTGGTAGTTGGTTAAGATGTAACCGTTCGGTTGAATCACGAAGCCGCTGCCGCACATCGATGCCGCCGCTGCTGAACACAGCCAGAAACAAAGAAAGATAGCGCCAATCAATGTCGTTGGCTCAGGATACCACCAGAAGATTGGTCGCCGTTCCGGTGCCTTCTGACTGGAGATTAAAGTATCCGTTGGCATAAGGAAAGTGGTAAAGGATTCGGTACTTACCGGATAGACGCGGCCGGAGCGGCCGATTGCATAACGGCCCGGTAGGGACGAGCTCCTGCTCGTATGTTGGTGGGGCGAGGCTCCCGAAAGAGAGTTCTAGGTTCTACGTTTTAGGTTCGAAGTTTTAAGTTAGAGGCCGATCATCGGCCAACTTAGAACCTAAAACTTAAAACCTATAACCTAGAACGCAGGTTCGGGAGCCTCGCCCTACCAACGGACGAGCAGGAGCTCATCCCTACCGAAGCTCGCCCTATCGGGGCACACTGGGAGCGAGAAGCGTCGGGAACTCTTGCTCGTCCCAGGGCTTGGCCAGCTGGTGCAGTAAAGACTTTGCTTGGAGAGGAGCCAGATCCGGATAGATCGACAGAATCCGAGAAAGAAGAGCGGCTCCATGCGGTGCAGCAAAACTGCTACCGTGCATCCGGCGGCGCTTACCGCCTTTCCAGGCGGCCTCAAAGCCGGTCCCACGCGCTACAAACTCAACCAGGTTGCCCGGCTTATAGTAGAAATCCTCTTTGTCCTTTAGTTCCCCGTAATTGACCGTGATTACGGAAGGGAAATAACCAGGCCATTCCGGCCGGGTGTAATCGTAGTTGTTACAAGCCGCTACCACGTGGACACCTTTTAAATAGGCTTGGTCGATCCAGGCCTTGTATCGATGTATGTGTTCCGTCACTCCACAACCGAAACTGCAATTCAGAATTTTGTAGCCGCGATCCAGCGCCAGATTCACGCCTTCGCAGATTACATCGGTGCGAGAGGCATTGTTCTCATTCAGGACCCGGAAACTACCGATCTCCGCTTCGGGAGATAATGACCGGATAATCGCGGCCACCGCTGTTCCGTGCCCGAAAAGATCAGTGCCGTCCCCAGGGCGAACGACCAGTTGTAGGTCGCTGCCGATCACATGAACATCGTCTGTTAATTGCAGCCCGTTTAAGTCCGGGTGACTAACCTCGATCCCGGAGTCGATCACGGCAATTTTGATGTTTTTGCCGGTTCCAGTCCTCAGCGCTTCACGAGCTTGCTCGACCGTGATCCAAGAGCTGGTTTTCATCAGTTTGCTTCCCAACCGATGGCGGTCCGCAGGAGCTGGTAATTAAGCAGGTCGGTGAGAACTAATGCGGCTCGTTTGACCGCATCCAGGTTAGCCATGCTAAACCCGCCTGGTGTTTCCGCGACCGGTATCGAACGCCCATCCTCGTTCCGAACATTGATCAACTGGACGCAAGAGATGACCCCGCGGCAGGCGTCTAAAATATAAAACGGCGCCACAATCATGGCGTACGTGGTAACGCGCAGTTTCTCGTCCAGCAGGCTGCTGTGAAGTTCATGCCGGTAAACGTCGTTCTCGGCAAACCCTTGTTCACTAATGAACGAAGTACTGACGATGCCCGCGCTAAGCGGTTGCTTAAACCCCATTATGTCGGCGGCGTGTGGACCTGAGGCGTAAGAGACCACCAGGTGCTCCTTTGCTTGGTCCAGGATCCATACACTGCCCTCATCCGCTCGCACCGCTGCGAACACGTCGTGGAGCAGACTCCCGGAACGGAAATCCAGCAAACTAGGAAAATTCTCCGGGGTGATCAAGTCTGCCATTTTCTGAAGGCGTTCTTTCAGTGAAGGGCGGAGGGGCGCAAAGCGTTCGTCCGGCAGGAAATTGAGGCGGGTAGACATCAGGCTGTGAGAAGTGAGAGGTGAGAAGTGATTGGTGAGAAGTAGCTGACGCCGGTATCCTACGATCACGAGCACGTCCCGCTAGTCATGGGTATTCTAATCACTCAATTTGAAGAGAAAGGTCAAGTGAGAGGAGCTAGCAAGGGCGCATAGGCGGCAGCCCTATTAATTTCATAGAACCCATAAGTCTCATTGTTCGTCTCGGACACACTGCGTAGTCAGGCCGATTAAATCCCAAGCCGATTTACGCTCGGAACCTCCTAGTTCCTTCCTCTTTTGCATAGACTTTCTTGTCAGCATTGCTATCCTGCCCGCGTCAGTGTCAGTATGGCGAACCAAGACGATTTGACTATCGCCCAGGCGGCGCTAGGGGGCGATTCAGCGGCTGTCAATGCAGTCCTCGAAGAGTTACCTTACAGCTTGGCCGTCCTACTGTCGAAATGTACGGACTCAGATTCCGAAGAAAAAGCCCGCGAGATTATCGAAGACCTCCCCGGTGACCTGTTAGCCGGCGTCGACCGTGACGGCAAAGCCGTCAAGCTTTTGGAGATGTATCAAGGTCGCGCTTCACTGAGGTCATGGATTACGGTTGTGGCTCTCTCTCGATTGAAAAGCTGGTGGCGCGGTCCGGGCTATCGGAAGCGCGAAAGAGGAGTTGAGCCGCAGCAGGATCAAGGTGTTTCGCCGGCGGAGAGAGGCGGCGGATCGGATGGAGAGGCGCATGATAATTCGGATGTGCTTGCCCTTTTGGCAGATGCTTTGTCCGATAGCTTGAGAACCCTAACCCCTCGAGAGTCGGTCTGTCTCCGTCTAGTCTACTTACATGGGGTTGAGCAACAACGTCTCGCCAGAATGTTTGGCTGCCACGCGGCTACGATTAGCCGCGACCTTGAGCAGACCAAAGCGTCCATTAAACGGCGCTTGCTTTGGAACCTTAGGTTGCTTGATCCTTTCTTGGAGATTACTTGGAATGATTGTGTAAGGCTTTGTGCGTCGGAATCGATTTCGATTTTCGATAGCTTTTGAGACTGCACGGAAGATTTGGACATGGATGAAGAAGATCAATTCGGGGCCTTGTTTGGGTTCCTGGAACGGTTCGAGGGCGACGTAAGCGGTCGATCGGCTGAATCGCTCGATGCTGAGATGGAAGCAAAAATCCGCGGTTTAGCCGCCGGAACGCTGGACGACAACGAACGTGAAGAGGTCCTGCAGGTAGTCTCTAGCAACCGAGCCGGCATGGAATTGCTGGCCTCATGTCTGCGTAATTAGGCTCTAAGGCCTAATCCCAATCGTCCTCGTACTCGTCGTCGTCCTCGTCCTCGAAAAGGTTTTGCCCAGCGTATTCGACGAGGCTTGAACAGACGTTTCGACTATTTCACCAGGCGCGGAGCCAATCCGCCGCCCTTCGAATCGAGGACGAGGACGACGACGAACAGACTACGACCTTCGCCGACACAGTCTCCCCAGCTCCTACAGATTTTCTGCAATCAGCGCGTAACCGGCACTCCTTCTTAGGGAGCAAATCGTTGTTTCCCAAGAAAAAATTGAAATGAATGCAATTCGTACGTTGAAGGACCGCGAGCAATTTCGGGCACTTCTCCGTTTTTCGGATGACACCTCTGCGGACGTGTTTGGCCGAATGGCCGGGAATATACCGGCTGACACCGATGAACGCTTGAGGGCGCTCGCTGGTGGGGGGGTAAGCTCTAAAGAACGAAATTACCTGCTCGAAGAGCTCGTCAGTAGTCCGGAACTGCTTAGGCGATTGGCCCAATATCTCCAAGATAAAGTGTCGCGGGACGATCTATGAGCCGGCGCGGCATTTTTGGATCGAGGACGAATTCCTGCAACTGTGCTTGCGGACGAACGTCTTTTCTAGTGACCGCATTGGTTGGTGCGCTGCTATGCTCAGGCAATTTTTTTTACCCGAACAATGAAGCAGCGACCTGACCGACCTGACCGAGCGGAGCGACCCAGTTTTATTGAATGACAGAAGAACAACAGTTTCGAGCCGTACTCGGTATACTTGGCTGGACGGCCGGCGAGGTTTCCGGCCGGATCGCCCTGGATCCCGAGTTAGACGACCGCCTACGTTTATTGGCGGAAGGCTCATATGCCAGGAGTCAAAAAGAGCAAGATGCTATCCTCGCCGAAATCGTCACCGATTCAGAAGCCCTAGGTCACTTGGCGGAGCTCTTGAAGCGGTAAGCCGCAAGTTGCAATCGGCGCGCTCGGCCAAACGGCCGAGTCACCAGTAATCAGTAGGCCAGTAGTCAGTAACTGATTCTCGGCCAATTTCTGAACTGATTACTGATTACTTCTGAGAACGAAGCCGGCGACGAGCTGCGTCTCCCGGAGTCCTAGTCTCCATGAATGACACTCCAGATAGTATTTAACGCGTTCCCCTCAAGCCGGTTGTTGACGTATAAGAAGAGCGGTTTCACTTCTTCGGGCCGGAGGTCGAAAATCAGCCGGCGAGCTGTGCTGCGCGCGTCCTCGTTCACTTCGCGGGTTTCGGCATAGGGGCTAAAAATCTGAACCGCCCGTTCGTACGGTCTTCCCCGTCGCAAAAGGAACCGGGCCACTCGAAAATCCGCGGTGAAAATGCCGGGATGTTTAAGCTGTTCGCTGACTTCCGGCATGTAGGACCATTGGCTTAGAACGTGAGCTACGCCATGCTTGGCCAAAACCTCCAAGTAACCAGCGGTAAAGAATTTTTCGGTCCGGATTTCGACCGAATAAGGCCAGTTCGGTGGCAGAGCTTGAAGAAAGTTCTCAAGCTGCACCAGAAAGTCGTCTTCGCCCTTGAAATCGCCGGGGCGAAATTCAGCAAACTCGAAGACCAGGGATCCGATTTGTTCGCGATACGGCTCTAGAAGCCGAAGGAATGAGTTGTAGCAGAGCTCGGCATTCAGGAAATTTTGATTCAACTGACCCTTCCGGTCACCGAAACGCGGCAACTTAGGAAACCGTCGAAGAGTGATTTCATCGGTAACTTTCCAGGTGAATTTGAAACTGCTGGGGACCTGACCAACGAGCTTTTCTAGATAACGTTCTTCGGGAAACCGATAATAGCCGGCATCGACACAAACACTCGGAAAATACTGGCTGTATTCGTACAGACATTCCTGTTCGAACCGGGTTTTTGAGAATCGAGAACGGTTCTCGTAGTTAGCCCGATCATAAAGCATTCCCAGCCAGCCTTCATATTTCCATGAAGAGGTGCCGATGAAGATTTGAGCTTGTGCCAGGGCCTTCAAGCGGGCCGCCATACGGTCCCGATCGAAAACCGCGAACAGGTCGAGCATGAGGTATGGTCGACAAGGGCGGTAACGCCGTCAACGAGTAGGAGCGGGGAAGGAGCCAGGAGACGACGTGCGGCCTACAAGTGGACTAAGTGGACGTCGTGGACTAAGTGGACGTCGCGGACCCTGCTTGGATGCGGGAGTAGCCGGTGGTGGTGTCTGGATGGATCCCACTGTGCTGCTAAATCGTCATCGGGCTCCTGGCTCCTCCACCTTTTCTGTTCGCTACTCGTCGATTTTTTGTGTGCGTTGAGTGCGCTTGAAGGTTACAAGTAACCAATTCCTCGCTTGTTCGTCTTTTTTCGTGAGCACGCTATGAAAAAATTGTTTTTGGTTTTAGCGCTTGTATTCGCCGTAAACCTGGCCTCCCAGATACCGGCAAAAGCCGGATGGTGGATCGGTTTTCCTTTACCCATCCCGGTTCCGGTACCCGCCTATTATGGTCCGGGACCTGGTTGGTACGGTCCGGGCTACTATGGTGGGGGTTATTATTGGGGGCCTTCCGGCTACCGCTACTACGGGCATCCATATTGGCGCGGTCGTTATTGGAACCGCGGCCGCTGGTATTATAGGTAAGCGCTGCAGAATCCGTGCGGATCGTCTGGCGGATTTGATCTCTGCCCGGAAAATGCGATAAGGCTCAGCCCGGGTTAAAAACCCGGGCTCGCCGTTTTGTCTAACGTCAGAGCGTCTGAGCTAAGAACCCGCCGTCCACTCGTAAATCCATTCCCGTCACGAAGCCGCTAGCGGCTGGGCTAGCCAAAAAGACAGCTGCTCCGGCCAATTCATCCGGCCGGCCAAATCGCTTCATCGGAGTGTGATTCAGGATAGCGCCACCTCTTTCGGTCGGGGTGCCGTTCTCGTTGAAAAGCAGGCGACGATTTTGCTCGCCGGGAAAAAACCCGGGCGTAATGGAATTCACCCGCACCCCGTAAGGGGCCCATTCACGGGCGAGGAACTGAGTCAGGTTAAGCAGGGCCGACTTGGCGGCGGCGTAGGCCACCACCCGCGACAAAGGGACATGGGCTGCGATACTGGCGATGTTGATGATACTGCCCTGGCCAGCATCTTTCATAGCGGCTCCGAACTCTTGACAGGGCAAGAGAGCTCCGGCGGTCAAGTTCAGATCAAAACTGGTGCGCCAATCGTCCGCTGGAATCTTCTCGAAAGGCAGGTCGGCGGTAACGGTGACCTTAGGATCGTTTCCTCCGGCCGCATTCACCAGGATTGTGGGCGTCCCCCATTGCTGGATGATTTTCTCTTTCGCGCTTCGTAACGAATCTCGATCCAGTGCGTCGGCGAAAAAAAAATCAGCGATGCCGCCCTGATCTCGGATTGCTGTAACTCTAGCTTGACCGTGTTCCGTGTTCCGCCCGAGCACAGCGACGTTAGCGCCAGCGCCGGCCAACGCTTGGCCAATGGCTCCGCCGAGAACTCCCGTCGCCCCGATGACCACTCCCACCTGGCCGGTAAGATCAAACAAATCCATCTTCATGATTCTCTCAGTGGATCACGTTCGCGGCTACCAGTCGAGGGACGAGCGCGATTGCTTCTTAAGTATAATTGCGGCAGCCCAGTTCCGACTCGAAAGCTACCCAATAACATCTAGGTCTTATGCTTAAGGTAACTTTTGTCTCTCAATCTTCGGGCTCTTTGTGTCGTTGTCGTGAAATCCTCCGTGTTCTCTGTGTCTCTGTGGTGAATTCAGTTGCTAAAACTCGGTAAGCGATTAGAGGCTTTCGCAGCTCAGAGAGTTCAATCGAAAAACGCTTATGAAACTCGAAGGTAAAACGGTGCTCATCACAGGGGGAGGCCAGGGTATTGGCCAAGGGATTGCTTATCGGCTAGCCGAAGAAGGCGCAGACATTGTCATCGACTATGTAGGGAACCCGCAATCGGCGAACGACACCGTCGCGCAAATCCAGAAAAGAGGACGCAAAGCTTTGGCGGTACAAGCCGACATTTCATCGGTCGACCAGATTCACGCTATGGTGAAGCAGGCAATCGACTACTTCGGCGCTGTCGATGTGCTCATCAACAACGCGGGCGTGGAAAAGCATGCCTCGATCTGGGAAGCATCCGAGCACGACTACGATCTGGTTTTGAATATCAATTTGAAAGGCGCTTACTTCGCCAGCCAAGCGTTTGTTCAGCATCGCATGGCCGTGAAAAAACCGGGTAAAATCATTAATGTCAGCTCCGTACACGAAGATCTGCCCTTTCCGCATTTCACGTCTTATTGTGCCAGCAAAGGCGGCATGAAAATGATGATGCGGAACCTTTCGATCGAATTGGCGCCTTACGGAATCACGGTCAATAACATCGCCCCCGGCGCGATCGAGACACCGATCAACACCGCACTTCTGAATGACCCGGCTAAATTGAAGGCGCTGCTCGAGAATATCCCGCTCGGCCGCCTGGGACAGGTGAATGATGTCGCTGGAGTAGCGGCTTTTCTGGCCTCGTCGGACTCCGATTATATTACCGGTACTACCATCGTCATCGACGGCGGTCTGACCTGGAACTATAGCGAGCAATAGAATCGGTGAGAGGCGTGCCCTGGAACCCGGTGGAAAGTGAAAAGTGATAGGTGATCGATCGAACGCCCGGTAACCTTTCACCTATCACCTTTCACTGGGTTCTAGGGTGTACGCTTCTCACACTGCGAGTTATGGATTTCATTAGTTCGCAGCCCCCGCAAGAAACGGCGGATTTATTGGAATCGTTTCTTTCCGGCAAAGGAATGAAGATTTTTGCCCGCATCGATCAAGCGGCAGAGGCCGTTGCTGTTGGCTTAGAGCTTCGGCCCACCATCCTCCTCCTGTTCGGGAATCCCAAGGCAGGAACACCCTTAATGGCGCAGTACCCAAATCTAGCTCTGGATCTTCCGTTGAAGGCCTTGGTTTGGGAAGAAGCCGGTCAAGTGCATGTGACCTTCACGAGCCCGGAGGAATTAAAAGAACGTTACAATTTACCGATCACGCCGTTTGAAGCGGTGCCAGGTCTATTGAAGACCGCATTGGGTGCAGGCTAGGGTGGGGTGTACAGCGGGTGGATTTGTCCCGTGGGGAATGTTCTGTATAGCCGCTTCGCGGCAAATTCTCACGTTTCACCACTCACTTCTCACTTCTCACGCGAAGCCTAAATTTCCCAGGTTAACGCGGTCTCCGCTCGCTCGAGGGATACCAGCCGAGGACGAGTGGCGTGGCGAACCGCGTGCATACCGCCCATGACGTTGCTCACGCGTTCGAACCCTTCGGCTTCGAGAAGGCTCGCCGCGATCGAGCTACGATAACCGCTCCCGCATAAAATCGTCAGAGGAGCGTTACGAGCAAAACGACCAGTCCGTTGCGCAAGTCGCGGCAAGGGGATATTCACTGCGCCCTCCAAATGATCCTGGGTCCATTCCGGCACAGACCTGACATCCAGAACCGTGGGGCGTTGCCCGCCTTCCAACAACTCAACAAAATCGCGGGCTCCAATCTGGGTGATTTGCAGGGTTTCACCTAAGTCATCCGCCGGAACATAACCCATGATCTGGTCAAACCCGATGCGGGCCAATTCCAGGCGGGCGTGTTCCACCTCCGATTCATAGTCAGCCACTATAAGGATCGGTAAGTCAGGGCTAACAAAGAACCCGCACCAAACCGCGAACGACGGACTAGCGATCCCAATGTTTAAACTGCCCGCAATATGGGCATCACCAAACAGAGCCGGGGCCCGCAAATCCAAGACGGTCGCACCCTCCTGTCTGAGCGCATCGAACGCGGAGATTTCCAGGCGCTTGATTTCGGGGAGATCGGAAAAGCGTGGGGCGCCGCCCAGATTAATCGTCACGGAACGGCTGAAATAAGCTGGGCGATCCGGCAAGTTGCTCACCATGGCGTTGACAAATTGCTGCTGGTTGCTCAATTGCAGAGCCCAGTTCGTTGCCATCTCCTGACCGATCGTAGTGAACGGCGCCGAAGAAATCTGGCGGCCGCACAATGACCCCGCACCGTGCGCGGGATAAACTTTCGTTTCGGGCGGAAGTTTTAGGAGCTTGTTGAAGAGCGAGTCGTAAAGCCGGGTGGCCAGATCGGTAGCCGGAAGTTCGCGATCCCGTAGATCGGGTCGGCCAACATCGCCTGCAAAAAGCGTATCACCTGAGAACACGGCAACCGGGCAGCGCTTTTCGTAGACGGACAGGCAGATACTGTCCGGTGAATGACCGGGTGTGTGTAAAACCGTTATCTCAACCGAGCCTACATTGAAACGGTCACCTTCCTTGAGATCCTGGTGAGTAAAGGTGGCTGGAGCTTGATCCGAGATAAAAATTGGTGCGCCCGTTCGCGCAGCCAACTCGGCGTGACCGGCCACGAAATCCGCATGCGGATGCGTCAGAAAAATCCCTTTTAGGGACAACTTGTTCTTAGCCAGATAATCCAAGTAGCCATCCACCCTCCGTTCGGGATCGATGACGATCGCTTCGCTGTCCGATGTCACGATGTAAGAGGCATGCGCTAGTCCGGAAACAAAGAATCGTTCAACGTGCATACTCGAAATGAGACGTGAGAGGTGATTGGTGAGAAGTGAGAGGCGTCCTCGGACCTGGTGATTGGTGATTGGTGCGGCCAAGCGGCTACCGGGGTCACCAAGATAAACCATGCACTCGTAGGAAACGAGATAAAAGCTGTCTGACGCTGAGGTCTAGTTCCGCAGCCGCGGGATTGGAAAACGCCAGATGATCCCCAGTCTCCGATTCAGGCAAGCCATGCTCAGCTCCGTAGGAGCGAAATCTTTATAGCTGGGGGCGCAGAAAACGGACGAGCTCCGTAGGAGCGACATCTAGCTTGGAAACGTAATTGACCGAAGCCGCGCGCTCTTTAGATGCCGCTCCTAACGGAGCTGGCCGCGTGTGCGTGGCTGGGCTATAGAGATCTCGCTCCTACGGAGCTAATCATCGGCTCCTGAATCAGTCCTGATAACGCGAGGCGGCAGCTGCGGTCCACCAATCACCAATCACATTTCACCAATCACATCCGACCGGGTTCTGGGGTTGCTTCCCACCAATCACTTCTCACCTTCAAGGTCCCATCCGGCAATAGCGTCTGCCACGGCCTCCAGCGACGAATATCTCGGTTGGTAATCGATAAGTCGTTGAGCCTTCGCGATACTACAATTTGGGCTATGCGCGATGTGGTCCCAGGTAGCCGCGGCTTCTTCCGGAGAAACGGTTTCTTTCCACTGTTCCCAGGATTGAAACTTGAGATCCGCTTCGCGGCCGAATTGCGCGGCAATCTCTTCCGCATAGCCTCGCAGTGACAGGGCCGCCGGCGAGACCACATGAAAACTTTCTCCGATGGCCGCCCCCAGGTTAATCAGGGCTTGGCAAAATGCTTGAGCGACATCATACGCGTGAACGTGGTGTATCGTCTCGAGCCCAAGATTCGGGAGAGACAGCGGTTCGCCTTGAGCCAACGTTTTAAATACTGCCGGATTGAAATGCCCCGCCGGGTTTAACGGGTTCCACCCCGGGCCGACAATGTGTCCAGGGTGCAGAATCGTTACCGGGAAATCGTGTGTACGCGCCTCCTCCAGGAGGTAAGCTTCGATGGCGGCCTTTTCTATGCCATACTCGCCAAATGGTCGGCGCGGTTGTTCCTCGGTCGTGGGTACCAGGACACTTGGGCCATGGACCCAGATCGTTCCGCAGTGCAGGAAATGCTGAACTTTTCCGTTTAACGCGGCGACCAGTTGTTTCGCGCTTTTTAGCGTGAAACAAATGAGATCGATCACAACATCCGCATTTAACTCCGCGATCTGCCGTCCAAAGCTCCCGCTTCGTTCGCCTGCTTCCCGGTCCACCTTAATCCGTCGAACAGACCGCCAGGCTGGGTGCGACTGATAGGGTCCTCGTTCGCCCCGGCTGACCAAGATCACTTGATGGCGCGCCGCCACCAGCCGAGGGATCAGATAGGTTCCAATGTGCCCGGTTCCTCCGATTACCACGATGAGCATAGAAGTTAAAGGTTTTAGGTTTTAAGTTATAAGTTCCAGGTTGGTGGACCATACCTACGGCGATCGATTTCACGGCCAGCTTTTCTTGTGGGATTTTGCCGTCAGGCGACCTAAAACCTAAAACTTAAAACCTACAACCTTTAACCTGAAGCTTACAGCTGCTTTGGCGGATAGCTCCGGTGACGTCGGTTTGGCGAGATTGTCTTCAGACAACGGAAGAACAAATAAAAGCCGCCGAATAGGAACGCGAGGATGAGAAAAAGCAGGAAGAACGCACGAGGCGTACTTGTTTCGCCATATAAGAGACCTGCGACCACGCTGGCCGTTCCCAGACAGATAATACTACCGATCCCGTTTGCTAGTATCAACCCACACTTGCGAAGAAAAGTAAGATAAATTGAACCCAATTTTGTACATTAGTATACGGCCGTATGATGTGAGTCGCAAGGGGGTAGGATGACGAACTTACCGCACATTTGAGGTTAGATAAGTTAGATTTGTCGGTGAGCGGTCCGGAGAGCAGTGCTGAAGTGCTGCCAAGCTCCGTAGGAGCGGCATAATTGAAGGGAGATCTACGCACCGGTGTGCACCGCATTGCGAACGTCCGTGACGCTGTCCTTCCAAAACAGAACAGATACCGCTCCTACGGAGCTCTCATCGATTTTCTCCATGTCGTTCCTGTAAAGATTTCGCTCCTCCGGAGCTGGTCCGTTGTCTGATTCCACCCCCCCGCCGAAACATCCTCATTTTCGGTTTCCAGGCAGTAGGTGCGTGGCTACGGTTTTAGTTTCCACAGAACATTCCCTGCACCTGTCATGAAAAAACTGCGTACCGCCCCGATCTCAGTTAAGGCCGGCCATCTCGAATTTCTGAAACTGAATGCGGAGAGATATGACTGGCGTGATGCTTATCATTCGATCCTTACGTTAACTTGGCCTCAATTCGCCGGGCTGATTTTTGGCACTTACGTGCTGATCAACGTGTTCTTTGCGGCGCTATACTGGGCTGGTGGAAAAAGCATTGCCGAGTTACCTCCCGGTTCCTTTCTCGACGCTTTTTTCTTCAGCGTTGAGACCCTGGCAACGGTCGGCTACGGCCATATGTATCCCGACAGCTTGTACGGTCATATCATCGCCACGCTGGAGATCATCATCGGTATGTTCGGTATGGCCGTCGTGACCGGCTTGATTTTTGTCAGATTTTCCCGTCCGACGGCCAGGATCCTTTTCAGTAAATCTATAATCATAGGGCCGTTCGACGGCGTACCCAATTTAATGTTTCGGGTAGCCAACCTGCGGCATCACGCAATGGTGGAAGCAGAATTTCGAGTGATGCTGATTCGAAGCGAGCCCACCAAAGAAGAACCGGACGTCCGGCGTTTTTATTCGTTGAAGCTCGATTTCGATCGCCTGATCGCGTTCCCGGCCGCGTTGACCATCCGCCATCGAATCGATGAAACCAGCCCTCTGTATGGGTTAACAGCCGAGGATCTAAAAACGAATGATACCCGAATTCTAGCTTCCATCGTCTGTATCGACACGGTGATTCCAGCTCCAGTTCAAAGTGCGGTTGATTATTCTCACGATGAGATTCTCTGGAACCGCCGCTTTGTCGAGATCTACACGGTACACGGTCAGGGCCGGTTTGCGGTTGACTACAGTCGAATCCACGACACGGAGGAGGTTAGCAGTTAGTGGTCGCTGCGAAGTGACACAAAACCTCTCAACCGCAGATCAACGCAGATTTACGCAGATAGGAAAGCCACAATTAACCGCGAATGGACACGAATGAGCGCGAATTAGAGTCAGCCGCTGCCCGTGACCACACTTGCGCAGCAAGGTCTGAGCTTGGGCGGAGGAGCTGAACGACTTGGTTGCCGACGGTCAACGCCGATCAATAAACGCAAATGCAGATCCAGATCCGAGAGCAGTTCTTAGTCCTTTTATCTGCGTAAATCTGCGTTCATCCGCGGTTCAAAGGCTTCATTTGTGGTTGCGCCGGGAAACGTGAACTGTGAACCGTGAGCTGCGAACCGCGAACGTGGGGCGAGGGCCTTGAGGCCGAGGCACTGAAGCAGATGGCCGACGCTTGCCGCCTACCAGTCTCGCTTGCTGGCGCGTTGATGCCGGATGCGCATGTTGGCTATGGGTTACCGATCGGTGGTGTGCTGGCCACCGACAACGCGATTATCCCGTACGGGGTCGGTGTCGATATCGCCTGCCGGATGAAGATGAGCGGTCTCGATTGGAAGCCAAGCTTGCTCGCCGGGATGCGAGATCGGTTGGCAAACATTTTACAATCTGAAACCAGGTTTGGTGTGGGGGCGACGTTTGAACAGCCGCGGAGCCATCCAGTGTTGGACGAGGATTGGACCGTGTCTCCCGTTACTTCCCGGTTGCGCGATAAAGCCGGGAAACAGCTCGGAACTAGCGGTTCCGGCAATCATTTTGTCGAGTTCGGCACGTTTACGGCCACTAAGCGTGAGCTTGGGTTAGAGCCGGGCGAATATGTCGCTTTGTTAAGCCACAGCGGCTCCCGCGGGACCGGGGCGGAGGTCTGTAACTTTTATAGTAAACGAGCGAGAGAGCTTCACCCGGAACTACCCAAGGAACTGCAACGATTGGCCTGGCTATCCATGGATGAACCGGATGGTCAGGAATATTGGGCGGCGATGAATCTTATGGGTCACTATGCAGCGGCTAACCACGCGCTCATTCATCAGGCTATTACGCGCAGGCTCGGTGTAACCGCGATCGTGGATATCGAGAATCATCACAACTTTGCTTGGAAAGAACGGCATCAGATCGAGGGAACGGATCGCGAAGTAATCGTGCACCGGAAAGGAGCGACGCCGGCAGGCGTTGGCGTGCTCGGCATCATACCGGGTTCGATGGCGACGCCCGGTTTTGTGGTGAGAGGAAAAGGAAATCCGGCAGCGCTGACCAGCGCCGCTCACGGCGCTGGCCGAGTCATGAGCCGGACAAAAGCCAAAGAAAGCTTCACCTGGTGCGCCGTACGGAAACTGCTATCCGAACGTGGCGTAGAACTATTGAGCGCCGGCTTGGATGAGGTTCCCGGCGCTTACAAAGATATCAATCGCGTAATGGCCGCTCAGACCGACCTGGTTGATGTACTCGGCCGATTCGACCCGAAACTGGTAAAAATGTGCCCCGCCGGCGAACGAGCCGAGGACTGAACGAAGTAGAAAGGGATATTCACCACAGAGACACAGAGGACACAGAGGACACGGAGGTCAGACTCCAACTAAGACGATCCATCTTTAAGGTCCTTTTATTCGAGGGACCAGGAAATTCCGACCGCCTTTTACCTTCTGACCTCCGTGTCCTCTGTGTCTCTGTGGTGAATTTTGTCTTCCACCTTCCTTTCTTGCTAATTTTTGGATGCATTTTCTTGCTGTCCGGCTACGCTTCCTGCCGGAGATCCCGTTGACCCTCCCAATTTTGTCGGGATCTCTAAAAGCCAACCCTCCCGATAGATAGTAAGACGCTGCTGGGCTCCTCTGGCTTGGTCCGGCCGCGGTGTGAGTGAACACTAACAGAAATACGAATGATCAGAATACGTGTGCGTGATAGAAAAAAGGGAGTTTGGCGATCGGCAGAATCAGAGCGACCCCGGTTCGTTGTCGTTTTGTCTTGTGCGCTAGCGATGAGCTTGGCGCCGCTGGGTGCGTCGGCGCAGGATAAGGCGGCCGTGCTGCTTCCCGGGAGTATTAATGACCAAAGTTGGAACGCCCAAGGCTACGCCGGCGTCGTGAGTCTGAAAGAAAAAGGTTGGGACGTCGCTTATTCAGAAAACGTTCAACCAGCGGATATGGCGCAGGCGCTTCAAGATTATGCCCGGAAAGGTTATACCCTGATCATCGGGCATACGGGCCGGTTCCTTTCTCCGATGCAGTTGGTAGGCGTTAAATTCCCCAAGACCACTTTTATTGTGGGATCCGGTAACGCCGGCTCCGGAAAAAACGTCGCCTCAATCGACTTTGATAATACCCAGTTTGGTTACCTGATCGGGGTAATGGCCGCCCGCATGAGCAAGACAGGCAAGATCGGGTCCGTCAATGGTCTGGAGGGACTTCCCAATGTGGTTGCGCAGGTAGGCGCTTATCGGAAAGGCGCTAAAAGTGTCAACCCGAATATCCAGGTAAAGGTGATTTACGTCCAAGATATGGAGGACGCGGCGGCGGCTAAAGAAGCAGCTCTCTCGCTAATCGCTTGGGGCGCGGATTACCTCAGCGGAAAACTGAATGCCGGCCAGCTCGGCATTATTCAAGCGGCAAAAGAAAAAGGGATCCACGCTAACGGCCGGTCAGTTGAGGATACCGCTATTGCGCCTGACACAGTTTTGACGAATATCGTCGAAAAATGGGGTGACATGTATGCGGCCGCTGGAGATGAAGCAAAAGCCGGGACTTTAGGTGGGAAATTCGAGCTCTACGGTCTGAACTCGAAAGGATGTACCGGTGCGGAGTTGCTGTACACAAAGGACAAAGAGTTGAACCCGGCCATACCGCAAGACGTGGTGGATGAGATGCAAGCGGCGAAAAAGAAATTCGCGTCCGGCGAATTGAAGGTCAGCGTCACTAAGGAGGACGCCCGAGGCGGTATATAGGACGATAGGGACGAGCTCCTGCTCGTCCGGTTCCGTACTGATCGGTTGTGCGTGATGCCCGGTCCACAAAGCGGACGAGCAGGAGCTCGTCCCTACCGGGTTTGCCGCAATACTACCATACTCCATCACTCCGCGTGGACGGGATTCGAGGACGAGGACGAGAACGAAGCCCTGATCGGGCGGTGTTTTAACTATGCTAGAGATGCGCGGTATTAGGAAGCGTTACGGTGCTATTAAGGCGAATGACGGCATCGACTTAACCGTCGGTGCCGGCCGGATCGTAGGTCTTCTCGGCGAAAATGGTTCCGGGAAAAGCACCCTAATGAAAGTGTTGTTTGGGGTGGTCAAACCAGATTCAGGGACAATTCGGTTCCGAGAACGGGCCTTAGTTAATCATACTCCGCGCGAAGCCATCGCGGCGGGGATCGGCATGATTCATCAACATTTCATGTTGGTCGACGCGATGACCGTTCTGGAAAATGTGCTGCTAGGTTGGAAACGCGGCGTTCCGGTTCGGCCATCCGAGGTTGCCGATCGCATCCGGAAAACGAGCGCGGATTTCGGGCTCGACCTGCAACCTGACGCCCTGATTGCGGACCTTTCATTCGGTCACCGGCAGCGAGTCGAAATTGTGAAAGCTCTGCTAGAGGGGGCTGATCTCTTGGTTTTAGACGAGCCAACGTCCAATTTAAGCCCGCCGGAAATTAAGAGCTTGTTAGAGATCTTGCGTAAGCTAGCTGAGCAGGGGCGAGCAATTATTTTCATCACCCACAAACTTGGCGAAGTGTTCGACGTATGCGATGAGGTCGTCGTTTTGCGGGACGGGAAAGTAACCGGCAAATCGGCGATTGCGGGTGCGACCAGAAAGGATTTGGCACATATGATGGTTGGGCGCGATATCAGCGTTGGATTAGGCCGAACCGGTCGCAAGCCAGGGAAAGAAGTCCTGGTGGCCCGAAACCTCTCCTGGCGGGATTCGGCGGGCCGCGAACGGTTGAAAGATATCGACCTAACCTTGCATGAGGGCGAAATCCTGGCTGTGGCTGGAGTCGATGGAAACGGGCAAAGTGATCTCGTCGATGTGTTAGCTGGGTTGAAGCTTCCCAGTGAAGGAACCATCGAGCTAGATGGTCGGGACATCACTCGAGCCACGGTCGCTAACCGTCTGAGGACAGGTCTCGCTTATATTCCGGTAGATCGCGCGAACACTAGTCTGGTGGCCGGTATGACGATTGAGGAAAATCTGGGATTACGCGATTTCGATCGACCGCCCTATCGGCGCGGGATCTGGCTGGATCATCAAAAATTTCGGGAACGAGCCAAGGCCAGGATCGCAGAGTTCAGTATTCTCGCTCGCCAGCCGGATATGCCGGCAGGGATGTTGTCCGGCGGTAACCAGCAAAAAGTGGTGATTGCTCGTGAGATTGGCCGTGAGCCCAAAGCCTTGATTGCATTCCAAGCCACTTGGGGGCTCGATCCGGGCGCAACCCGTTTTGTCATCGACCAGGTCATCGCGATGCGAAATCGCGGCGGAGCAGTCCTTTACATTGCTTCCGAGCTTGACGAGGTCCTAATGGTCGGAGATCGCATCGGCGTGATGTCAAACGGTCGCTTAATCGGGGTAGTACCGCGGCAGGAAGTTGATCTAGCCCGGATTGGACTCATGATGGCCGGCGGTCTCGATAATTCCGACGTTACCCCCACTATAAAATCGTGAGTGCCTCGCTAGGAGAAGAAGAGCAGCAGGATCGGACCGCATCGCTGAATAAACCGACAGATTCAGCCGGAGGTACGAGTGCGGAATCACCCCATGTAGCCTCCGATGTTTTGCGACGACTGGGACTGGCGATATTGGCGATCACACTCTCTTTTGTAGTGAGCGCGATTTTTATCGCTGTTTCCGGAAAAAATCCGGCATTGGCCTACTGGTCATTGATCCGGGGAGCCTTCGGTTCGATTGATTCGGTTGCGTTCGCTCTGAACAAAAGCACTCCGTATGTGCTGGCCGGGGTCGGCGTCGCTCTTTGTTTCCGGGCTCGCGTCATCAATATCGGTGGCGAAGGACAGATTGCGGTCGGCGGTATTGCCGCCTCCTGGGTGGCTTTGAGCGGCTCTGCTTTGCCTGGGTTCTTATTGATTCCGATTGCGATTCTCGCCGGTAGTTTTGCCGGGGCGATTTGGGCGGGAATCCCGGCGGCGATGCGGTTAACTCGCGGGGTTCACGAAGTACTCGGTACACTGCTTATGAATTTCGTCGGTGTCCTTCTGGTGAGTGAAGCACTGCACGGACCGATGGGCGAAGTTGGCGCCGGGTTTCCTCAGTCACCACTCTTTCCAGAACAGGCCTGGTTGCCGGCACTAATCCCAGGTACCGATTTACACATCGGAATTATTCTCGCGGTGATTGCGGTCATCGTTTGTCACGTCGGATTTTGGCATACGCCATGGGGGTTTCGGTTACGCTTAATTGGGAGTACTGAAACCGCCGCCGCTTATGCTGGCGTCTCGGTTGCCCGCGGTTTTGCCAGGGTCATGCTCTTGGCCGGTGCGTTGGCCGGCGTTGCCGGATCCGTAGAAGTGCTTGGAGTTCATTACCGGCTGATCCAAGGATTCTCTCAAGGGTTCGGATTTAATGCGGTGGCGATTGCTCTACTCGCTTCGCTGAATCCGGCGGCAGTGTTGCCGGCCGGATTATTTTTCGGCTTTCTCGAGGCGGGCGCGCTGGCCATGCAACGCGAGATTGGTGTGCCATCGTCCCTGATCTACGTGATTCAAGGATTAACCATGGTCTTTGTGTTATGCGCACTTGGAATCAGCTCGCGCCGGCAGCGAGTGTAACGGAAGCCCCTGAAATATGGACTATGCGGTTTTAATTGAGTTGCTGTCGGCTTCAATCCGGATCGCAACTCCGCTGTTGCTCGTTGCTCTGGGCGGAGTCATCTCCGAGTTGGGAGGCACTTTCGCGGTCGGTGTTGAAGGGATGATGCTGACGGGGGCATTTGGCGGCGCGGTAACGGCGTTGGTGACCAAAAACCTGATGCTGGGTCTTCTGGCGAGTTGTATTTGCGCCGTCTTACTCGCAGCCGTTATCGCTGTGGCGACAGTCAAATTCCGAGCTGATCACATGGTCACCGGACTGGCGGCGAACATCCTTGCGCTTGGGTTAACCAGTTTTCTATTGCGTGGATTATTCGGCGGCAAAGCGCCAGTGATGGGTCTTCCTACCATCGGCGCGATTCATATTCCTTGGTTATCCGAACTGCCGCTTGTCGGTCCGATTCTTTTCGGTGAACCGTTGATGACGTATTTGGCGTTCTTGTTAGTTATCCCTGTCCATTGGTTCCTGCGTCATACCCAAGCGGGTCTAACCTTGCGTGCGGTGGGCGAGAATCCCGAAGCCGCTTTCTCAGTAGGCGCCAATCCGCATCTGATCCGGATGATCTCAGTGATGGCGTGCGGCGTTTTTGCCGGTCTAGGTGGAGCGACCCTCTCTTTGCAGGAGCTCGGGACATTTACAGACGGGATGACAAACGGGCGTGGTTTCTTAGCTTTAGCCGCAATCATTGTCGGCCGCTGGATGCCGTTTCGGTTGATGTGGGGCTGCCTTTTGATTGGCGCCGCGACCGCCCTGGCTTTGAACATCCAAGGCTGGGGATTGCCGGTTAGCTCGTATGTTATTCAAATGACACCATACCTGATTGCTTTGGCCGTCCTTTGCGGAATTGGCCGGAAAGCGCGGATGCCGGCGGCAATCGGGAAAGCCTTTATCAGAAACTGAATCGCAACCATCAAGGACTAACAAAAATCACCATGAAAATCGGCGTACACAAAGTAGCGATGGCTTCACCCAGCGATGTATTCGGGTTGAGTCGACTCATTGATTCTAAAGAGATTAATCCGGCCGAAATTGTTGCGTTGATCGGTAAGACTGAGGGCAACGGTGGAGCCAACGATTTCACGCGTGGTTTCGCGACCTTGTCCTACCAACTATTGCTGGCCAACCGGTTAGGCGTTTCTACCAAAGAAGTGGCGGATCGGGTCGCTTTTGTCTGGTCGGGCGGCACTGAGGGCGTGTTATCGCCTCATGCCACGATCTTTACTCGGTCGCAGAGTTCGGGTCAGGGCGGCGAACCAAGACTGGCGTTAGGGATCGAAGCGACCCGAGAAATTTTGCCTGAAGAAGTTGGGACCATGATTCAAGTAAGGGAGGTCGCTGCGGCGGTCCATCGCTGTCTCAAACAGGCTGAAATCATCGATCCAGCGGACGTTCATTACGTTCAGGTCAAAGGTCCGCTATTAACTCCGGCAACGATCGCGGACGCAGACGCACGCGGCAAAAAGCTGGTCACTCGAGATCCGAACGGTTCGAAGGCTTTTGCCAGAGGCGCCACCGCTTTGGGGGTAGCGCTGGGGCTAGGGGAGGTGAAGGAGGGTGATCTTTCTGATGAGATCATTGCCCGGCGGCTCGACCTGTTCTCATCGGTTGCGTCGACCTCTGCGGGCGGTGAATTGAAGAATTGCGAGATCTTACTTTTCGGGAACTCGCCGGCGGCAACTAGTGACTATCGCATTGGGCACGGCATCCTGAGCGACGTGATCGACGCGGCCGGAGTCAGAGCTGCCCTAAAAGGCGCCGGGCTGTCGGATACATTATCGTCCGAGGGTCTAGGTCGGATTGCAGCCGTTTTTGCGAAGGCTGATGCCAGCCCCAATGGATTAATCCGCGGCCGGAGGACGACGATGCTTTCCGACGCTGATATTAATTATGAGCGTCATGCCCGGGCGGCGTTGGGCGCAGTGATTGCGTCGATAACGAACGATCCGGCGATCTTTGTTTCGGGCGGCACTGAGCACCAATGCGCGCCGGGAGATGCACCGATCGCTGCGATTGTTAAGGTGTAAGCCCAGAGCGATCTGTATGGCAAAAGAACTCTGGCAACTACCGGCGGCGGAGTTGGGCGCCGGTTATTCGGCAGGCGAATTCACACCGGTTGATGTGTTCGAATCGGTTTTCAGGCGGATTGAGAAGGTCAATCCGAGCATCAACGCGTTTGTGACCATCGACGAGCAGGCTGCTCGGAGATCAGCAGAAGAAAGTGCAAAACGTTGGCAGGCGGGCACTGCTTTGGGGTCTTTGGACGGCGTACCAATCAGCGTCAAAGATAATATCGCCGTTCATGGGCTGCGATCGACCTGGGGTAGTAAGCTCTATTCAGATTATGTTCCCGCGATCGACGAGCTGCCGATCGCTCGGCTACGGGCGGCCGGAGTGACGATCTTAGGAAAGACTAACTGCCCGGAATTCACCCTCCAAGGTTACACAGACAATCTGCTCTTTGGACCGACCCGGAATCCTTGGGACCTGCAGTTGACCCCTGGCGGATCGAGTGGCGGCGCGGCCGCGGCAGTAGCCGCGGGACTGGGTCCCATCGCCATCGCCACCGATGGGGGAGGTTCGATCCGGCGCCCGGCTTCCCACACCGGTCTGGTCGGCCTGAAACCGTCTCGGGGTCGAGTTCCTCGCTGCGATGGGTTTCCGGTGACACTCCTTGATTTCGAATCCGTGGGCCCGATGGCCAGGACGGTAGATGATCTCATCCTGGTGATGCGAATATTGAGCAACCCAGACGCACGCGATCCGCTCTCTTCAGAGTACAGAAATATTCCGTTCGAGGTGTCGGCTCCGGCTCAATGCAGGATCAGATTTATCCGCAGCTTCGCCAGCTCTCCTGTGGATCCCGAGATAGCGTCTAGCGTGGAAGCCGCAGCCAGACAATTTGCCGAGCACGGGCATATCGTGGAGGACGGCGAAATACCGTTTGCCCTCGAACCGCTGAATCAGGCTTGGGCTGCGATCGGGCAGACCGGGTTAGCGTGGTTATTGGAATCATTGCCTGGTTGGCAAGGCAGAGTAACACCGGCAATGGAGGAGATGGCTAAGAACGGTCAGAAACGGACTGGTTCAGAATATGTGGGAGCGTTGGATGCAGTGCGAAATTTGCGAACCGCTTTGGCTCTCTTCTTTCGCGACTATGATGTGATTCTAACGCCTTCGGCGGCCGCATTGCCGTGGCTGGCGACAGATCCATTTCCTACCGAGATCGCCGGTGAAAAGGTCGGTCCACGCGGGCATGCCGTGTTCACGGGTTTCGCTAACATGGCGGGTTGCCCTGGAATCAACGTGCCCGCCACCCCTTCACATCGTGGGCTTCCTATTGGCTTTCAGTTGGTCGCTGCGCCTGGACAGGACGGATTGTTATGCGCTCTCGCCAGGCAATACGAGGCTTGGAAACCGTGGATTGATCGCTTTCCTGAGGCTGTTAAAGGTTAGCGGGTGGGGCGGTGGGTTTACCGGTGGCGCTTCGACGTGTCACAGAGATAGGACCAATGGGACTCATGGGACTTATAGGGGGCGGCGCAACCGCCAAGCTGGCGCGGTTCGGCTAAGCGGCGAACCGCTACCCGCAAAACCGCAAACTGCCGACTGCTTACTGCTGACTACTAACTGCTAACCCTCCACCATGACCCTCACCTACTACTACGACGTTTGTTCAATGTGGTGCGCCCTGGGCGACGAAGTCCTCGTCGCCATCGACAAGCGCTACGGCTCTCGACTGCCGATCGTTCGAAAGATCGCTTTGATTAATGACGGTAAACCAATGGCAGCCGGTCTCGAACAAGAGAAATGGTACTACGACCGGTGTGAATTCGTCACCGGGCGCCGGTTCAATCATAATTGGATCGAGAAGTCAGGCCAGGCAAGCTGGATCCCGAATGCCGTAATCCAGGCAGCGGAAAGTCTCGGTCACGGGGACACGGTGAGAGAAATCCTTAAGACCGAAGGATTGATGGAAGGCAAACCGATTCTTCGTCTGGAGGTCGCGCTTGAATTAGCGGCAAAAGCAAGCGGTCTCAGGCAATCTGACTTGGAACAGGCGGTCAACGACGAGAAGACCGCGAACGCCATAAAAGCCAGCACCGCCGAATTCGGTCTGTTACCCGCAAATCAACGCCCAACGTTCCTTCTTCGTAGCAACATCGAAGATACCATCCTGCTCAGCGGTATTTATCGCCCTGAACCGGTTTTCGCCGCGATCGAAGCCATGATCTCGGACGAAGATGCCTACGAACGATTCCGAGCCAGCTATTCGCCCATACCGATGTAACAGTTCGCGGTTGGCCGTTTGTGGTTAGCTGCTCGCATATGAGTTACGACAGCCGGGTTTTCTGTTGAGAAGACCTGTCGTATGGTCCCCATTAGTCCCATTGGTCCCGTAAAGCCTGCCAAGCCGACTTGTCCGCCATAGTTCCGGGAATGAGGGACGAAGGCGGAAGGCCTGGAGGAGGCGGGTCCTATCCGAGCATTTCTAATCACCAACCGCTAACTCCTAACCGCCACCGTGAATCGCAACCGCTTCTCTGGCAGACACTTTCTCCAAATCCCTGGTCCGACTAATGTGCCCGATCGGGTGCTTCGCGCGATCGATCGTCCCACCATCGATCACCGTAGTCAGGAGTTTTCCCAGCTTGGTCATGACTGTCTGGAAGGCATGAAAAGAGTGTTCCAGACATCTCTGGGGCAAGTGTTCATCTTTCCATCCAGTGGAACCGGTGCCTGGGAAGCCGCTATCGTAAACACTCTATCACCCGGTGATCGGGTACTGATGTTCGAGACAGGGCATTTTGGCACCCTCTGGCAAAAGCTGGCGTTGAACTTCGGTATCACCGTCGACTTTGTCCCTGGAGATTGGCGACACGGCGTGTCGCCCGAAGCCGTTGAAGCCAAGCTGCGCGACGATGCCCGCAAAGAAATCAAGGCGGTGATGTGTGTCCATAACGAAACCTCAACCGGAGTCACCAGCCGGATCTCAGAGGTACGACAAGCCATGGATCGAGCCGGTCACCCGGCCTTACTGATGGTAGATACTATCTCCTCGCTTGGGAGCATCGACTATCGACATGACGAATGGCGAGTCGATGTCGCTATTGGCGGCTCTCAAAAAGGGTTAATGTTGCCGCCGGGTCTCGGGTTTAACGCGGTTAGTCAAAAAGCGCTCGAAGCGTCTGGTAGCGCCCGGCTCCCGCGTTCGTTTTGGTCCTGGACAGAAATGGTCGAACCCAACAAGCACGGTTTCTTCCCGTATACACCGGCGACGAACCTGTTGTTCGGGTTGCGTGAAGCCATCTCCATGTTGGTGGATGAGGAGGGCCTGGACGCAGTATTTATGCGGCATCAAAGGCACGCTTCAGCAACACGTGCGGCCGTCAGCGCTTGGGGACTCGAGTTGGTGTGCGCCAACCCGAACGAATACAGCAGTTCCTTGACTGCCATCCTTTTACCGCACGGTTTTGATGAAGCCGCGTTTCGGAATGTTGTGCTCGAGAAATTTAACTTGTCCTTGGGCTCCGGTCTCGGAAAGCTCAAGGGCCGTGCATTTCGCATCGGTCATCTTGGCGATTTCAATGATCTCATGCTATGCGGAACATTGTGCGGGGTCGAGATGGGCCTGTCCCAATTCGGGGTCCTCGAGAG
>Ga0210389_10000785_pt1 | contig 26929 bp, 24 predicted proteins | sample IncBWH28OmetaG_FD_160127 | JGI IMG/M metagenome (GOLD analysis project Ga0210389, IMG submission 160127) | Forest soil microbial communities from Barre Woods Harvard Forest LTER site, Petersham, Massachusetts, United States - Inc-BW-H-28-O ... | reverse complement strand
CGTCGGCGAGCGGCTTGAGCACGGTGACGCCGGCTCCTTCAGCGCGGGCATAGCCGTCCGCCGCGGCGTCAAAGGTCTTGCAGTGGCCGTCCGGGGCGAGGAACCGGCCCTTGCACAGGCCGACGAAGGTCTCCGGAATGAGCATCGCGTTCACCCCGCCGGCCAGGGCCAGCTCGATCTCGCCGCGCGCAATCGCCTGGACGGCTTCGTGCAGCGTGACCAAGGAGGATGAACAGGCGGTGTCGATAGTCATGCTCGGCCCGCGCAGGTCGTAGACGAACGAGATCCGGTTGGACAGCATGGTGTAGGTGCTGGACATTGCGGTGTGCGAATCCGCCGTCCACCGGCCCAAGGCCCCTTGGCGCAGCACCATGTTGTCCGCATTCACGGCACCGACGTAGACGCCGACCTGCCTACCCGCGACCCGGCCAGACACCCCGGCGTCGTCCATCGCTTCCTGGGTGACCTCCAGCAGCAGCCGTTGCTGGGGGTCCATGATCGACGCTTCACGCGGCGAGATACCGAAGAACTCCGGGTCGAAGTCCCACAGCGAGCTCTGCAGGAAGCCGCCGCTGCGCGTGTACATCCGGCCCGGCATGTCCGGGTCGGGGTCGTAGTAGCGGTCCAGGCTCCACCGATCGGCGGGCACCTCGATGATGCCGTCGCCACGGGCCAGCAAGAAGTCCCAGAGCTGGTCGGGCCCAGACACATTGCCGGGAAGCCGGCACCCGATTCCGACGATCGCCACATCGACCATGCCGAAGTTCCCGCCTTCCTTCAGGCACAGCAAGTGCCCTCACACGTGCGCCGTCGAACGACTGGCATTCGACCTTGCTCAGCTGCCCGAGGCTCAACATCGAGGGAACCGGGCGCAAGCGTATCGGGCTATGGCCGCATACGTGACCGGAACCAGCGACGTACACAGCAAGCTCAGCAGAAAATTGCCGTGTGCCACACAGGCGTCCCGTCGGCCCAAACCCAGCGGCCAGGCTTCCCGTCAGTTTGAATGGTCCTCAGCGGAACATGTACTGGCCAGTCGCCACTTGATCGCACCTGACCCATGGATCCATAGGGGAAAGGACCTCGATGCCGACAATCCCGAGCTATTCGCACGACATCTTTACCGACGAAGTGCTGTTGGACCCGCATGGGCACTACCGAGCCTTGCGTGAGCTCGGCTCTGTCATCTGGCTCGAGGCCCATCAGATCTACGCGGTGCCCCGCTACGCCGAAGCCCGCACGGTACTGTCCGATGCCAAAACCTTCTGTTCCGGGCAGGGTGTCGGTCTGAACGAAGTCGCCAATAACTTCGGTGCCGGCCTCACCACGATGATGAGCGACGGCGAAAAGCACACCTACCTACGCGGCATCATGACGCACGGCTTCACGCCTCGCGCCTTGCGTAATATGCGCATCGACGTTGAAGCGCTCGCCACCAACCGAGTCGCGGAACTGGTGGAACAGGGCAGCTTCGATGCCGTCACCGATTTGGCCCGCGCGCTGCCGCTTGCGGTCGTACCCGAGCTTCTCGGCTGGCCCGCGGGCCGTCGCCAGCAACTTCTCGAATGGGCTGCGGCGAGCTTCGATTTCCTGGGCCCCCCAAATGACCGCGCCACACGGGCCGCCGCGAAGACCCAGGTGATGATCGAATCGGCCGAGAAGATGATCAGATTCGCCGAGCAGGCTATCGCCGACGGCGAGTCTCTCCCGGGCAGCCTCGGGGCGGCCATGCACGAAGCCGACAAGCGCGGCCAGCTAGGGCCACAGCAAGTTCCGCTATTGGTCTTTGACTACATCGGACCGTCCCTGGACACCACGATCAGCGCGATCGGCAGCGCGGTGTGGTTGCTTGGGACCCATCCCGATCAGTGGACGGCGCTGAAGGCTGACCCGAGCCTTATTCCGAGTGCTTTCAACGAAGTCGTGCGTCTGGAGTCGCCGGTCCGCCTGCTGAGCCGCGTTGCCAGCACCGCGACCAGCGTCGGCGGCTACGACCTCGACGCGGGTTCTCGGTTGATTGTGCTCTACGCGTCGGCGAACCGTGACGATCGGCATTTCGAGCGCCCTGACGCGTTCGACATCGCGCGGCGCAATGCCGGCGAGCACGTCGGCTTCGGCTACGGAATACACGCGTGCGCCGGACAAGGCCTTGCCCGGCTCTTGTCACATGCCGTACTGAAAGCCCTTATTACGCAGGTAGACACGATTGAACTCGGCGGGGCCGTCCGCGGACTGAACAACTTGATCAATGCCTTCGAGAGCCTGCCGGTGACCGTGCACGCGACACGTCCCCCATCGGCCGCAGTGGGGAGAAGAAGGAGCCATGGCGAGTAGGGAGTCGGACCAGCTGGCCAAGGTGTTCGCAGCCGCCCGCGAGCGGTACACCAACCAGACCTTGGGGCTGGACACGATCCGGGACATCTGCGACGCGATGGCCGGCAGGGTCGGCAAGGAGCCTGAGGGAGTCACATACGCCGAAGTCGATGCGGGCGGCGTCCCCGCGCTGTGGTGCATCCCGGCCGGGTGCGATGACGAAAGCGTCCTGCTGTGGAACCACGCGGGGGGAACGGTCGTGTTCTCGATGTACTCCGACCGCAAGGTCGCCGGCCACCTCGCCACGGCAGCGGGCATCCGTGCGCTGGCGCTGGATTTTCGGCGCTCACCGGAGAACAGGTTCCCCGCCCAGCAGGACGACGTCGAGGCGGCCTACCGTTGGCTGCTCTCCCAGGGGTATCGACCCGACAGAATCGCCGCCGGCGGCCACTCGGTGGGCGGCAACTTCGCGGTCAGCCTGGCCATCAGGTTGCGGGATCAAGGGATGCCGCTACCCGGGGCCATCTTGTCGGTCTCGGCCTGGTACGACATCGAACTCAAGAACCCGACGCTCAAGACCCATGCCCAAACCGACAAGGTGCTGTCTATCGCGTCGCTGTCGGTGTTCCGCGAAGGCTGGCTCGCCGGCACCGGCACCAAGCACAACGATCCGCGGGTGAACATGCTGTACGCCGACCTGGCCGGACTTCCTCCGATCAACATCTATTTCGGCGCCCACGAAGTGCTCGTCGGTGAGATCCGCGAGTTCGCCGAGCGCGCGAAGGCCGCGGGCGTCGATGCAAGCCTTCATGGCGTACCAGGGGGCCAGCATCTGTTCCTGCTGGGCGCGGGCCGGGTACCCGAAACCGATGCGGCGATCAGCGAGATGGGGGAATGGCTGCGCGCGAAACTCGAACGCAATGTTTGATCGAGCTCGTCTTTATCCAGCCTTGTGCAGCTAAGAGCGGTGGCGGAGGGATTTGAACCCCCGGACGGTTTTAGCCGTCTCTCGCTTTCAAGGCGAGTGCATTAGGCCGCTCTGCCACGCCACCGCTCATAAGGGTAAGCGGTAGTAGCGTGACCGGCATGCACGCCATCGTCGCTGAATCGTCCGATCAACTGCTGTGGCAAGAAGTACCCGGTGTGTCTGCCGGGCCGGGCGAGGTACTGATCAAAGTCGCCGCGGCCGGGGTCAACCGGGCCGACGTGCTGCAGGCCGCCGGTAACTATCCGCCACCGCCGGGTGCCAGCGAGATCCTCGGCATGGAGGTCGCCGGTGTCATCTCACAAGTCGGCTCAGGTGTCACCGGATGGTCTGTAGGACAAGAGGTTTGCGCTCTGCTGGCCGGCGGCGGATACGCCGAGTACGTCGCCGTTCCCGCTGGCCAGGTCATGCCGATTCCGCAAGGCGTCGACCTGGTCGACGCCGCCGGGTTACCGGAGGTGGCCTGCACGGTGTGGTCGAACCTGGTGATGACCGCCCACCTGAGCGGAGGCCAGCTGCTGCTGATGCACGGCGGGGCCAGCGGCATCGGAACCCACGCGATCCAGGTCGCACGTGCGTTGGGCGCCCGGGTGGCGGTGACCGCCGGATCGGCCGAGAAGCTGGAAACCTGTCGCGACTTGGGCGCGCAAATCACCATCAACTATCGCGACGAGGATTTCGTCGCGCGCCTGCGGGATGAGACCGGCGGCGCCGACGTGATCTTCGACATCATGGGCGCCTCCTATCTGGACCGGAATATCGACGCCCTGGCTCCCGATGGACAGCTGATCATCATCGGCATGCAGGGCGGGGTGAAGGCCGAGCTCAACCTGGGCAAGCTGCTGGGCAAACGGGCGCGGGTCATCGGCACCACGCTGCGGGCCCGGCCAGTGAGCGGCCCGAATAGCAAAAGCGCCATCGTCGAGGCGGTGACGGCCTCGGTCTGGCCGATGATTGCCCACGGACGCGTCCGGCCGATCATCGGCGCGCGCATGCCTATCCAACAGGCGGCTGAAGCTCACCGGCAGTTGGTGGCGGGGAAGGTGCACGGAAAGATTGTGTTGACCGTGTAGCAACCCGCGAACGTAACGCTACTGCGAACTCGCGCTTGGATTTTCGCACTGACGTTACGCTCGCGGCCCGTAAAATGCGTCAGCCCAACGACGCCAACGCGCGCACCAGCTGGTCGACTTCGGCCATCGTCGAGTAGTGCGCCAGCCCGACGGTGACGGCGCCGCCGACGTCGTTGACGCCCAGCACGTCCAGCGCGCGTGAACTCTGGTCGGATATCGCCAGAATTCCGTTGTCCGCCAAGCGCTGCACCACCCGCTCGGCAGGCACCTGGTCGAGCGCGAAACTGACTACCGGAATCCGCGTCTCCGGACGCCCGATCAGCATCATCAACGGCAACGACCGTAACGACACCATCAAGTAGTCGAAGACCCGGTTCAGATATGAGGCGGCAGATTGCATCGACACCGACAGCCGTTCACGTCTGCTGCCGCGAGCCGATTCGTCAAGTGCCGCAAGGTATTCGATGCTGGCGACGACGCCGGCCAGCAGACCGAACTGGTGCAGACCAACCTCTAGGCGCCCCGGGCCGGTGGCATGGGGATCGGTCGAGACCGAGCCGAAGGTGTTTATCAGCGCCGGATCGCGAAACACGATCGCCCCGATCGGCGGACCGCCCCACGCATGAGCGTTCACCGCGACCACGTCGACGTCGGTCTCCTTGATATCGAGCAACCGGTAGGGCGCGGCAGCGGAATGATCGACTACCACCAACCCGCCGACGTCGTGGACCAGCTTGGTCATCGCGCGCAGATCGGTGACGGTGCCCAGCGTTCCCGACGCGGAGGTGACGGCCACCAGTCGGGTCGACTTGCCGATCAGGCTTTCCCACTGCCACGTCGGCAACTCACCGGTCTCGATGTCGACCTCGGCCCACTTCACCTTGGCGCCGTAGCGGTGCGCTGCCCGCAACCACGGGGCGATATTCGCCTCGTCGTCAAGGCGGCTGACGATCACCTCGTATCCCAAACCCGCACGCGATGACGACGCCTCGGCCAGCGATGACAACAGGACCGCGCGATCGGCGCCCAACACAACACCCGCCGGGTCAGCGTTGAACAGATCAGCCACGGCAGCCCGGGCCGCTTCCAGCACGGCGGCGCTGCGCTGTGCAGCCGGGTGGGCGCCCGCCGTGCTGGCGCTGGACCTACGAAAAGCCGTCGACACGGTCGTCGCAACGGAATCGGGAATCAGCATGCCGACCGGCGCGTCGAAATGCACCCATCCGTCACCCAGTGACGGATGCAGACCGCGCACCCGGGCGACGTCGTATGCCATGCCAGCCACCTTAGAGCTTCCGCCATTCCGCGAGAATTTCGCGACGGCAGCGGGTGCCGTAGACGTTCCAAACCGTTCCAGCCAGGTCCGGCTTCGCGAGCCAGGTCACCCGGCCAGCCATACTAGTCGAGTGGGTCTGGCCTTCGGAACGCTGATCGCACTGTTTTTGCTGATCGTGCCGGGGGCAATCGTCGGACGCATCGCTCAGCTAACTTGGCCGATCGCTATCGCGGCCGCCGCGGCGCTGACGTACGGCGTGGTTGCGCTGGCCATTATTCCGTTCGGCGCGCTCGGAATACCTTGGAACGGTTGGACGGCGCTGGCCGCACTACTCGCGGTGTGCGTGCTGATGATGGGTTTGCGGTTGGTGTTTGCCCGCTATCGCGACGCCGAGGCCGAAGCCCGAGCGGTCGGTGGTTGGCCGGCGGTTACGGTAGCGGCCGGGGTGTTGCTGGGCGGTCTGTTAGTCGGCTGGGCGGCATGGCGCGGCATCGTGCACTGGCAATCCATCCCCAGCACCTGGGACGCGGTTTGGCACGCCAACACGGTGCGCTTCATCCTCGACACCGGCCAGGCGTCGTCCACCCACATGGGTGAGCTTCGCAACGTCGAAACACACGCCGGGATGTATTACCCGTCAGTGTTCCACGCCCTGACGGCGGTGTTCTGCCAACTCACCGGGGCGGCACCCACCACGGGCTACACCTTGACATCGGTGGCGGCGTCGGTCTGGCTGTTTCCGTCCAGCGCGGCTGTGCTCACCTGGTTTCTCGTGCGCCCCGTCACGACAGAGTGGCGTGCGGCGGGGGCAACGGCCACCGCGGCGGCGCTATCGGCATCGTTCACCTCTGTGCCCTACGTCGAATTCGGCGTCGCCGCGATGCCGAACCTCGCGGCCTACGGAGTCGCCATTCCGACTTTTGCGTTGATCGCCTCGACGCCGCGGCACCGCGACCGCATCCCGGTGGCCGTGCTGGCGCTGGAGGGCGTCTTCTCGGTCCACCTCACCGGCGGGTTCATCGTGATCCTCTTCCTGTTGGGGTGGTGGCTGCTCGATGCGCTGTGGCATCCGGTGCGTGGCAGGCTCGCCGACGCGCTGACCCTGACCGCCGTGGCGCTGCCGACCGGGCTGATCCTGGCTCCCCAGTTCCTCGGAGTGCTGAAACAGGCCGACATCATCGCCGGGCACGCATTCCCCAGCTTCAAGAGCGTGAAGCAGGGCGTCATCGATGCGCTCCTCCTGCACACCCGCCACCTCAACGACTTCCCGATCCAATACGGCCTCGTCGTGCTGTCCGGCATCGGCATGGCGATCTTCCTGTACAAGAAAATCTGGTGGCCGCCAGCACTCTGGCTGGTGCTGACCGTGGCGACCATTTACTCGGGGGCGCCGTTTCGTAACCCGTTGGGCGCCGCCATCGAAAAGTTCAGCCAGTTCTTCTACAACGATCCCCGCCGGCTTGCGGCGGTGGTGACGATGCTGGTGACGCCGATGGCGGGCATCGCGCTGTTCGCGGCGGTCGTGCTGCTGATGGCCCGCGCCAAGCGCCTCGCCGATCGGTTCCGGCCGCTGCCCACACCGGTGTGGGTCTCGGCGACGGCGGTGGTGCTGGTGGTGGCCACCGTGCTCACCGGCCGGCACTACTTGTATCGGCATCTGGTCCTGTTCGGCGACAAATACGACTCGGTGATGATCGACCAGAAGGACCTCGACGCCATGGCCTATCTGGCGACCCTGCCCGGGGCGCGCGACACCATCATCGGCGACTCGAATGTCGATGGCACCGCGTGGATGTACGCGGTGGCCGACCTGCACCCGCTGTGGACCCACTACGACTACCCACAGCAGACGGGCCCCGGCTATTTCCGCTACATCTTCTGGTCCCGTGCCAACACCGGCAATCCGTGGGTGGTCGAAGCGGTCCGAGTGCTCAACATCCGCTACATCCTTACCAGCGAGCCGACGGTTCGCGGGTTCAAGGAGCCTGAAGGGATAAGGTCACTGGAGAAATCGAAGTCGTGGGCGAAGATCTACGACAACGGTGGGGCCCAGATCTGGGAATGGCGCGGAAAGGCCACAGCAACACACCCTTAGAAGGTCGTATCAAGCATTAAGGATGGTGACTGGATTGAGTACCGGCAACGACGACGACGGCATCGAGATCATCGGCGGCATCGATCCGAGGATCATGGCGGTCGGCGACGCGGGACGCGACGATGACTCCGACGAACGTTCCCTGACCGACCTGGTCGAGCAGCCCGCCAAGGTGATGCGAATCGGCACCATGATCAAGCAACTGCTCGAAGAAGTGCGCGCAGCGCCGCTCGACGAAGCCAGCCGCAACCGGCTGCGCGAGATTCACGCCACCAGCATCCGAGAGCTCGAAGACGGCCTGGCACCCGAACTGCGCGAGGAACTCGACAGGCTCACGCTGCCGTTCAACGAGGAAGCCGCCCCGTCGGATGCCGAGTTACGCATCGCCCAGGCTCAGCTGGTCGGCTGGCTGGAAGGGTTGTTCCACGGCATCCAGACCGCGCTGTTCGCCCAGCAGATTTCCGCCCGCACGCAGCTGGAGCAGATGCGCCAGGGCGCGTTGCCGCCGGGAATGGGCCAACGGCCCGGACATTCGGGCACCGGACAGTACTTGTAAGCAGACAACGGTGGCCGCTCCGCACATCGAGACGCGCGACGCGTGGGTGGAATTCCCCATCTTCGACGCCAAGACGCGTTCGTTGAAGAAAACCGTTTTGGGTAAGGCGGGCGGCACAATCGGGCGCAACAACTCCAACGTGGTCGTCATTGAGGCGTTGCGAGACATCACCATGTCGCTGAACCTGGGCGACCGGGTCGGTCTGGTCGGTCACAACGGAGCCGGGAAATCGACTCTGCTGCGCGTTCTTTCGGGCATCTACGAGCCCACCCGGGGCTGGGCTAAGGTCACCGGCCGAGTGGCTCCGGTCTTCGATCTCGGGGTCGGCATGGACCCCGAGATCTCCGGCTACGAGAACATCATCATCCGCGGCCTGTTCCTGGGGCAGACCCGAAAGCAGATGCAGGGCAAGGTGGACGAGATCGCCGAGTTCACCGAACTCGGCGACTACCTGTCGATGCCGCTGCGCACCTATTCCACCGGGATGCGAGTGCGGCTGGCGATGGGGGTGGTCACCAGCATCGACCCCGAGATTCTGTTGCTCGACGAAGGCATCGGCGCCGTGGACGCCGACTTCCTCAAGAAGGCCCAGTCCCGGCTGCAGAGCCTGGTGGAGCGCTCCGGAATCCTGGTATTTGCAAGCCATTCCAACGAATTCCTGGCGCGGCTGTGCAAGACCGCGATGTGGATCGACCACGGAGTCATCAAGCTTCGCGGCAGCATCGAAGACGTGGTCCGCGCCTACGAGGGTGAGGACGCCGCCCGGCATGTGCGCGAAGTGCTGGCCGAGACCGTCGCCGACCAGCCCCTCGTGCAAAAAGCTTCCGGGAATTCCACGGATGAGTGAATCCGTCTTCGCTGTGGTGGTCACCCACCGGCGCCCGGACGAGCTGGCCAAGTCGCTGGATGCGCTGACCACGCAGACCCGCTTGCCTGATCACCTGATCGTGGTCGACAACGATGGTTCCAGCGGCAGTCGGGTTCGCGATCTGGTCGACAGCCAGCCGATTTCGACCACGTACTTGGGTTCGCGCCGAAACCTCGGCGGGGCAGGCGGTTTCGCGCTGGGCATATTGCACGCGTTGTCGCAGGGCGCCGATTGGGTGTGGCTGGCTGACGACGACGGTCGTCCGCAGGATACCCGGGTGCTGGCAGCCCTGATGGCATGCGCCGAGAAGTACGGCCTGGCCGAGGTATCGCCGATGGTGTGCAATATGGACGATCCGCGGCGGCTGGCGTTTCCGCTACGGCGTGGCGTGGTATGGCGCAGGCGCGCAAGCGAATTGCGTACCGAAGAGGGCCAGGATCTACTGCGTGGGATCGCGTCGCTGTTCAATGGCGCGCTGTTCCGGGCATCAACCCTGGAATCCATCGGCGTCCCCGATCTGCGGCTGTTCATCCGTGGCGACGAGGTAGAGATCCACCGGCGTCTGGTCCGGTCCGGCCTGCCGTTTGGAACCTGCCTTGACGCGGTTTACCTGCATCCGTGCGGATCCGATGAGTTCAAGCCGATCCTGGGCGGCCGGATGCATACCCAATATCCCGACGACCCGGCCAAGCGGTTTTTCACCTACCGCAATCGCGGCTACGTATTGTCGCAACCGGGTCTGCGCAAGCTGCTGCCCCAGGAGTGGGTTAGGTTCGGCTGGTTCTTCCTGGTGACCCGCCGCGATCCCAAGGGCCTGCTGGAGTGGATCCGGTTGCGCCGCTTGGGACGTCGCGAGATATTCGGCAAGCCTGAGGCGGGAGGATCCCCATGACGTTCATCGACGCGGCGGCCCAGTCGCGGACGTTTACCCGGGCCCGCGGCGATCTGGTCGACGGCTTCCGCCGCCACGAGCTGTGGCTGCACCTGGGCTGGCAAGACATCAAGCAGCGCTACCGCCGCTCGGTGCTGGGCCCGTTCTGGATCACCATCGCCACCGGTACCACCGCGGTCGCGATGGGCGGCCTGTATTCGAAGCTGTTTCACCTGGAACTGTCGGTCCACCTGCCGTATGTCACACTCGGGCTGATCATTTGGAACCTGATCAATGCCGCCATCCTGGAGGGCGCCGACGTTTTCGTCGCCAACGAGGGACTGATCAAGCAGCTGCCGACGCCACTTTCCGTGCACGTCTACCGGCTGGTGTGGCGGCAGATGATCTTGTTCGCACACAACATCGTCATCTATCTCGTCGTCGCGATCATCTTCCCCAAGCCGTGGTCGTGGGCCGACCTGTCGGTGTTTCCGGCGCTGGCGCTGATCGTCCTCAATGCCATATGGGTGTCACTGTGTTTCGGCATCCTGGCAACCCGCTACCGCGACATCGGCCCCCTGCTGTTTTCCGTCGTGCAGTTGCTGTTCTTCATGACGCCGATCATCTGGAACGACGACACGTTGCGGCAACAGGGCGCCGGACGCTGGGCGAGCATCGTCGAACTCAACCCGCTGCTGCACTATCTCGACATCGTGCGGGCACCGCTGCTGGGCGCTCACCAGGAGCTGCGGCACTGGATGGTGGTGGTAGTGCTGACAGCCGTCGGCTGGGTGCTGGCGGCCTTCGCGATGCGGCAATACCGCGCCCGGGTCCCGTATTGGGTGTAGCCAATTGCCGTTGAGCGGGTGTCGAGGGTACTAGCCCGTTTCTTCGGTGACGATCATTCGGTCGTCGCTGGTGGCCCACGACTTGGTGAAGAGCGCGATGGACACCGTCTCGTCCTTGCCGCCAGGTTTGCCGCTGGGGGTCGATGACCTCGATCTCGGCGTCAACTCTGGATCGTTCGGGTGACCGCGCAGCACGCGCACACCGAGATCGCGGTTGCCGCAAACTGGCGCGATTTACTCGGCGAGGCACAGCCCGACGTGGCCGACGATTTTCTTCGCCGTCGGCCGAACGCTTGATGGGTGTCTGAATCGAGGTGACCACCGTGCTTGAGGTGCGAACAATCCGCGGCATCGCGGCCACCGTGGACACAGCCGCCGCCGAGAGACATCATTCGGTGCACGCCGAGTCACTGAGCAAAGACGACGAAGCTCAACACCGGACCCGGCCGATGGGGGATTATGCGATCGTGAGCGACGTTTCGGTGATCGGTTGCGTCGGGACGTTGATCGTCGCGACCCGCGGTAACCGCGGCGCCGGCGAGGTCTTGCTAACCGTGCGGGGGTCCAGGGAAGCGTTCCTCGCATGGTCCGACGACCCCTTGCCGAAAGGCACCAAGGTGCTAGTGGTTGAGGTTCGGGGCGCACGGGCGGTGGTCGTCGAGCCCTGGAAGGACCTTCTTTGATCTCGCTTTGAGAACCGAAATTCCCTGATACGCCACAACGGAACTTTAAGGAGTCCAACAATGCTCGGTTATAAGGTGCCCGCTCCGGACCAGGCGATGCTGATCTCCGGCGGTCGGGCCAAGAGCAACGCCCCGTTCCGCGTCGTGACCGGCCACGGCGCCTTCATCATGCCGGTCTTCCGCAAGGTCCGGTTCCTGACGCTGGCCATGTGCGAAGCCGAGGTCGCCGAAAAATGCGTCACCCAGCAGGGCATCACCCTCAACGTCCGGTCGGTGATCGCCTTCAAGGTCGGCAATGACACCGAGAGCATCATCAGCGCTGCGCAGCGATTCCTGTCAGACCAGGATCAGATGGCCGTGCTCACCGGCCGGATCTTCGCCGGTCACTTGCGCTCGATCATCGGCTCGATGACCGTGGAGCAGATCATCCGAGAACGTCAGAAGCTGGCCACCGAGGTACTCGACGGCTCCAAGGAGGAGATGGCCCGGATCGGCCTCACTGTCGACGCCCTGCAGATCCAATCCATCGACGACGACGGGCTCGGCTACATCAACGCGATGTCGGCACCGCACAATGCGGCCATCCAGCAGCAGGCGCAGATCGCTCAGGCGCAGGCGAACCAAGCCGCTGCCGAAGCCGAGCAGGAGTCACAGCGCAACCAGGCCGAATTCGCCCGTGAGACCGCGATCGTCAAAGCTCAATACAAGGCCGAGGTCGATAAGGCCCAGGCCCAGGCCGCCCAGGCCGGCCCCCTGGCCGAAGCCCAGGCTCAGCGCGAGGTGCTGGCGATGCGCACCGAATTGGCCGAGCGTGCCGCTGAGCTGCGCCAACAGGAGCTGGTCGCCGAGGTGGTCAAACCGGCAGAAGCGGAAGCCGAACGCGTCCGGATCTTGGCCGTCGCTGACGCGGAGAAGATGAAGATCCAGGCCGAGGCGGCGGCGTCGCACAACCGGGTGGCGCTGGACAGGATGCTGATCGACCAGCTACCTCAAATCGTCGAAAAGGCCGCTCTTGGGCTGTCGAACGCAAATATCACGGTGCTCAACGGAGCGGATGGGCTCGGCCAGGTGGCAGCCGGGCTGGTCTCGCAGGGCGTGGCCATCTTCGACGCGCTGCGTGGCGGGGTCATCGCCTATGACGACGACGAGGACGGCGCGCGGTTCGCCGGGCACCCGAAAGATGGTTCGTGACAACGCGACTCGCGTGGTAAGTCAACGGTTCGCCCCGAGGGTGCCGCCGCTGCCGACCGGGCGCCAGCCCGATCGGCGAGCAAACGAAGATAGAAACCCGGGCGAGTGGGTATCCCGTTAGGTCACCGGCTGAAAATGCTTGTCGGATACTGGTGACGGGCGCCTGCCGATGGTGTATCACTGATAAACCAAGCTTCGCGGCGTATCAGTGATCGGCAAACGACAACAAGACCATAGGGCGGCGGACGTGAGCGACGAAGTCCAATCAGTGGCGGATGCGGCGCGGGATCGGCTCGCCGCGGAACTGGCTCGGCTGCGGCAGCGGCGCGATCGCCTGGAGGTCGAGGTCAAAGCCGACCGCGGCATGATCGGCGACCACGGAGACGCGGCCGAGGCGATACAGCGAGCCGACGAACTAGCCGTTCTCGGCGAACGGATCAATGAACTGGACCGGATGTTGCGCACCGGACCTCCGCGCACCGACCTATCGGAAGCGCTGCCCGGCGGGACCGAGGTGACCTTGCGATTTCCCGACGGAGAAGTCGTCACGATGCACGTGATCTCCGTCGTCGAGGAAACCCCGGTCGGCCGCGAAGCCGAGACGTTGACCGCTCGCAGTCCGCTGGCGAAGGCCCTGGCCGGGCATCAACCGGGCGACACGGTGACCTATTCCACACCGCAAGGGGAAAATCAGGTCGAGTTGCTTGCGGTGAAGTTGCCCACCTAACGCTGCGCCGGGCCCCGTTAGACTTCAACCCCGATGGCCCCCACAAACTCCGAGGCTGCGCCGCCACACCCACACTTGAATCTGACAACTCAGGTGTGGCGCTTCATTGTTACCGGCGGTCTGGCCGCCGTCGTCGACTTCGGCCTCTACGTGACGCTGTACAGGGTGGTGGGCTTACAGGTCGACCTGTCGAAAGCCACCAGCTTCGTCGTTGGCACCATCACCGCGTACCTGATCAACCGCCGATGGACATTTCAGGCCTCGCCAAGCACCGCCCGGTTCGTCGCCGTCATGGTTCTTTACGGGATCACCTTCGCCGTGCAAGTCGGACTCAATCACCTCTGTCTTGCGCTCTTGCATTATCGGGAGTGGGCCATACTTGTCGCGTTCGTGATCGCGCAGGGTACCGCCACGGTTATCAATTTCATCGTGCAGCGAGCCGTGATCTTCCGGATCCGCTGACCCGAGCGGCCAGGCGGTACCCTCTTTGACGATGTTGAGCGCGGAAGTTTCCACCACCACCACCCGGCTGACCGGGTGGGGCCGCACCGCACCCTCGGTGGCACAGGTGCTCCGCACCCCCGATCCCGAGGTGATCGCCAAGGCAGTTGCGCAGGTCGCCGACGCCGGCGGCTTATCAAACGGGCGAGGCGTCATCGCCCGCGGGCTGGGACGTTCCTACGGCGACAATGCGCAAAACGGCGGCGGGCTGGTTATCGACATGACCGCGCTGAACAACATCCACTCCATCAGCGCCGACAGCAAGCTGGCCCACGTCGATGCCGGAGTCAACCTCGACCAGCTGATGAAGGCGGCTTTGCCGTTCGGGCTGTGGGTCCCGGTGCTGCCGGGAACCCGGCAGGTCACCATTGGCGGGGCAATCGCTTCCGACATCCACGGGAAGAACCACCACAGCGCGGGCAGCTTCGGCAACCACGTGCGCAGCATGGACCTGCTGACCGCCAGCGGCGAGATTCGCCACCTCACCCCAGCAGGTGAGGATTCCGAATTGTTCTGGGCTACCGTCGGCGGCAATGGCCTGACCGGGATCATCCTGCGAGCCACCATCGAGATGACGCCCACGGAGACGGCGTATTTCATCGCCGACGGCGATGTCACCAACAGCCTCGACGAGACCATTGCACTGCACAGCGACGGCAGCGAAGCCCACTACACCTATTCCAGCGCCTGGTTCGACTCCATTAGCGCGCCCCCGAGGCTGGGCCGCGCCGCCGTGTCGCGCGGCTCGCTGGCCAGGCTGGACCAGCTGCCCAAGAAGCTGCACCGCAATCCGCTGAAATTCGATGCGCCGCAACTACTTACGTTCCCTGATATCTTCCCGAACGGGCTGGCCAACAAGTACACCTTCGTGCCGATCGGCGAGCTCTGGTACCGCAAATCCGGAACGTACCGCGGCAAGATCCAGAACCTGACCCAGTTCTACCACCCGCTGGACATGCTCGGCGAGTGGAATCGGGCGTTCGGCTCCGCCGGCTTCGGCCAGTACCAGTTCGTCGTGCCCACCACCGCCGTCGAGGAGTTCAAAGGCATTATCCGCGATATCCAGAAGTCGGGACACTACTCATTTCTCAACGTGTTCAAACTATTCGGCCCCGGCAACCAAGCACCGTTGAGCTTCCCGATTCCGGGCTGGAACGTCTGCCTGGACTTCCCGATCAAGCCGGGGCTCAACGAGTTCCTCAATGAACTCGACCGCCGGGTACTGGAATTCGGCGGCCGCCTTTACACCGCCAAAGACTCCCGCACCACCGCCGACGCCTTTCACGCCATGTATCCGCGCATCGACGAGTGGATTGCCGTGCGCCGCAAGGTCGATCCCACCGGGGTGTTCGCTTCCGACATGGCCCGACGTTTGGAGCTGTTGTAAATGGTGCTCGACGCCGTAGGAAACCCCCAGACCGTGCTGCTGCTCGGCGGCACCTCCGAAATCGGGCTGGCTATCTGCGAGCGATACCTCCGCAACGCCCGCGCGCGAATCGTGCTGGCCGCCATGCCCGACGACCCGGGCCGCGACGGCGCGGTGGCGCAGATGAAGGCCGCGGGCGCGAAGTCGGTGGAGCTGATGGACTTCGAGGCCACGGACCCCGACAGCCACCCGAAGACGATCGAGCAGGCCTTCTCCAATGGCGATGTCGACGTGGCGATCGTCGCCTTCGGTGTGCTCGGGGACGCCGAAGAACTGTGGCAGAACCAACGCAAAGCCGTGCTAGCAGCCGAAATCAACTACACCGCAGCGGTTTCCGTGGGCGTGCTGCTGGGTGAGAAGATGCGCGCTCAGGGCTTCGGTCAGATCATCGCGATGAGCTCGGCCGCCGGTGAGCGGGTGCGACGGTCGAACTTCGTCTACGGCTCCACCAAGGCCGGTCTGGACGGTTTCTACCTGGGATTGTCAGAGGCTTTGCGCGAGTACGGGGTTCGTGTCCTAGTGATCCGGCCGGGCCAGGTGCGTACCCGGATGAGCGCGCATATCAAGGAAGCCCCGTTAACCGTCGATAAGGAGTACGTCGCCAACCTCGCGGTGACCGCGGCCGCAAAAGGTAAGGAATTGGTTTGGGCGCCAGCAGCATTCCGCTATGTGATGATGGTGTTACGGCACATCCCCCGGAGCATCTTCCGCAAGCTGCCAATCTGACCATGCGCAACGCGCTGGCCAGTCTGGGCCAGATGGCCTTGGCCGCGGCAGTGGCCGTCATCGTCGCGGTGATATCGCTGATCGCCATCGCCGGCGTTCAGTGGCCGGCGTTTCCGTCGTCCAACCAGCTGCATGCGCTGACCACCGTCGGTCAAGTCGGTTGCCTGGCCGGGCTGGTCGCCACCGGCTGGGTGTGGCGGCGGGGCGGGCGGTACCGGCTGCTGGCTCAGCTGGGCGGGCTGGTCTTCGTGTCCGCGTTCACCGTCGTCACGCTGGGCATGCCGCTGGGAGCCACCAAGCTGTATCTGTTCGGCATCTCCGTCGACCAGCAGTTCCGCACCGAATACCTGACCCGGCTCACCGACAGCGCAGCCCTACACGACATGACCTACCTCGGGCTGCCGCCGTTCTACCCGCCGGGCTGGTTCTGGATCGGCGGGCGCGTCGCAGCGCTGACCGGCATACCGGCCTGGGAGATCTATAAGCCGTGGGCGATCACCTCGATCACCATCGCGGTCGCTGTCGCGCTGGTGCTGTGGTGGCGGATGATCCGCTTCGAATACGCATTGATCGTCACCGCGGCGACCGCGGCGGTGACGCTGGCCTACGGCTCGCCGGAGCCCTACGCCGCGATGATCACCGTCCTGCTGCCGCCGATGCTGGTGCTGACGTGGTCGGGCCTGCGCGCCGGCGACCGTCCCGATGCGCGACGCCCCGCGGGCTGGGCCGCGGTGGTCGGCGTCGGGATCTTCCTGGGCTTCACGGCCACCTGGTACTTGCTGCTGTTTGGCTTCAGCGCGTTCACGATGTCGCTGATGGCGCTGCTGCTGGCCGGAATGCGCTGGCGTCGAAGCGGCTTCAAAGCCGCGCTCGACCCGTTGCGCCGGTTGGCCGTCATCGGGATCATCGCTGCGGCGATCGCGAGCACCACATGGCTGCCGTTTCTCTTGCGCGCGGCCCGCAGCCCGGTCAGCAACAGCGGCAGCGCCGCGCACTATCTGCCGGCCGACGGCGCCGAACTGACCTTCCCGATGCTGCAGTTCTCGCTGCTGGGAGTCATCTGCATGGTGGGCACCCTGTGGCTGGTGGTGCGTGCGCGTTCGTCGGTGCGGGCGGGCGCGCTGGCCATCGCGGTGCTGGCGGTCTACCTGTGGTCATTGTTGTCGATGCTGACCACGCTGGCGCGCACGACGTTGCTTTCGTTCCGGCTGCAGCCGACGTTGAGCGGGCTGCTGGTTGCCGCCGGGGTCTTCGGCTTCCTGGAGGCCACCCGTGCCCTGGCTCCGCGCAGCCGGGCCGTCGCCCCGGTGGCCGGCGCGGTCGGGCTGGCCGCGGCGATCGCGTTCAGCCAGGACATTCCCGACGTGCTGCGGCCGGATCTCACCATCGCCTACACGGACACCGACGGCCACGGCCAGCGCGGCGACCGGCGGCCGCCGAGTTCCGAGAAGTACTACTCCGCGATCGACGCCGCCATCCTGCACGCCACCGGCAGGCCGCGCGATCAGACCGTGGTGCTGACCGCCGACTACAGTTTCCTGTCGTACTACCCTTACTGGGGCTTTCAGGGGTTGACCTCGCATTATGCGAATCCGCTGGCGCAGTTCGACCTGCGGGCCGCGCAGATCGAGAAATGGTCCACGTTCAAGACGCCCGACGAATTGGTCCACGCGCTGGACACGCTGCCCTGGCCCGCGCCGACGGTGTTCCTGATGCGTCGCGGCGCGAGCAATACCTATACCTTGCGGCTGGCCCAGGACGTCTATCCCAACCAGCCCAACGTCCGTCGTTACACCCTCGACCTGAGCGCCGCCCTGTTCGCCGACCCGCGTTTCAGTGTTCAAAGCATCGGGCCGTTTGTGCTGGCCATCCGCAAGCCGGGGGCTCCCCAGTGACAGAGCGCTGATGGCCACCGAAACCTCACCTGACAGGGCCCAACAACTAGCATCTAGCTCCGTGAGCGACGCGGGAGCAAACGACCGGATTGCCCGCCTCGTCGCTGTCGTCGCCGGTCTGCTCGGGGCCGTCCTGGCGATCGCCACCCCGGTACTGCCGGTCAACCAGACCACCGCACAACTGAACTGGCCGCAGAATGGCACGTTCGACAGCGTCGAGGCACCGTTAATCAGCTACGTGGCCACCGACCTGAACGTCACCGTGCCCTGCCAGGCGGCCGCGGGACTGGCCGGGCCGCAGAACGCAAGCAAGACGGTGCTGTTGTCGACGGTGCCCAAGCAAGCCCCGAAGGCCGTCGATCGCGGGCTGCTCATTCAGCGCGCCAACGACGAGCTGGTGATCGTGGTGCGCAACGTCCCGGTGGTCACTGCCCCGCTGAGCCAGGTCCTGAGCCCGGCCTGCCAGCGATTGACATTCACCGCGCACGCCGACCGGGTCATCGCTGAATTCGTCGGGCTGACGCAGGGTCCCAACGCCGAGCATCCCGGCTCGCCACTGCGCGGCGAGAGAAGCGGCTACGACTTCCGGCCGCAGATCGTCGGCGTGTTCACTGATCTGGCCGGACCGGCGCCACCGGGCCTGAGCTTCTCGGCGACCGTCGACACCCGCTACAGCAGCAGCCCCACGCCGCTGAAGATGATCGCGATGATCCTCGGGGTGGTGCTGACCGGGGCCGCCCTCGTCGCGCTGCACATCCTTGACACCGCTGACGGCACCCGGCACCGGCGCTTCCTGCCAGCGCGGTGGTGGTCGATCGGCGGTCTGGATGCCCTGGTCATCGTCGTGCTGGTGTGGTGGCATTTCGTCGGCGCCAACACCTCCGACGACGGCTACATCCTGACCATGGCCCGGGTGTCCGAGCACGCCGGGTACATGGCCAACTACTACCGCTGGTTGGGAACCCCGGAGGCGCCGTTCGGCTGGTATTACGACCTGCTGGCGCTGTGGGCGCACGTCAGCACCACCAGCATCTGGATGCGGCTGCCGACCCTGGTCATGGCGCTGACGTGCTGGTGGGTGATCAGTCGCGAAGTCATCCCCCGGCTGGGTCACGCCGTCAAGACCAACCGTGCGGCGGCGTGGACGGCCGCGGGATTGTTCCTGGCGACGTGGTTGCCGCTCGATAACGGCCTGCGGCCCGAGCCGATCATCGCCCTGGGCATCCTGCTCACCTGGTGTTCGGTAGAGCGGGCGGTGGCCACCAATCGGCTGCTGCCGGTGGCGATCGCCTGCATCATCGGCGCGCTGACCCTGTTCTCCGGGCCGACCGGCATCGCGTCCATCGGCGCCCTGCTGGTCGCGATCGGGCCGCTGCGGACCATCGTGCACCGCAGATCCAAACAGTTTGGTGCGTTACCCCTGCTGGCGCCCATTCTCGCCGCGGTCACCGTCACCGTGATCCTGATCTTCCGCGACCAGACCCTGGCCGGCGAGATGCAGGCGACCGCCCTCAAGCGTGCTCTCGGGCCCAGCCTGAGCTGGTTTGACGAGCACATGCGCTACGAGCGGCTGTTCATGGCCAGCCCCGATGGATCCATCGCCCGGCGCTTCGCTGTGCTGGCGCTGGTCCTGGCGCTCGGGATAACGGTGGCAATGTCGTTGCGCAAGGGCCGAATTCCGGGCACCGCCGCCGGACCGAGCCGCCGCATCGTCGGCATCACCATCATCTCGTTCCTGGCGATGATGTTCACCCCCACCAAATGGACACACCACTTCGGGGTGTTTGCCGGACTGGCCGGATCGCTGGGAGCACTGGCCGCGGTGGCGGTAACGGGTGTGGCGATGCAGTCCCGACGCAACCGCACCGTGTTCGCCGCCGTGGTGCTGTTCTTGGTGGCGTTGTCGTTCGCCAGCGTCAACGGCTGGTGGTATGTGTCCAATTTCGGTGTGCCGTGGTCGAATTCGTTCCCGGCATGGCATTATGCGTTTGCCACCGGGCTGCTCGGGCTGACCGTGCTGGTGCTGATGCTGGCGGCGTGGTTCCATTTCGTCGCCCGCGACGAGTCATCCGCCGGACCACCGAAGACACGGTATGGCGCGCGACTGGCCGGAATCATCCAGTCCCCGTTGGCAATTGCGGCGTGGATACTGGTGATTTTCGAGGTGGCTTCACTGACCCTCGCGATGACCGCCCAATACCCGGCGTGGTCGGTGGGACGGTCAAACCTGGAGGCGTTGGCCGGCAAGACGTGCGGACTGGCCGAAGACGTGCTGGTGGAGCAGGATCCCAACGCCGGCATGCTGCCACCCGTAAGCGGTTCGGGGGCCGCAGCCCTGGGGGCCGGCCTGTCCGAAGCCTTCACGCCCAACGGTATCCCCGCTGATGTTCGCGCCGACCCGGTGATGGAGCGTCCGGGCGACCGCAGCTTCGTCAACGACGACGGGCTGATCACCGGCGCAGAAGCCGGCACTGAGGGCGGCACCAACGCCGCACCCGGAGTCAACGGCTCGGTTGCCCAGCTGCCCTACAACCTGGATCCCGCCCGCACACCCGTGCTGGGCAGCTGGCGCTCCGGTGTGCAGGTACCCGCCAGTCTGCGGTCGGGCTGGTACCGACTGCCGGCGCGGGACAAGGCGAGGCCGCTGCTGGTGGTATCGGCGGCCGGCCGTTTCGACCCCCGCGAGGTGCAGTTGCAGTGGGCTACCGATGACGGCGCGGCCAGCGGACATCCCGGCGGATCATTCCAGTTCGCCGATGTCGGGGCTCCGCCGGCCTGGCGTAACTTGCGGCTGCCCATGTCGGCGATTCCGAGCGCCGCCACCCAGGTTCGCCTCGTCGCGACCGACGAGGATCTGGCGCCCCAGCACTGGATCGCGGTCACGCCGCCGCGGATTCCGCAGCTACGCACGCTGCAGGATGTGGTGGGCTCGCAGGACCCGGTGCTCCTGGACTGGCTGGTGGGTCTGGCGTTCCCGTGCCAGCGACCGTTCGGCCACCAAAACGGTGTCGACGAAACGCCGAAGTGGCGAATCCTGCCGGATCGATTCGGCGCCGAGGCCAACTCTCCGGTGATGGACAACAACGGAGGCGGCCCACTGGGCGTCACCGAGTTGCTGGTGAAGGCGACCACGGTGGCGAGCTACCTGAAAGACGACTGGTCCCGGGACTGGGGTGCGTTGCAACGGTTGACGCCCTACTACCCTGACGCACAAGCCGCCCGTCTCCAACTAGCGACGGTGACGCGCAGCGGCCTGTGGAACCCGGCGCCACTCAGACATTAGGTCGGCTTAGAGTCCGGGCAAGCAGAGGCCGGGGATGCACCCAAGATTCGGTGGTGGGTTGTCTCCCTCGTATACAAAATGACCACGATTAGCCTGGAAACCGTAGTCGACCCAGTACCAGGTGTGGCAGACATTCATGTCCCACACGACATCGCTCTCCGGCAGCGGCTGCCCTGGGCACCATTGATATGGGCCCCGTGTGTTGGCCTGCGCGGCACCCGCGGCCACACCAAATCCGGCCACCGCGACGACGCCCGACAGCAGCGCCCCGGCAGCAATTCGCTTGAGGTATGACGCGGTGTTCACGGTCGTTCCTTTCACTGCTGTCGGGGCTATCGCCGTAAGCCGCTCTGGAGTCACACTTCTGCCCCGCTCCGGTTGATGTCGGTATCAATCCGGAAACGGGGCAGAAAGGTATTACCCGGCTCAGGGGACGAGAGCACGCAAGGGGTGTGTGAGGGCCCATTCCGGGTGCAGGATGTCGCCGGCGTAATGGCGCACCGGGTGCAGAGGTCCGCTGTACGGGTCGTATGGATCAGCGGATGCCACTGCCGGCATCAGCGACGCCGCGAGTGACAGACCGAGGGCGCCCAAGAGAACACCTGCCATCATGCGCGGCTTGGACACCTTCTTCGTGCTCACTTGAGTTTCTGATTGGGCGGTTTTGGCGGTCATAGTTGTGATTCCTTGTCTGCATCTGCTGGATGATTCGCCGGATGTCTCCCAGGCCGGAAAATTCCCCTGCCTCGCTGCCGGAGAACCCCGCCTGGTGCCGGTCGCTGCGACCGACACCTCCAGGTTGCCGTACACCGCTTGCCTGATCTTGGTGAAATTCTTGCGAAATTCTTGTTCGCTTGACAGCGATTTTCAGGGATAAATAGGACGTCATAGCCATGTTTCCGTGATGACATAGGTTGCTGTCAGCGCGGGGGTCGGCGCGACGTTGATCATGGCCATCGGTAAGTCTAGACTAACGGTTCGTGGCCACTTACCAAGATGGTGATGCCTGGCTGGCCCTGGCCGACGGGACGCGACGGGCGATTGTGGAACGCCTCGGACACGGCCCGCTGGCAGTCGGTGAATTGGCGCGCCACCTACCTGTCAGCAGGCCGGCAGTTTCGCAGCACCTCAAAGTGCTCAAGTCAGCCGGGCTGGTGCGCGACCACGCTGCCGGAACGCGTCGCGTCTACCAGCTAGATCCGACTGGTCTCGAGGCGTTACGCGCCGAGCTCGACCGGTTCTGGACTCAAGCCCTGGCCAGCTACGCGCAAGCCATCGACGAATCCAAGGAACGGCAAGGGTTGGAAGGAGAAGTTTCATGACACAGCCCCGAACTCCGAATATCCGGCACTCCGTCGTCGTCAACGCTCCTGTCGAGCGTGCGTTCGCCGTCTTCACCGAGCAATTCGGCAACTTCAAGCCGCGCGAGCACAACTTGCTCGCCGTCCCAATCGCCGAGACAGTATTCGAGCGCCAAGTGGGCGGGCATATCTACGACCGCGGCGTCGACGGCAGCATGTGCCGATGGGCGCGCGTATTGGTCTACGAGCCTCCCAGCCGCGTGGTGTTTTCCTGGGATATCGGTCCGACCTGGCAGAGGGAAATCGACCTGTCCAAGACCAGCGAGGTCGAGGTGCGCTTCACCGCGGAGCCCGGCGAGCGCACCCGCGTCGAACTCGAACATCGCCATCTGGACCGGCACGGCCCCGGTTGGCAATCGGTCGCGGACGGTATCGACGGCGATGCGGGGTGGCCGCTGTATCTGGACCGCTACGGTCGTCTCTTCAGCGTGGGGGCGCGGCCGTGACAGCAAACGGCGAAGCCACCCTGATGGAGATGGCCCGCGCTGAGCGAGCCGACCTCGCAGCCTTCCTGGCTACCCTGACGCCCCAGCAGTGGGACACTCCCAGCCTGTGTGCGGGGTGGAGCGTCAAAGACGTTGTTGCGCATATGATCAGCTATGAGGAACTCGGCGCGATGGGGTTGATCAGGCGATTCGTGAAGGGCCGGATAGTGCGCGCCAACGAGGTCGGCGTCGATGAGTTCGCGCCGCTGAGCCCGCGGCAGCTGATCGAATTCCTGCGCGATCATCTGACACCCCATGGGTTGACCGCGGGTTTCGGTGGCATGATCGCACTCGTCGACGGCACGATCCATCACCAAGACATCCGGCGCGCGCTCGGCCAACCTCGCACCATCCCCGCCGATCGCCTCGGCCGGGTTCTCGGCCTGGTGCCGGGCAACCCCAGGCTCGGAGCGGGACGGCGGATCAGGGGACTGCGGCTGCGCGCCAACGACATCGACTGGGCCCACGGCCACGGGCCCGAGGTAACCGGCACCGGCGAAGCGCTGCTCATGGCCATGTCAGGCCGCCCCGCAGCGCTCGCTGACCTCGCCGGTCCGGGTCACGCCACCCTGGCTGCACGGCTGGGTGATCGCCCGGCCAAGTGATCGATCCGCTCAGCTGGGGCGGATCTCGACGGTGAACTCGTGGCTGCCGATGCGGATGCGGTCGCCGTCGGCGAGGGTGGCGCTGCCCCGGATCCGCTGCTGTTGCACCTCGACACCATTCGTCGACTTCGAATCGTAGATCACGAAACCGGTTCCGGTGTCGATGATTACGGCGTGGTACCGGCTCACGTCGGTGTCGTCGTCGAGAACGATGTCGTTGTCAGAATGGCGCCCGATCCGGGTGGACGCGCCGCTGAGCACGTACTGGCGACCGCGTCTATCGCGCAGCCGGGCGATGGTGGGCTCGCCGGTGGACTCGCCGGCCGCCGCGGCATCCGACTCGGGGTCGTAAATGTTCTGCTTGTGCGTGGTCAGGGTGGAACGTTTAGCGATCAAGGGCTCCTGGCGCAGGATGCGCTCATGCAGGGCACTCACCGTGGGACCGGGGTCGATGCCAAGCCCGTCGGCCAGGGTTGTTTTCAGGCGCCGATAAGCACCAAGGGCGTCGGATTGGCGCTCGGTGACGTAGTAGGCGGTGATCAGCTGCGCCCAGAGCGGTTCACGGTATGGGTGTTCGGCGGTCAGCGCCTCGAGCTCACCGATCACGGCCCCGGCGCGTCCGCACGCGATCTCGACCTCCGCCCGGGCGGTGTGGGCCGCGACCTTCTCTTCCAACAGCATGGCGGCGTAGGCGTCGACGAAGGCGAAGTCGCGCAAGTCATCCAGGACCGGTCCACGCCATTCGCCCAGCGCGGCGTGCAGGTGGTTGCCGGCGTCCTCGAATCGTCCCGCGGCCGCGGCCCGGGCACCCGCAGTCTTTTCGGCGGTGAAGCGTCCCACATCGCAGTCGGCGTCGGCGACGCTGAGTTGATACCCCGGCGGCGCGCTCGCCAGCACCGTGTAACGGTCGGCCCCAGCACTATTGAGCAGTCGGCGCAGGGTGGATATATGGGACTGAATGCTGGTGCGCGCCGCCGGCACCGGGTCCTCACCCCATACCGCGTCAATCAATGAGTCGACGGACACCGGCCGGTTGCGGTTGATCACCAGCATGGCCAACACCGCCCGCTGTTTCGCTGCGCCCAACGGCACCCGGATGCCGTGCGCGGTCACCAGCAACGGTCCCAGAACACCAAACCCGAGACCCGAGTTCCTCATCGCGCCGCCAGCCTCCCGGGTACCTCCAGCTATCAGCCCCTATTGTGACGGCACTGCGACCGCAACTGAAGGATCCCCATGGCAACGGCGAGCCTGCGCGCGGATTTGGGGCAAACTTGAAATCGCCAAAGACCGGCTTCCCCCGCTGCGGATCAGCCGCAGCTGCAGGGCCGGGTATTCGAAGGTGAACCGCGTGCCGGCTACAGCGCGGGCAGCGCGCCCGCGGCGACGAACTCCTTGAGCAGGCTCACCAGCCGCTCAACGGCGATTTCGTCGGTCGGGATGATGGGACGTGTCCGATCGTGAGGCTTGATGACGTCTCCCTCGAACCTGCTCGTAATAGGTGCGGTCATGGCAGGTCCCCTCCTTAGGTCCCCAATGTGCCCCAATGTGCTTTGCGGCGTTTTAGGTTTTTCCCTTGTGGCGTCGGTCCTAAACCGAAAATTGAGACGAAATTAAGTTGGCGTCCAGCCGGGTGGGAACCTGGCCGTCAGGGTGGGGCGTTGCGCCGTCGGCAACCCTTTGATTCCAACCCGTTTAGCCAAGTGTCAAATATTCTTTTGATTCCACTATTGATCGAACACCGCCAAGCGCTGCGTTAGCTATTCGAAACCCAGGCGCTGACCGCCGGTGGTCAGAATTTACCCAGCCGGGTCGGGGTCGACCAGCCGCCATCCACAGGGTCCAAATCCGAATGTCCGGCTCACCTCAGGCCCGTCCCCCGCAAGCGGGTGGGGGTACCTCCCTCTGGAGGCGTGCCCCCAGCACGGCCCTGCGTCCTCACCGGACAAACCCGCGTCGCTTACGATCGAGCCTCGTGCCCCACGACGGTAATGAGCGATCGCAGCGGATACCGCGGTTGATCGCCGTCGTTGCGGGGATCGCGGGCCTGCTGCTGTGCGCCATGGTCCCCGTGCTTCCGGTTAAGCAGACCACGGCGACCATCCTCTGGCCGCAAGGTACCACCGCGGATGGGCACGTCACCCAGATCACCGCCCCACTGGTGTCCGGAGCGCCACGCGCGCTGGACATCTCCATCCCCTGCTCCGCGATGGCCACCTTGCCTCCCGACGGAGGATTGGTGCTCTCGACCCTGCCAACCGGTGGCGTGGATGCCGGCAAAGCTGGGCTCTTCGTGCGTGCCAACAAAGACGTGATCGTGGTCGCGTTCCGAGATTCGGTGGCGGCGGTGGCACAGCGCTCGGCCGTCGCCGCCGGCGCCTGTAGCGTGCTGCGCATCCGGGCCGACGCCGGCGGCGCAAGTGCGGATTTCGTCGGCATTCCCGGCGCTTCCGGGAACCTACCTTCAGAGAAGAAGCCCCAGGTCGGGGGGATTTTCACCGATCTGAAGGTCCCCGCACAACCCGGGCTGTCGGCCCGCATCGACATCGACACCCGGTTCATCACGGCGCCCTCCGCCATGAAGAAGATCGCGATGGTCCTGGGTGCGCTGGCAGTCTTGGTCGCCATCCTTGCGCTGGCGACCCTGGATCGTCACAGCCGGGGCGGCACGCTCGTCAACTGGCGGTCTCCGATTGCCTGGCTCGCTCGGTACCGCCCGCGCGAGCACCGGGTCACGTGGTGGCGCGTCGGCGTGGCCACCTACCTGGCTGACGCGGCAGTGCTGGCAACGCTGCTGGTATGGCATGTCATCGGCGCCACCTCGTCGGACGACGGCTACAACCTGACCATCGCCCGGGTGGCGCCGAAAGCGGGCTACGTGGCCAACTACTACCGCTACTTCGGGACGACCGAGGCGCCGTTCGACTGGTATTTCGCAGTGCTGGCCAAATTGGCATCGGTGAGCACCGCGGGCGTCTGGATGCGGCTACCGGCCACGGTGGCCGGGATCGTGTGCTGGCTGATCATCAGCCACTGCGTGCTGCGACGGTTGGGACCGGGAAGGGGCGGCCTGGCAACCAACGGTGTGGCGGTGTTCACCGCGGGCGCGGTATTCCTGGCCGCCTGGCTGCCGTTCAACAACGGCCTGCGGCCTGAGCCGC
>Ga0210389_10000783_pt1 | contig 26965 bp, 23 predicted proteins | sample IncBWH28OmetaG_FD_160127 | JGI IMG/M metagenome (GOLD analysis project Ga0210389, IMG submission 160127) | Forest soil microbial communities from Barre Woods Harvard Forest LTER site, Petersham, Massachusetts, United States - Inc-BW-H-28-O ... | reverse complement strand
ACAACTGTGGTGATGGTGTTTGAACCCACTTTTAAGGTAATGGCCCCGGATGCTGTGCCTGAAGTCACCGTTGCGCCGTTCACGGTTACCGTTGAAGTGAGGACACTTGTTTTAGGTGTTACCCTAATGGAGGCGACTGTACTGGCCACCGATGCCGTATAGCTGGTCGTCGTGCTTGTAAACGAAGGGGTCAATGCCCCGCTGCTAAGGGCCAAACTCGAAAGCGTGGCATTGCCGGACGGCGCCCGGGTTATGGTTAGGGTATACGTTTTTGTCGTGGTGAGATCCTGGGAGGTTACCACGATTGTAATTGTGTTTGACCCAACATTTAATGTTATTGCCCCTGATGCTGTACCCGTAGTTACCGGAGTTCCGTTTACTTTTACCGATGCCGAAGCATCGCTGGCGGTCGGCGTTACCGTTATGGAGGTGATGGTATTGGCCACGTTTGCCGTATAGCTGGTGGTAGAAGCATTAAACGATGGGGTTATCGTTCCGATGCTGCTTGTAAGGTTTGACAAATCAACGTTTGACTGTCCGGTTTTTATAACCACAACGGTCGAAGCGTAACCTGCGTTCTGATAAACGGAGATTTCATAATATGTTGCGGGGGTTGCTACCGTCGGCGTCCCGCTGATGATACCGGTATTGCCATCGAAACTGAGGCCCGCAGGTAGCGGGGTGTTTAAATAATACCCGCCCACGGGTTTGATTTCCTTTACCGCGTTGTTATTATGATCGGCCACATACACAATGCCGGTGCCATCTATCATTACACCTTTAGGCCCGCTGAAGCCCGAGCCCAGTGTAACTATGGGGCCGCCGCCCACAGGAATCATCTTCACTGCGTTGTGGCCGAAATCACCTACAAAAATATCGCCTGCGGGCCCTATCGCAACGCCCGCCGGATTAGAAAAGCCCGAACCGATAATAACCGGGGCGCCACCGCCAACTGGTATTTTCTTTATTGCATTGTTGCCGAAATCGGCTACATAAACGTTGCCTGCCGCATCCACCGCAACACCGGCCGGCGCATTAAAACCGGAGCCTATACTTACTGTTGCACCGTCTGCTGCCCGTATCTCCTTTACCGCGTTATTTCCCGCATCGGCTACATACACATTGCCGTTGGCATCAGCCGCAACGCCAAGCGGCCCGTTGAACCCGGTCCCTATAATAACCGGGGTGCCCCCGCCTATTTGTTGGTTGCCAACAGGTATCTTTCTTACGACATTATTATCGTGATCTGCAATATAAATATTTAAGCCCGGATCTACCGCAACACCGGTAGGGTTGTTAAGGCCGGAGCCGATGGCAACAGTGCTGCCCCCGCCTGCCGGAATCATCTTTATCGTGTTATTGCCGGAATCGGCGATATAAATATTGCCGATTTCATCTATCGTTACACTCGTTGGCAGGTTTAGCGTTAAGGCTATAGCTATTGGAGCGTTACTATAGCCTGCAGGATAAACGCCGCTGCTTGCCGGCACCAGTGGAGCAATCGCTTTCCCTATCGCATAAATTTGAGGGCTGGCGTAACTTATGGACAGTTGGGGTACGGCGACTTTTATATTTACAACCGCCTGAGCGTTCCCCCCGGTGTTATACGCAGTAACCGTATAATTGGTGGCCGGGCTCGCCACTGCCGGCGTACCACCGATTATCCCTGTATTGCCATCAAAGTACAGGCCAACAGGTAACGCTGAGCTTATGTAATATCCCCCGGCCGGTGTAATCTGGAAAACGGCATTATCTTTCGCCGCCGCCAGGTAAATACTGCCAAATGGATTAACCGCTATGCCAATCGGATCGTTAAAACCGGGACTTATTGTGTATACAGTCCCTCCCGAAGACGACATCTCTTTTACTACGCCATTGCCCGAATCACTTATCAATAGATTGCCCATAAAATCAACTGCTATCCCCGCCGGAGTATTGAAGCCGGAGCCCAGGCTTACGGGAGTTCCGCCGCCGGCCGGTATCTTCTTTACTGCATTATTGCCCGCGTCGGTCATGTACACATTGCCGGCGGCATCTACCGCCACACCATAGGGACGATTAAAGCCTGAACCAATGGTAACCGTAGCGCCGCCACCGGCCAGGATCTCTTTAATGGCGTTATTAAAGTAATCTGCCACATATACATTGCCTGCGGCATCTACGGCCACACCGTATGGCCCGCTGAAACCGGAGCCAATGTTAACCTGGGCGCCGCCTCCGGCAGGGATCTTCGTTACTGTATTTCCCGAAAAACTGGTTACATAGATATTACCGGCGGCATCTACTGCAATACCGGTCGCACCGACAAGTCCGGAGCCCACCGCGATCGGCGTTCCTCCCCCTTTCGGTATTTCGGTGATAAATGCATCGTCGGCTGCTACGTAAAAATTCCCATAGGCATCAGATGCTACACCGGTCGGAAAGTTGTCAAAGCCGGAATTTATATTTACAGGGGTGCTACCGTAGGATGGGCCGGCCACACCGCTGCTTGTTGGCGCCAGCGCCGTAATTGCAGCATTAACATAGTAGGTTTGGGGACTGCTGTAGCTAATGGCAGGCGCTTTTGGATTAATTGTAATGTTTAAATTTGCCGAGCCGATACCATAGGGGCCATAGGCAGTAACGGTATAATTCGTAGCGGCCTGTAAAGCAGTTGGCGTACCATTTATATTACCTGTCGAGTTTGAAAAACTCAATCCAGCCGGTAAAGGGCTGTTAATGAAAAAACCGCCAACCGGCTTAATTTGCTTAACCGCCATATTAGCGTAATCGGCTATATACACGTTTCCAACAGCATCCACGGCCACGCCGGGCGGCCCGCCGGTGAAAGTGGGACCAATAGCGACGGGCGGGCTACCCAAATGTATTTTCTTGATCAGATTATTACCACTGTCGGCTATATATAAATCACCTGCAGCATCGAGCGCTAAACCATAGGGATGATTAAACCCGGCGCCGATCGTTAATACGTTACTGCCACCAACCGGGATTTCTTTTATGGCGCTGTTCCCTTCATCTGCTATAAATACGTTGCCTGCCGCGTCAACAGCCACGCCTGTTGGTGTTGTGAAGCCTGAGCCTAAGGTAACCTGGGCTCCGCCTGCGGCGGGTATCTTCGTTACCGAATTGGCGGAGCTTGCGTCTGAGACATAAATATTTCCGGCAGCATCGACAGCGATGCCGTATGGCTGGCTAAACCCCGACCCTACGGTAACTGGGGTGCTACTTCCCGCAGGGATCTTCTTTACAGCGCTGTTGCCATCGTCGGCTACATAAACATCGCCGGCTGCGTCTACAGCGACGCCGGCCGGATGATTAAAGCCCGACCCCAAAACAACGGGCGTACCATTACCCGCCGGTATTTTTTTTACGGCATTTCCCAGGTAGTCCGCTATATAAACGTTGCCGGCGGCATCAACCGCAATGCCGTTTGGTCCGTAAAAGCCCGAGCCAAGGTTTAGGGCGCTGCTACCATACCCCGGCGCGGCTACCACACCACCGACCGATGGTGACAGCGCAGTAATGGGTGTGCCTGCATCGTAGCTAACAGGACTGCTGTAACTAATGGAAGGGGCCAGCGTAACCGCTATGCTGACGTTAGCGGTAGCGCTGCCAGAACTGTTGTAAGCCCTAATTGTATAATTTGTTGCGGGGCTCCCTACAGTCGGCGTACCGCTGATGACACCTGTGGCGTTATTGAAAACCAGGCCCTGGGGCAATGCCGGCGTGATAAAATAAGCCCCTGTAGGTATGTATTCAAAAATAGAAGCATATGAATAGTCCGTTACATAAAATTTACCGGATCCATCCACCGCGATCCCTTCGGGCGTGGGGTAGTTGATCCCCAAAAGATTCACCGGGCCATTATCAAACGGGATCATTTTTATCTCGTGGTTGCCATAATCAGTAACAAATACATTCCCGGAGGGATCCACGGCTACAGCAGTCGGGTTTAAGAACCCGCTACCTATTACAACGGGAGTACCGCCGCCCGGAGGTATCTTTTTTATTGCGCTGTTACCATAATCAGCCACATAAACATTACCCGCTGCATCAAGCGCTATACCTGATGGCGCACTGAAACCTGTGGCAAGGGTAACTACCGGCCCGTTGCCCGCAGGGATTTTGTAAACGGCGTTTTTGACAAGGTCGGAAACAAACACATTACCGGCGGCATCAACCGCAACACCGGATAGTTCGCTAAATCCTGAACCCAAAATAGTCTCTGTTTTCGATCCGGCCGGATACTCAATTATTGCTGGATATCCTTCGTCGGCCACATAAACATTACCCGCTGCATCAACTGCTACGCCATATGGGTCGGATAAAGCGCTTGTGTTGATAATGCTCCTACTACCGCCACCCGCCGGGATTTTAATTACCTCCTGATAGTCCGAAGAGGCCAAGTAGATATTACCAGCAGCATCTACCGCTATGCCCGTTGGAGTTGTTACGGGCACACTTACATTTAATGAGGTGTAACTTGCGTAAGGGCCCACGCCGCTGCTTCCAGGCACCAGTGGCGTGATCGGTAAGTTCAACGGATAGCTTTGCGGGCTGCTGTAGTTGACAATAGGGGCCTGCGCCAGTAATTCGCCGCCCGGGTTGTAAATTAAAATTACGAGCCCAAATGTGATATGCTTTAACCCGGATAAAAGATCCGCCGCTCGGAAAGGATTTTTCATATTCTGTTAACTTTAAAATGTTAGGTTAGCGTTTACCTATGGCCAGGTAGATAAGGCTACTGATCCAATACTTTTTTTATACTCCCGATTTTTGTAAATTTCCGGTCAACGATACCGCGCCGAATTAGCGGGCGAAAATTCAATTGAACAGAAGCACAACGACCTAAATAAAATACACTCACTAAAAATAGCGCTTGGAATAGCAGAAGTAGACGATGATTTATTGAACGTGCGGATATAGCGGATGAAAGCCCTTTTTGATTTATTGAACTATGCAATATAAAGTAAGGAAACACTCCGGGGCGCCGATGTCAAACGCTGGCGGGCAGACATTAGAGGCATGAAATTTGTCGGAAATAACTGATCACCGATTTTACAATCTGGAAATAATAGCTAATAGTACAGATAGCTTTGTCTCGTCCATTGGCTGGGGCAGCCCCGGTATCTTTATCCCGGGGTCGATGTTTTGACAGTTATTATCATTATAATCAGTCCGGGCGAAAGCCGGATTCATCACCCGGATGAAACTTAAGGGCATGATTAAGCAGGAATTCACTTTTCCATAACAAATTAATAGCTAAGCCGTTGGCCGTATCCTTTTGAACAGCAGCAAAAACGTCCGACGAAACAAACAAGCAAAAGACGAATAACAGTTTTTTCACGCCAGGGATAATTGAATAGTAAACACCGTATATTCACCTTCTTTGGTATCAACAGTAATACTCCCTGCGTGCCCCTTTACCACCATATCGTAAGTCAGCGACAAACCCAAACCTGTTCCTTCACCGGTTGGTTTGGTTGTAAAGAACGGTTGCATGATCTTTCCCTTAATGGCATCCGGTATCCCAACGCCGTTGTCCTTTACTTTTATGATTACATAACCCTTTTCAAAAGATGTAGAAATGGTTACCTCAGGTTTATAGTTGTTACGTGCCATCTTCGCTTTTTGATTTACTGCATAAAAAGCGTTATTAAATAGGTTGAGCATGACCCTGCCCATGTCCTGTTGAAGTACATTTATTTTTGGCAGGTCGGATGCAAAACGAGTGGTCATTTCTGAATTGAAGCTTTTATCCTTCGCCCTCAAACCATGGTAAGCAAGCCGCATATATTCATCCGCAAGTGCGTTAATGTCGGTTGGTTCTTTTGATCCACTGCCGGTTTTGCTATGCTGCAGCATACCCTTAACAATAGCATCGGCACGTTTGCCATGGTGATTTATTTTTCTTTCATTTTCTTTAATATCACCGGCAATAGCAAGGGCTTGCGCTATATTGCCCGATTTTAGTTCGTCCTCCAGTTCTGCTATCATTTCTGCGTTCACATCCGAAAAATTGTTTACAAAATTTAACGGGTTTTGAATCTCGTGTGCTATGCCTGCGGTTAACTCGCCTAAGGAAGCCATTTTTTCCGATTGGATGAGTTGGTTCTGCGTGGCCCTTAATGTATTGATTGCCTGGTTGAGTTCATTATTTTTTGAAGAAAGATTACGTTCGGATTTTCTTTTTAGCCGGTAGCCGTTTGCGACTAACAATATGATCACCAGCAGAAATATGAACGCTGCAATTAATACATTTTTCAACTTTGACTGCAGCAGCGCTTTGTTTTGAAAGAATTCGATTTCTTTGGTTTGTTTCTCAGCATTAAATCCAGCCTGCAATAAATTCATTTTATTTTGAACATCATCCGAATGAAGCAAGAAATAAAGCTTATGGTATTGGTCAAAAGCGTTATAAGCCTCCTTGTATTTATTTGTGGCAGCGTAAATTTTTCTCAGTAAACCATAATCTGCTAATTTTTCATAATTATCTCCATTTTTATCGCAAAGTAATAAGTACCTGTTTGCATAGAATAAAGCCCTGGGATAATCCTTCAGTTCAAAATAAGTTTTTGCAACATTATATTCATAATTGTTTGTGGAGACTTTAGCATTTTCAGCCCCGTTAAATGCATCAAGGTAATACTTAAGCGCATTATTAAACTGGCCTTTACCTCCATAGGCCATGCCTACGCCATTTGTACTTGAATATAAATAGTCTTTATCGCCAATTTCTTTTGCGGTTTGCAGGGCCTTAGCGTATATTTCAATAGATAAGTCAAATTTTCCTTCCGCTCTGTATAAGTCGCCAAACCACATTTGCATATAAATAATTTGCTTCTTGTCGCCTTTGGCTTCGGCTATTTTCATCATTGTTTGGCCACACTGCGTCGCCTTGTCATATTTACCCGAGTTGAAATAAATGAAGCCGCCTACCAAATCCAATATATCATAAAGGTTTTGTTTGTTACCTTGCTCTTCGGCTATTTTTTGCGCCCTTAAACCAAATTCAAGCGCCTGGTCATTTTGGTTTAGCTCATTATAAAAACTGGCCAACTGCTTGAGTGATAAAAACAGGCACTCTTTGTTCTGAATGGAGTCGGCAAGCTTTAAGGCGTCCAAATAATTAGACAGGGCTTTGTCATAATTATTTTTGACTTTGTACACATTTCCTATTTTTATAAGGGTTTTTACTTTAACGGTATCTGTGGATTTTGCAAGAATAGCACTAAGGCTGTCTATAGCAGATTTCTGCGCGAATACCTGCATACCAAAGACAAAATAAATAAAAATAAAAAGGCCGATCGCTCTTTTTTTCATAAGTGATAATGATCAAACAAAGTCTCTTAAATGAAGGATCAACACCGGTATTTTGGGGTCATTTAACCCTTATTGCTTCGCCGTCCTTGCCGTTATTCACCAAAAGGTGGCCGTTTTTGGGGTTGTAGGTAATCATCACGCCATCAGTCCAAAAGGCCGCAAACTTTAAAGCGTCATTTTTTTTGTCGTACCGGGCAACTATCGTGTCTTTTTTTGCAATGATCAGGATAGCTTCGTCCTCCTTTTTTATAAGCACGATATCCTTTTGTGTGGTGTCGGATCTTTTCCATTTCCCCATAAACTTATCCAGTTTGGAAGATGAACTATCACAGGATTGCATGATCATCATTGCAAAAACTATTAATGCAATCGCGCTGATTAATGTTTTTTTCATTTCGTTTTATCGTTTTAGTGTTTTAGTGTTTTGTACAAAATTATTTTTCCCTGCCCCCTCCGAAAAAGAAGCCCAGGTTAACAGCAGCATAATTATTAATGCCGCCCGTAATATTGTATTCAGCTGAGAGGCGAAAACGTCCCGCCTCGATACCGACTCTTGGGGAGAAGCCGAAGCTGGCGTTGTTGAGATTAAAAAAGTTATCACTATTAGCTGTTCCGTTACTCACCCTAAGGTCATTATAGCCACCGAAACCGCCGCCTGCAAATACGCAAAAACCACTGGCCGGACGGGTAAAGTAATAATCGCCGGTAAGTGAGATAGAGGTATAAAAAGCTTTGTTTGCAGATGCCGTCTGGGCCCTCACGCCAAACATGAACCTATGTGTAGATAAAGCCTCCCGGAGGCGGATTTCAAGCGTCAAATCAGTGGACATTGCGCTTCCGCTCGGGTAACCGCCAACGCCTGCATATAGCTGTGCTTTTGCAAACAGGCATAGCCCCATTAAAATGATAAATAACACGGATGATTTTTTCACGCCAGTTTAGTTGATTTTAAACGATTATTTAATTCTTTCAAATTCACCATCCTCACCCTTATTAAATAAAATATGGCCGGTTTTTTTATCATAAGTAACTATGCCGGCTTGCCCCATAACATAAAATTTTACGACATTACTTTTCTTGTCATATATTCCGATGCAGGTATCCTTGCCTAAAGTGCCAACAATCGCTTTATTTTCCCTTTTTATAGTCCCGGTATCCCTCTTCTCCGGGTTATTAATTCTTCTCCAGGTACCTGTAAATTTATTTAGGTTGTTTGACGTAGCACATGATTGTGTGATGATTGCAAAAACTGTTAATGCAATGGTAATTGATAGTAGTTTTTTCATTTGTTTTTATTTAATATCCTTTTAAATGGTTCAATAAATGCCGGTTGAAAACAGAAAGGCCGAATAAATCACTTTAAACCCCAACATGAGCGCCATTTGCAAGCCAAAGGGAAATACCTATAACAAAAAAGGCGGCAACGGCAGAAGCTGCCGCAACTCCGCCAACCAAAATATAGTGCCCTGTCGTACGCTTGCGGTACCCAAAAGCTTTTTTATAAGCAGCCAAACGGAATGCCTTTGCATAAACAGAGTCGCTCAGCATAAGGGTGTCTGACACCGTATTTAGTGCCGGCTTAAACAAGTCAGAACCGGCGTTTTTCTTGTCGGCGTTAAATTTCTGCCTTTGCGCGTTGCTAAGGCGCAGCCTTCTCCCATCTGTTTTTGCCATGGTAATTATCCGGGCAATAGCTGCTAACGAATCCTGAATAATAGAGTCGCGACTGAAAGCTATCCGTTTTAATGAATCGCGGTTAATGCTTTGCGCAGTGAGTTTGACTGATGCAAAACAAAAAAGTAGTGGGATTAACATGAATGTTGTTTTCATTTTATTGAATTCTTTAGTGTTTTATTGTTTCGTTGAAAGGTTCGAGTCGTAATAAAATTTAATAATTCTTGTTATTGGTGCCGATCTGGCCAATTGCAAGATTTAAGGTGATACCCGCTGTGCAGCGGATGGTATTTAAGTTTATATATCCGCTGATGCCAAAACCAAAGGTTTGTAACGATACTAAATAGCTTTGGATCAAAATCGGCACACCGACGGTTTGGATATTGGTTGTTGAATTATTATAAGCGCCGTTGGGGGCGGCGGCGCTGGAAACAACGTTTACAAGCCCTAAACCGGCCGATACAATAAGAAGGCCGAATTTTTGGTTTAACATTCTGCCGGCAAGCAAGTCATAAGCATATATGCCAGCTCCGCGCTTAAAGCCAAAAGAAGAAAGATTATTGAGTTCACCCTGCAGCCTGCCTGTAATAAGCCAGCTATCAGATACTTGAACATTAGCATCCCAAACAACCGAACTGTAACCGGATGAGCTTTTACCGGCGCCTAAATCCAGCCAATAATAATCCGGGATGTTTGCCTGGTAATGATACGGGCCCTGCCCATAACTTTTTATAAAGCTGAAAGTAAACATCATCAAAAAGCAGCCGGAAATAATTGACATTTTCATTGTGGTTATTGAAAAATGCGTGTCGTAATATCCGTAAAGGCATAAATTTGGTTCTGCTTGTCAAGCGGGGTAACATTCGGAACCAGGTTTAGGCGGGTAAACACATGGATATCCGAGTTAACCAGGTCGAGGTCAATTTTGCCGCCGGAACTTGTTTTGACCCCATTGTAGATCAGCACTGCGCTAACCGGGTCAGCGGTCGGATCCTTTATCGACTTGTAAACTTTCAGGTAGATATAGTCGGGCAGCTGAACCCCGTTTTGCAACTCATCCCTCACCTGGTTCAAAACATCCTGCAATTGCTGCAACGTTTCCTCCGGGCGGTAATGATAATAGTATTGTTCCTCGCCTGGTGCGTTATTGGAGGTTACATAGCCGAGCATAGGCCCTAAAACGCCAATAAGCGACAGGTTTTTATCCGATGGAATAACGATGGGGTCGACCAGGAAGACATGGATATTATTATACATCCCCGTGTTAAAATTAAACGCGTTCACTTTAAAAAAGCCGGAACTGATCATGTCGAGCAACAGTGTACAACTGGTTGAAGATGCTGCAAAATTTATATGCTGATAGCCTTCGCTAACCAGCAGGTTGTATTCGTCCATAATAGAGGACTCCCAATCGTGCCAGGTGGATTTTTGAAAATTGGCGTAGGTGGTACCGTGACCCGCAAGCAATACCTGGTCAATATAATATTTGCTTGTTCCATTTGACCAGGTCCTGAATTCGTCCCATTCAAAAGTGGAGGCGGTGTAGCCGTGACAGCAAATGATCACGGGAATTTGGGCCTGCGCGGGAGTAGGTTTTGGCTGGGATACCGATATGCGGTAGGCCGCAGGGTCGGTAAGCGATGGGTCCATAATTATGCCGCTGCCGAGGTCGCCTGCGGGGATAACAGGCGTCTTTTTGCAACCAGCCAACGCCAGCAAAAGGATAGACGTAAGAAATATCTTTTTCATCTTTATAGTTTGAGTTTTTGAGGTAATGACTGATGGTGGCTAAGTTTGGTATGATCAAAAATATTCCACGATAAAGTAAGCTGATAGAAAACAGGGTATAAGGTGCCCGGGCCGCTTAACCCATTGCCGGTGATAAAATTATAGCCCAGGGACGCTGATATTTTTAGTGGTAAACCGGTTTGAAAACACACCCCAAAATCCGACGAAAGCAGCAGCGAGCTTTGCGGCAGCACATTAAATATGGCTTCACCGTAATCCGCTGAAAAATAACCGCTATTCAGCCGTACGAAAGGCCGGATTACATGATTCTGCCTGAAATACCACGCCGCGGAAACCAGGTAATTATCCTGTTTTATCGCATACGTATTAAACGCCGTGCCCAGGCGGCTTGTAGCATAGCTGAACCCGAAATATAATCTGTCCGCTAATAGTGCTTTATTTGAATAACTCAGCGCTATGCCGTTTTCACTGTACAGGTTTACAGTTTGCTGCAGCCGGATACCGGCGTCCAAAATTGAACTTTGAGCACTTGCTGAATTTATGGCCATTATTGTGAAAATGGCCGAAACACAGATGCGTTTTATCAAGTGACGCGCTGCTATTTGGATATGGTCTGATTTCATCTGTGTGATATTTTTGAGAAGTATTTTCATTTTACCAACTAATACAAGGTTATACGCGGGGATCATTTACCATTAAAATTTGACAGTGATTTTAAATCCACTAAGATGAAAGACTAAAAGCTCAGGGCTTTAAAATCAACCCGTTCACTTTTTTAGTTCCAATAGCGCCACCATGGCGCCTGATAAGGCCATTTTTAATTTCGTGTCCAGGCCCTTTTTGAAATACATGTTATATGAGTTTAGATAAGTTTTTCCATTTGTTGAAAATAGATAAGCCGAGTAGAATTGGTCGTTTTCGGTAAACTCATAGCCGTAAGCGGGTGATTCATAGTGAGACGTGTACAGCGGTGTTATTAGCACAGTTCTTTTCCCATCCGTCAAAAACCCCTCATATTTAACCGTTTCGCCACCGCTTTCCGTCTTCATTGATAAGGTCCATGTATGCGCGGTATCTCCGCTAACTGCAATATTTGCTGAAAAATCTAACGATGCCAATTCTGCATCAGTCCCTATCGAAAAACTTTTTGATACTTGCAGGGGGCTAATGGTTTCCGAAACGGTTTTCATTACGCCGTTAACTTTTACAGTATCGCTTGCTGTGTCGGCGAGTACAAATGAAAATTTCCGGGATGACTTAGTTTTAGTTTTCGTACCCCAGATATTCGACGATTCAGGGGCCATGCCAAGTCCCCATTTACCTGATACCACCGCATAGCTCCCAAAAGTCAGTTTTGGAAATGGGTTAAAACCTTTCAGCTTAACAAAAACTACCGGAAGCTCCTTTACATTAGCAAGGACGCTGTCGGTGAGGATGATAGTTTTTTGCGCAAAAGCCAGCTGCGCGCCACCGGCAAGCAAAACGATAATTACATATATTTTTAGCATGTCGGGAATGTTATTAGCAGATAAATGAATCGTATTAATTGAATTGTTATTAAAAGAAATAACCTATCGAAAAGCTGAGCGCATTATTTTTTGTGCTTATGCTGCTTTCGTTAGAAAGATTTGCTAAACCAATGCCATAACCTGCACTTAATGAGAACCCCGATTTAAAACGGAACCCGCCCAAAATATTGACGCCGAAATCAGGATTTTTCACGTCGCCGGAGGCACTTCCAAAGGTTATACTCTGCGACTCAGAACCGCTGCCCGTACTTGTAGCTGTACCGGAAAGGGTACTTTTACCCGATAGGCCGAAAGCCACATACGGGCCCCCGCCGATAAACAGCTTGCCAACCCCTACGGGTATATTATATAACAAATTCACCGGCACTTCAACATAGTTTAAAGTAAGCTTGTCAGCTCCGCCAGAGAAATTGAGGCTCCCGCCCTTGGTGGAATATAAAACCCCCGGTTGGAGTGACAAATTGCCAAATCCAATATCTGCGACAGCGCCAACGTGGAAACCGGTTGTGCTGGAGGTAGTGACTGTTAGGCCGCCGCCTGAAGATGAGACATTTGAAAAATTTAACGCGGCTTTAACCCCAAAGCTCACGGATTGGGCGAATGAGAAGTTGATTATGCCGATCAGGCTGAATAACATTAATGCTTTTTTCATGATTTTTTTATTTCAATTGTTTGTGACGATCTTAAGTTAATGGAATATGCGGCGTTTATGTCGGAATCGACAAAGTCAATACTTCAGCACCAAAAACCCGGTTTTATGCTTGGTAACGCCATTTGCTATGTAATCCAACTGGTAGAAATAAGTCCCCGGCAATTGCATCTGCCCGTTTTTGTTACTGTGGCCGTCGAACACTTTTGAACTATTGTCATAACCCTTTGCCTCGTAGATCAGCTGCCCGTTCCGGTCCATGATCATTAGTTTGTTATCCGGGTATTGGCTGATGTTGTCGATTTGGAGGAAATCGTTTATACCATCTCCGTTGGGTGATACACCCTGGTGTACCTGTATGCCGTCGTCAGCCAGTGTTGGTGTTTCTGCTGTCCCGATAGCTATCGGGATGGTTACGCTGATACCAGTCCCGATAGCTATCGGGACATAACCATCGGCACCGCTTGCTGCGCGTGTTACTGTAAGGGTGTAGGTTTTTGTCGTGGTTCCATCCTGTGCGGTTACCACCGTGGTGATGGTATTGGGGCCAACCGCCAGTGCTATCGGCGCCGTCGTCGTTCCCGATGCTATCGCTGTGCCGTTCACCTTTATGGTAGCATTGGCATCACTGCTGACGGGTGTTAATTTTATCGATGCGGTGGCATTACCCGTGCTTATGGTGTAGCTGGTGGTGGTGGAGATAAAGGCCGGCGTTAACCCGCCGATACTGGGCCCGAGTTTCGACAGGTCGGCATTGGTTGAGGGCGCCCGGGTAACAGTTACCGTATAGGTTTTTGTGGTGGTGCCGTTTTGGGCGGTTACTACCGTATTGATTACCGTCTGACCGCCTTCAGTCAGCGCAATCGGAGCGGTGACCGTGCCTGATGTTACGCTCGTGCCGTTTACTTTTATGGTGGCATTGGCATCGCTGCTTACAGGCGTTAAGGTCATCGATGCGGTGGCATTGCTTACACTTAAAGTGTAGCTGGTAGTGCCGCCTGAAAAAGATGGGGTTAACCCGCTGACGCTTGGTCCCAGTTTGGACAGGTTCGCATTAGTTGACGGCGCACGGGTTACTGTTAAGGTGTAGGTTTTGGTAGTGGCGCCGTTTTGCGCAGTCACTACCGTAGTGATCGTCGTTTGGGTACCTTCGGCCAATGTGATCGGTGCAGTCATTGTCCCCGTTGTTACTGCTGTTCCGTTTACCTTTATTGTTGAGCTGGCATTGCTGCTCACGGGCTTTAACGTCATCGTCGCGACAGCATTGCCCACATTTATGGTATAGCTGGTGGTTGCGGGTGAAAAAGAAGGCGTTAACCCGCTGGCGCTTTGCCCCAGGGTGGACAGGTTGGCGTTGTTGGAAGGGGCACGGGTTACCGTTACCGTATACGTTTGGGTCGTTACCCCATCCTGCGCTGTTACTACGGTTGTAATGGTATTGGGCCCAACAATCAACGGAATAACGGCGGAGGCAGCGCCTGAGGCGACCACCGCACCATTAACTTTTATCGTAGCTCCGGGACCAGTTTCAGTAGGAGTTAGCGTAATGGAAGTTATACCGTTGTCCACATTAGTGGTATAAGCGGTGGTGCCGCTTACAAATACGGGTTTTAAGGTTCCGGTACTTATCGCCAGATTTGAAAGTGTGGCAACGGCTGAAAGGGAAACTTTTATGTTCACGACCGCTGAATTATTTCCCCCTCTATTGTAAGCCGTGATTGTATAGTTTGTAGCGGGGCTTACGGCTGTTGGCGTACCGCTGATAACACCCGTAACACTATTAAAACTTAAGCCTGCAGGTAAGGCAGCGCTGATATAATAGCCCCCAACCGGTTTAGTTTCCTTAACTGTGCCGCTGCCGGAGTCGCCCACATATACATTACCGGCGCCGTCCACCGCCACGCTGGTTGGTTCATTAAACCCTGAACCTACGGAAATCAGTGTGCCACCGCCCGCAGGGATCTCCTTTACTGCGCTGTTACCATAATCGGCCACGTATACATTGCCTGCAGCATCTACCGCTACGCCCTCAGGCTCGCTGAACCCAGAGCCTAAGGTAACAGGGGAGGCGCCACCCGGAGGTACCTTATCTACCGTACCGCCTGCATTGGCAACATATACATTGCCCGCGGCATCAACGGCTACACCTACAAGCTCATTTGACGCCGTGCTTAAAATAACAGGGCTGCCGCCGGCTATCGGGATTTCCTTAACTGAAAAGGTGCTGGGAATTGGTGGCGTACCGATGGAATTATCGGTTACATAAACATTGCCCAACGCGTCTACAGCTATACCCCTCAGCCAATTGAACCCCGATCCTATACCTACCTGGCTGCCACTGCCGGCGGGGATTTTTTCTACTACTCCCCCCGCATTGGCGGCCACATACACATTGCCGGCAGCATCTACCGCTACACCCTCCGGCGCGTTGAACCCCGAGCCCAAAGAAATCGGTGTGCCGCCGCCCACTGGAATCTCCGTTACCGCATTATTGCTTTCATCAGCCACATACACGTCACCTGCTGCATCTACCGCTACACCCGCCGGATACTTGAACCCCGAGCGTATGATAACCGGGCTGCTACTATAGCCTGCTGGCGCCACACCGCTGCCTGTTGGCGACAGCGCCGTAATTGCCGTGCCGACAAGATAAGCTTGAGGGCCACTGTAACTTATGACGGGCAAAGGTGGAAGATTAACCATAATATTCACCGTTGCCGAATTACTGCCGGCAGGGTTATAGGCGGTAATGGTAAAAGTAGTTGCAGGAATAGCGGCCGTTGGCGTACCGCTGACAACACCAGTAGCAGGAGCCAGGCTCAAACCCGCCGGTAAGGGCCGGCTTATGTAATAACCGCCAACCGGTTTAATTTTAAGAACAGAATTGCCGATATTATCGGCTACATAAACATTGCCTGCAAAATCTGTAGTAACGCCATACGGGCTCATGATCGCGGAACCTATAGTTACCGGCGAGCCGCCACCAGTGGGGATTTCCTTCACAGCATGGTTGCCGTTATCGGTGACAAATACATTGCCCGATGCATCCACTGCCACGCCTGTGGGTTTGCTGAAACCGGAGCCCATACTTACTATCGCGCCGCCGCCAACGGGTATCATCTTTACGGCATTATTGCCGTAATCGGCCACATAAACATTCCCCAAAGCATCAACAGCAACACCTTTTGGCGCATTGAACCCTGAACCTATTACGATTGGAGCGCCATTGCCGGCAGGAACCTTCTTTATCGCATTGTTGCCGTAATCGGCCACATAAACATTCCCCGAACTATCTACCGCGACCCCGGTCGGGCCGCTGAAACCGGAGCCTATTGCAACGCTTGCACCACCGCCGGGAGCGATCATCTTTATGTAGCCAATTCCACTATCTGCCACGTAAAGGTTGCCTTTAGCATCAAGCGCTACACCAACCGGGGTACTAAAGCCGGTAGCTTTAATAGACAGGCCGCCTCCGTTAGCTGGGATCGTCTCGATAACGCCGCTTCCTAAAAATTTGTCTGCAACGTAAATATTTCCTTTACCATCTGCAGCTACCCCTGCGGCACTAATAAGCGCAGTGTTTAGGGCAACCTGGCTGTTGCTGTAAGCGGGAGCGGCAACCACGCCTGTAACTGCCGGGGATAAGGGCGTAATAGCTATATCTGCTGTGTAGGTTTGCGGGCTGCTGTAAGTGATGGCGAGGGCTTTTACCCCAATAGTTACATTTGCCGAAGTACTGCTGCCGGAACTATTATAGGCGGTGATGGTATAATTTGTAGCCGGGCTTAATGCCGTTGGCGTTCCGCTGATAATACCTGTGGCATTATCAAAGTTTAATCCGGCCGGCAAAGCAGAACTGATATAATAACCGCCGGTCGGAATAATTTCTTTAACTGCATTATTGCTATAATCAGCCACATACACATTACCTGCGGCATCCACAGCAACTCCATAAGGGCTAAGAAAGCCGGAACCTATGGTTATCGACGCCGTGCCACCCACAGGAATCTCTTTTACCTCGTTATCGAGATTATCGGCGACAAAAACATTCCCGGCATCATCTACCGCTATTCCTGTTGGATTATTATAGCCGGAGCCTATGATAGATGCGGCGCCTCCGCCTGCAGGGATCTTGGTTACATCATTGTTAAAGTAATCTACGCCGTACACATTACCCCTGGCATCTACTGCTACCCCGTATATACTACCAAACCCCGATGCCAGGGTAACGGGAGCGCCATCGCCCACCGGGATTTTCTTTATCGCTTTATTGCCATAATCTGCAACATAAACATTACCTAAAGCATCTACGGCTACGCCAACCGGGGAATTGAAGTCTGAGCCTAATGTTACCGGGCTGCCGTTGCCCACGGGAATTTCCTTTACCGCGCTGTTGCCATTATCTGCCACATAAACATTGCCTAAAGCGTCTACGGCTACGCCAATTGGGAAACTGAACCCTGAGCCTAAGGTTACCGTTGCACCCCCGCCAATTGGAATCTCCTTTATCAGGTTGTTGGCCTGATCGGTTAGATACACATTGCCTGCGGCATCTACCGCTATACTGTTCGGACGATTGAAGCCGGAGCGTATGGTTACCGAGCTGTTGCGATAGCCAGCTGCAGCCACTCCACTGCTTGCGGGTGCAAGCGTCGTAATAGCAGTACCGATAACGTAGGTTTCCGGGCTGCTATAACTAAGGGTGGGCGCCTGCGCAAATGATTTTAAGGGAAGAGCCATTGCTAAAAAAATGACAAGCAACCGGCATTGCTTTAAAAAACAGGAAACTACAGCGCTGACGGCAACCGATGGATGGTCACCATTGTTTACAGTCGGTTTAGGGGAAAAGGTTTTCATAACGTTTTGGCTAAAAAATTTAATATGTCGATTGAAGTTGTCGGTATGGGTTTTCATTTTTGATAATTGATACAGGTTGAAGGCCACCAGTATGTATCATCAAAATTGGGCAAAGCGCCGAATGACCACAATGGCATGAACATGCTTAATTGGAAAGCCAGTTCTCTGGCCAGTGAAAAAAAATTGGGAGCTTGCGGTTGGAAACTCCGTCTATAAAAGCCGGTACTTTATGGCTTTTACAACAGCTTCAGAGCGGGAATTTACCTGGAGTTTTTCGTAAATACTGCGGATATAATTACGGACGGTGTCAACCGCTATAAAATATTTTTCGCCGATCATTTTGTAGGTAAGACCTTCTACGAGGCCTTCGAGCACCTCAGTTTCGCGCTTATTTAGATTGATCTTTTCTTCGGGGGCCGAATAGTTTAATTTCATTAAGCCAAAAACCTTCCGGGCAATGGATGGCGACATTGGCGAGCCGCCGCTGCATACCTGCCTGATGGCTTCCATAATGCTTTCGGGCGATGCATTTTTTAACAAATAACCGGATGCACCCGCTAAAATGGCCTCCAGTACTTTATATTCATCCTCCAGTATCGTAAGCATAATGACATGAATATTGGCGGTTTTATCGTTCTTCTTGATCAGCCGCGTGCATTCTATACCATTCATTTCAGGCAGGTCAATATCCATAAGTACCACCTCCGGCAGGATTGCTTTTATAGCTTTAAGCCCCTCTGGGCCTGTACCATAATCACCCACGCATTCAAAATCTTCTGAAAAATTAAGCAGGTATTTCAACCCTCCGCGAAAAAGCACATTGTCTTCTACAATAATAATGCGGATGGGACGGGACATGTTAAATGGAGGTATGTATTTTAACTGACGGGCACTTTAAAATCTTTGCAGCCCGGTGCAATAGTTGATAAATATAGCAAATGCCCCTTAACCCGTATACGCATAAATATGCGTTTTAGAATTTTGAACAAGATAGCTTGATAATTTTAGAGTAATTTGTTTACCTCATCGCCTCCATAATAGGCATAATATCGCAAAGAAAGCTTTCGGAGCTTATTTTGCCATTTTTGTTAAACACATCATTTAGCACGATGGTAAACCGGGCTCGTTTTAAAGTTTTTTTGTTTATCATGGTTACCGTAAACCACGCAACTACGTTAAAAGGATCTTTTTCATAGGCAAGTCCATCGGGGAAACCTAACTTAACAATTGTCAATTGTTCCCAATTGTCAGCGAGGTCTAGCCCCAGGTTCTGCCAGTACTTTTTTGCATCATCAAGCCTGTATTGTTTATAATTCCTTAAATCAATAAATGTTGCCGTGTCGGCATAAAGTTTACTTAACTCGTCCCAGCTGTTTTTCGGGTAAAGGCTAATTATGTTGTTTACCACATCAATGTAAGGGTGTTCTTTATAAATGATACCATTTTTTTGAATGGTTTGGGCAGATGCGCTGCAAGTAAGTAGTGTGAATATCGAAATAAAAATTTTTTGCATATGCTAATTATTGAATTGGTGAATTTTATATTCGGCAATTATTTGCCGGATTGTATTTACTTTAAAAATATTCAACTTACCGGGCAGTTGAATAAAATTTCCGTTCCGTTTTCCTTGCCGGACTTAATAAAAAGTGCTCCACCGGTCTGTTCCGCTCTTTTATGCATGTTTCTTAGGCCATTGCCTGCCTTTGCATTCGATAAATCAAAACCTACGCCATCCTCCTTTATCTCCATGATGAGCAGATTACGTCGTTTTGTCATATTAATGAGGATGTTAGACGCAGAAGCATATTTAAAAGTATTGTTAAGCGCTTCTTTAAAAATCAGGTAAATGTTTTTCCGGGTTTCCATCGATAATACCAGCCTTAGCACCTCTTCGTCCACATCAAATTTGAGACAGATATCTTTTACTTCTGCCAGTGGATAGGCAAATTCTCGCATCCGGTAAACAACCTCCTGCATGTTGTCGTTCTTTGGCTGAATGGTCCAGATCATATCCTGCATTGCTGATACTGTGCCGCGTGAAGACTCGCCAATCATCGATAATATACTTTTTGTCCGCTGTGTATCAGCAAAATTATCATCCATAGCTATTTCGCTGTACAAAGCGATACTACTTAAGGCCGAACCTAACTCATCGTGAAAATCAGCTGCAATATCCGACCTTATTTTTTCCAGTTCGAGCAGTTTTTTGAACCGGTAACGCCGGTAGTAAAAGATAAAGGCAAGCAGCAGCAATGTGCTTCCTATGCCTAATAGTAATTGGTTACGGCGTTGCACATCAATCACGAGGCTTTTTAATTGGTTTTGCTGGTTAAGGCTTTGAAACCGCATACCATTAACGACATTGGCCTTATTGTAGTTTTCCAGTTTTAACCGGTTTAGCGAATCCTTTTGGCGCAGGTTATTAAGTTTAAGTTTTGTAAGTGATCTTTCTTTATTCAAATTAGCCATTTTCAACTGATCAATCCTGTTCTTATTGACCAGGTTGGCAATCTGTAGCTTTTTCAAGTCATTGTCTTTATTTAGCGACAAAATTTGCTGTTGATTTTTTTCGGTTTCCATGTCAACCCTGTATACTGCTTCTGATACCTGGATCCTTTCAAAGCTTGTACGGGCATTAACGCTATCCCTGATCGCGACATATTTCCCCGTATAAATATAAGCCAAACGGTAATTTTCAGTATCATAATAACAATAAGCCAACAATTGGTAAATTGATTTTTCAGCGCCTTTAAATTTAATAGCTTGAGCCAACTTCAGCGCCTGGTTTGCAAATTGTACCGCCAGTTTGTAATCATGTTGTGCGCGGGCAATGTTGCCTAAGTTTACTTTACAATAGATTTGTAAGTCGGGATTTTTAACGGAGTCCAGTATTTGATAGGCGTTTCGTGTACAGATAGCACATTTATCAAAGTCGCGTAGATACATATATATACTGCCTAAACCGAGGTACGCCTGGGCGACCCGATTAGACTCTTCCGGCACTTCAATTAAATATCGTTTATAATAATCAAGGCTTTCCTGGTACTTCCCCTGAACAAGTTTCAACCTTCCCATAAAAAAAAAACACGATGGACGATGTGTAATTAATTTGCTGGTCTTCCTGCATCGCTTTTAACAAATATGGCTCTGACTTGTCATATTCTTCCACATCAAAATAAATTTCTGAAATCGTTCGGTTTATCCTTGATTCTTTTTTCTTTTGATTAAGCCCAGGGCAAAGCTTTAAAGCCTTTAGGTAATTTTCCATCGCTGAAGCGTAATCGTACCTTGTAAGATATTTAGCCCCCAGCCCCATAAGATTATCCGTTTCCAGGTTTATATCAACAGCTTTCCTTGCAAATTCAACACCTTGCACATTATACTTTATAGCTTCATCAGACTTAAAGTTGCTATTTAAGTCGGCAAGCTTTAAGCAGACCCTGGCGGCCGCACTCCAGTTTTTGGCATTAACGGCCTCCAGTAATAATTGTTCGGCTTCCGATAAAGACGTGTCTTTTAATAAAGTTTTCTTATGAAGGTATCTATGGGTTGTGTTAACCTTTAAAGGAGTTACCGGCAAAAATGTTGTTGCCTCGTGGATGCTATAAGTATTTGTATTATCAAGCCTCGCCGCATATAATACCCTTGTTGTAAGGATAACCACAAAGAAGGTAACGTAAAATTTAAAGCCCATAAAAATTTATCCCCATTATTGGAATACGTGTTATCAATAGCACCGATTCTTTAAATATAATTCTAAATGTTTGCAATAGCTATTTTAAGCAAGAAAAGCTGCTGTTTTTGGAGAAACTTAGTCGTAACTGCAAAAAAATTTCTTAACGATTTTGGGACTGCCCTTAAGACACTTCAGGGTGATGGAAGATAAATTCAATTTACCGGGCAACTAAACAAGATTTCCGTTCCGTTTCCTTTATTGGATTTGACGAGAAGTACCCCGCCAGCCTGCTCAGCCCTTTTACACATATTAATTAACCCGTTACCAGCCCGTGCGTTTGACACATCAAAACCAGCGCCATCATCCACTATTTCCAATTTAAGCACATTATCCTGCTTAACCAGCTCGATACTGATAGTAGAAGCCGCAGCATATTTGAAAGCGTTATTCAGCGCCTCCTTAAAGATGAGATAAATATTTTTTCTTATCTCCATGGGTAAAATCATCGCCTGCACATCTTCAGCGGCGGCAAGTGTAAGGCTGATGTTTTTCAATTCCGCCAGGGGGTAAGCGTACTCGCGCATCCGGTAAATAACTTCCTGCATACTATCGTTTTTTGGCTGGATGGTCCAGATCATATCCTGCATGGCCGATATCGTGCCGCGGGACGATTCGCCGATGAGGGATAAGATGCTTTTTGTACGCATGTCGGCTGAACTATCCGATATAGCCATTTCGCTGTATAATGCAATACTGCTTAAGGTTGAACCCAGTTCGTCATGAAAGTCGGCAGCAATATCCGACCTTATTTTAAAGTATGCCAGTTCGGCGCTGAGTCGCTGATTTTCCAGGTCGCGGTGGATTCGTCCATTCAAAAACCAATCAGTGGTAAACTTTAATGCAGCGCTTAAAAATAAAAAAAAGAAGCTGGTAAATACGGTGCTCAAAAAATAGGATCCGAAACCAAGTTCATGACCTTTTACACGCGCCAATATATACTGCTTATAAACCAACGCGACGCCATACTTGCCAAAACCATACAAAACAATAGCAATGATTATGGTAATTGCATAGGTTCGATATCGTTTTTTAGCTAAAAACCGGGGGATTAACGCCAGGTAGTTCAGGTAAAACAAACTGATGTTTATTATAGGATACAGTAAAAATATAATCAGCAATTCTGTCGTGTTCATTTTGGTATTGCTGAGGGCAAAAAGCCAAACGCAAAGCATAATAACCGACCAAAAAAGTGTATGCCATAATATTTGCCACTGTCGTTTCATTGTACCGAAATTAATACTTTAAGGTCATTCCGTGTGCAAAATAGAAAAATGGGGTAACAAAAGTATTGCACACCTGGTTAGGATACTTGTACATTGTAAAGCTATCTGAGGAACGGTTATACCTGTTGCAAATTGTTCCCAACATGAAACCATAGATTTTGTGCTCATCGGATATCATGCCATATACGGCATTGTTGTAAACATATTTATCCTTGTCGACCCCGAGCGGGTAGACCCGGAGTTTATAGCATTATAACGCACCAAACCATCCGGGGTACTAATCCATACATAACCCTGGTCATCCTGCTGCACAAAGTTAATATCAACCTCCTGCGAGCCATCGCGCGAAGGCAATCCGTCTTTTTCTGTTAAATGCTCAAATTTTATATGGCCCGATTGCGCAATACCAGATTGACCGGCAACTACAAAAAATAGCAGAAAAAAGTACTTTTTCACGATACGGCCAGACATGATTTTAATGTTATGCTAAAGATACCGGAAATAATTAGCAAACAGGCACTTAAGCCCCAATTGGTTTTTGTTTCACTTTTTAACGCTTTAAAAACGTATGAAAACTACATTCAGCTTGCTTTTTTATTTAAAAAAAGGAGACGTAAAGCCTGGTGAACAAATGCATATCCAAATTATTGTTAGCCGTAAAGACGAGAGCAACAGTATCAAACTGAGTCCGCTAAATAATTCTAAGTGGACCAATACGCCCTTTTTTTATGCGATTTGGCGACTAAAATAGGGTTTTGACGTAAAAACAAAAGCCTGTAATTTATTGATTATAAGTATTTTATTTGTTTTTGATATTGAATTCAGCGAGGATCAAAGGAGCCGGTTAGAACACATCGCTGCAATTTTAAGGGTTATCCGGGAAATCTATAAGAAGAAATAAAGGGTACTTTTCGTAACGAAGCTGTCATTTCTCGTTTCATTTAAAGCGCAATGAATTAAATGAGTATAAGGCACGTTTTAGTGCAACGAAAGGTATACCCTCCTGCTTAGGAGCACAAGCGTGTAACTGTACCCAACCAGGCCGCTTTGAAACAGAACGGTTTGCATTGCGAGGGAGCCAACTTGCACACTATATTTCGCCAAAGTATAGCTAATCAACGTAAACAGGTAAGCGCCGAACCGGTAAGCATCCAGCTTATAACATGAGTTGACCGGTTTTTCAAAAACAACATAAAGCAATACAATAACAACCAATTCCCTGGTAAACAGGCAAATTAAAAATACCCATTTTCCCGAAGGATTCACCATAAAAAGCCCGGTTGAAGACACTATTAGCCTGATTAAGTTCAGGCCCGACCACAAGCAAAAGCTTACATCCAGGCTACTAATGACCAATTTAAGAAACCGGCCATAACTAACTGCTTTAAAAACAGAAGCCAATAATTTGGATAATATTGCGGAGATCATTGGGATTGGCATTGATTTAAAAATGATCAGGCGGGCCACCCGCCTGATCCGTTAACTTAATTTAAAGTTGCTATCCATTCATCAGTTGTTAATACTTCACCAGAAAAAGGGAACACTTTTTTAATTAAAAAATCATGCACCTCCGGTTCCGGATCAGCACAAGCGTCGGAAAGGACGGTCATGTGGTAATCCCGGTCAGCTGCCTCCCTTAGGGTACTGAGTACAACCCCGGTCGTCGAAAATCCTGACAATACCAATGACTCGGCTTTATGGGCGCGGAGAATCATCTCCAGGTCACTGCCGGCAAAGGCGCTTACCCGTTTCTTGTGGACAATAATATCAGTTGGCAGCGGTTCGACAGCCTGGTGCACCGATGTGCCTTCATGGGAATGGGTGAACATCACCTTGCTTTCTTTAATAGCTCCAAAGCGCACATGTGCCGGATGAATTTCGGGATGACCCTCGCGAAAAGCCAGGGTTACATAAACTACAGTTACGCCTGCTTTGCGGGCGGAAACAATTGCTTTTTCAATTTTCGTTAGTAACGGTTCCGGATCGGGCAGGTAGCCCATCATCGTTTTCTGGATGTCCATCACCAGGAGGACGGTTTTACTGTTTTTTGAATTGTTCATCTTGATTATAAATTAAATTATATGGTTACTTCTAAATCGATCTCTACTGTCCGTCGCTTGAAAAACAGGGGCAGCAGGAACATGACGATCAGTACGCAGGCGATCAGCGAAAAGACAGCCAGCGAATGCAGGCCGGCATCGGTAGCCCCGGCTTTGAACTGGTGCTTCAGGCTGGAACCGGCCAGTATAGCGCCGATATAGCCTACCGTGCGAAACAGGCCAAAACAGATGCCTACCTGGTCGTCCGGGGCCTCGGCATATAAGGTTGCCTGGTTTGATACCGTAAGAATCCCTAAAGCTGCCCCGATGACTATCGTGATACTCACAATAAAATACACCGGCGAGGCGGTATTTAACAGGAAGATGCCTATGGTTGCTACAATAATGCAAAGCACACCTGTGCTCAGCAGGAGCTTGTAATTTTTATTTTTGGCGATTATCAAACTCAGTGCCATTGCGGTCAGCGAGAAGGGCAACATGATCAGCCCGACGCTTGAAGGGTTGATATGTTTGGACTGCTCCATCCATTGCGGCAGGCCGTAGAGCACCAGGTAAATAATAAAGTTGATGCCGATCTGACGCAGGAAGGTTGTATTTAAAAGCAAATTCAGGCTCAGTATTTTGATATCGATAAAGGGTTTAGGATGCCGGAGCTCAACAACTACTAATAAGATCAAAAGGATAACAGCAGCCGGGATTTTTAGGTACAAATAGGTTGGATAAAGGAGTGCCATTAAAAAAGCGAACAGGAAGGCGCAAAAGATCAGCAGGCCTAAAGGGTCCAGGTCTTTAAAGACTTGCAGGGCAGTTTGGTTGCGTTGAGCTTTTACCACCTTAACTTCATTTTTATTTTTGACCGACAGCAACAGGCCGATTAGCACCAAAGGAATATTGATAAAGAAGATGCCCTTCCAGCCAAAGCTTTCCAGCAGGATACCCCCGAGGAACGGCCCGAATACCAGCGAAACCTGGCTCGCGATAGCGATAATACTTAATGTAAGGCCTGGCACATCCATGTTCAATGCTTTATAGCGTTGCCTGACCAGTGTCATGGAGGACGGATAAGCTGCCGAACTGCCCAGGCCCAACAGCATGCGCGATACAATCAGCCAGCCAAAGCTTTGCGCACATACACCCACAATACCGGATAACAGGATCAGCAGGAAACCAAACAGGTTTATCTTACCGGGATTGAATACATCGCAAAGGCGGCCCATTAAGGGCTGGCCGATGGCCGAAGTAAAGTAAAGCGGAATAATGAGCAGCGCACCTGCACCGGGCTCCTGTTTAAAGGCCATGACGATGGTCAGCACCGCCGTAGCCAGCATGGTCGAGTTCAGCGGGTTAAGCATATTGCCCAATACCAGTGGCGCCAGAAACCTGGCCAGTCCTTTATCTTTTTTGTTTTTCATATTACCAAAATCATTTTACAAAGTTACTTTGATATTTTTAATTATCAAAGTAACTTTGATAATTATTTCTTACCTTTATATCTCACTAAATAAAACAATGGTTACCGAACAAGATAAAGAAGTAGCGCACAGCATCCGCGACCTGGTTACCCGGATGAACCGAAGGCTCAGGAAGCAGATTAGCAACCCCGAACAGCTATCGGTTGCCGAACTCAATGTTATACAATTGCTGATGGATAACAAGCAATTACTACCATCGGAGCTTTGCACACAGCTGAACCTATCATCGCAATATGTATCACAGGTACTTAACAGGCTCACGGAGCTGGGCTATATCTCCCGTCAATCCGTATCGTCGGATAAAAGGAAGTCCTACGCAGTCATTACAACAAAAGGCGGTGAGTGGCTGGCAGACAGCCGTAAAGAAAGGGAGGAATGGCTGGCTATGGCAATCTCAAAACAATATTCGGCTGCAGATAAATCTCTTATTCAAAAGGTGGTAGCGCTACTGGCGGTATTACCTGAACTATGAGCGGATAGTTAGATTTACACCAAATTTAATATAATCGTTGTCTGATTATTTGCTCAAAAATGACCGGTCAGAGCACCAACTCAACTTTAGCGGCAGATGTGCTTTTGTCGCCTTTACATACCCCTTGGTATGCCGTTTATATCTTTCTTTTATATCTACCGTGCAACCAACATAGTGTTTGCCATTGTTTAGTTCCAGGATATAAACGTAATACCACATTC
>Ga0210389_10000782_pt1 | contig 26967 bp, 28 predicted proteins | sample IncBWH28OmetaG_FD_160127 | JGI IMG/M metagenome (GOLD analysis project Ga0210389, IMG submission 160127) | Forest soil microbial communities from Barre Woods Harvard Forest LTER site, Petersham, Massachusetts, United States - Inc-BW-H-28-O ... | reverse complement strand
CCCCAAAACCCCAAAACCCCAATAACTATATACTAATAACAGGTTCAAATTGGTTAAATCTCCTCATCTCTTAATGTTTTCTCAATATTTCAGCACTATCTCCATCATCTCAGCCTCCATAAACAATTCCTCCATCTTCATATAGTAGCTAATCATTCTAGCAGCAGCTCCCAATTACAAATTGGTGAAACCACCAGCCACTCCCAACCTAACAGCAATAGCTGCCAGGTTCCTCCACCCTTTCCTCTCCTCCCTCTCCCTCACCCACTTCTTGTGGGAGTAGCTGGTGGTGGCCCACTGGTTGGCCTTCTCCACAAAGGAGTCAGCCTTCTCCAGGGCCAAGGCGATGTCCCCGATGATCTGATCCCCTGATAGCAGGGGCTTGCCAGCAATGACTGGCTGGTTGTAGGTCCACTGGTTGTTGCTGTTCTCCATTTGATATTTAATATATAATTATAATAAGAGGTATTTAATATGAAGATGTATTAATGAAGATGATAATCAAGTGATCTATGTTTTTGTTTTTCACTTAGCTTACTTGTCCTTCAGATAGCAGTAGACGCAGGTGAAGCAAGATTACTTATGGACGACGACGAGCAATTTGTATATCTGCATAATAAGCAGAATGTTTTCAAAGAGGACTTGCCTCAACATGATTTCCCCCTTGGTGGCTTTGGCAATGGCAACTGTCCCCTTCTCATATTCCTTTGCCTTCTTCCAGAAGGTCTTGTACTTGTCATGGCTGATAATTAGATTAGGTCACTTGAGTTGCTGGATGAATGACTGGAGGTACTCCTGGACTTGCATGGCGATGTCCATGTTGGAACGATGGGACCTTCTTGGCTGTGCTTCCATTCTTTATTCTTTCTTATTTAATATTATAATAATAAGACAGTTATTAACGATAAATAGATGTGTAAGAATAACAAATTAAAAAGCAAAGGTAATCATGTTTATCAAAAAATTTCTTTATGATAAGAGCAGTGGGGGTGGTGACTCATATGTCCATCATATCCCCCCACTGCTCCAGCTCCTTCTCGTCCATCTCCTCCAGGTCCTTCATCCTGGCCTCTTCCTCCTTCTGCAGCTCCTCCTTCTTCCTGGCCATTTCCTCCTCCAGGTTCTTCCTCATCTCCTCCCTCTTCTTCTGGAGGAGGAGTTGTTTCTCCTTCTTCTTCCTGGCCTCTTCCTCCTCCTCCACCTCGGTGATGAAGGAGGTGATGATGATGGAGGTGATGGTGGAGAACAAGGTGTTGGAGAGGGACTCGGCCTCTTCTTCTTCCTCCTGCTCCTGCTCCTCCTGCTCCTGCTGCTGCCGCTGTTCCTCCTCCCAGAGGTGGTTCTTCTCCTACCAGGCCTTCCCCCTCTTGATGGCTGCTTCGGGGAAGGCAAGGCGGTGATCAATGATGGAGTCCACCTCCAGGAAGAGGGCATCATGGTGGTTGACCTGGAGAGTCATCTTCCTCATCTCCTCCTCCATCCTCTGCTCCAGCCTGTCCATCTTGTTGGCGAGGGCAGTGGCAGTGAGGCCAACCCCTTGGCGGAGGTTGACGAAGGTGGAGTTGAGCTTGGTGAGACCCTCCTCCACCTGGGAGAGTCTTCCCTCCTGCTCCCCCACGGTGGCCTCCACCTTGGAGAGGCGGACCCCATGTTCCCCCAGGGATTTGAGGACCGCCCCCCTCCTGAGGGCACCGAGGAAGGAGAAGTCCTCCTCCTCCAAGGTGAAGGGCTTGGGGAAGGGGCCCTTGAAGACTGGGTCCCCCTGCAGGTTGTTGGTGGGGACGGGGACTGGGACTGGGACTGAGACGGGGTTGGGGTTGGGGATGGTGGGAGGTCTCCTCTTCTTCCTGGTCTCCTCCTCCTCCTCCTCCTCCGAGGAGATCTCGATGGGGGGCTCCTTCTCCCAGAGCTCCTTCTCCCAGAGCTCCTTCCTCTTCATCCTCGCCTTCTCCTCCTTCTTCTCCCCCTTCGTCCTCTTCCCCAGGATGTTGGGAAGGATGGGGGTGCCGGTGCCCAAGGATGGGGGCTGCTGCTTCTTCTTCTGCTCCCCCTCCTTCATTTCCACATCCTCCTTTTGAAGAAGAGGGTTGGGGATGTGGGAAACAAAGGGGGCGGAGGTGGTGGTCTTGGTGGTGTTGATGGTGTAGAGGGGGGAAGAGGTGGCCTACTACTACTGCTGTTGCTGCTGCTGGGCAAGGCGGGCGTGGTGGTAGTTGGGGGAGCCAGCCAGGGCCAGATCCTGCCCCAGGTAATAGGCAGTGGTCTGCCTGGCAGTGTGGGCCCAGTCAGTGGGGGGACCATGGAAACGGGGAGCGGGGTGTCTTCTCTCCTCCTCTTCTTCCTCTTCCTTCTCCTCCACTTCTCCCTCTTCCTCCTCTGGGAGGTCCTCGTCGGAGGCGGAGGACTCCTTGGCCTGCTCCTTCTTCTTCTCCTCTTCCTCCAGCTTCTTCAGCTTCTGGGCGGAGGGCTTCTTCCCGAAGAGGATGCGGGCCCTGAATTCGGGGGTGAAGGGGGCACCATTGGTGGCGAGGAACTGCTTCCGGCAGGCTTCGTAGAGGGGCCGGGCAGAATCCAAGAAGGCCTTGGGGTACTTGTAGGAGGGGGTGCCACGCGCGTCCCAGATCCCGTTGAGGAAGCCCACGTCAGTGGACCAGGGGTCGGGGGTGGCGACCATGGCGCGGTGATCATCGTCCCGGAAGAAGACGAAATAAGAAAGAATGCGCTTGGCACTCTCTTCCCTGACCCATTTCAGGGGAAGGAACTTGTCTTTGGCAGGGGGGAACCCAGTGGATGACATGTGTTGATAATTGAAAATCTGGTCAGCTAGGAGGTATATAACCCTCAGCTGAAATACCTCTTTATGGGTCAGGTTTATTATAAATTAATCATATGATTATAACATATGATTACGTCATCTGTTACTATTTTTAGTAACACGCTGTCAGCCGATAGCTGACCGGTATTGAATATTGAACACCGGTCAGCGGATCCAATACCGGTCAGCGGTGGTTGTCAGCGTACCTGCTGGGCAGCTTATCTTCACATTTCTTTCGTTATTGGTGAGCTGGTCAGCACACCTCAACCATCAGATAAAGTACCTAAAGACACACCATATATAGAAACTACTATTTACATTATTAATCCCTGGAAAGGGTTATTAGTAATCATTCAATATTGTAACTCAAATCATCATCGCGCACTATCAAACCGAACGAGTAGTTATCGCATGAGCTGCACCTGGTATTCAAAGCATTTGAGAGTTAGTGAAGCAGCTGATCTTAGACGGCCTCCATCTTTGAGACTATATCTTTTTATACTGTAAGTTCCTGCTCTAGTTAGTGTATCCTGAGCTGCTGTTTGTTCTTCTTGCCACTCCGTCCTTGGTTCACATTGCCACAGTAGTTCTTAGCGGCCTTCATCATTTCAGGAAGGGCCAGACGTTTCTTCGGGAGAGTAGAGGAGAACTTTGTCAGGAAGGATTCCTTTAGATTTACCCATGTGTTTCCCTCAATGTCCAACCAGGTCTTCATTTCATGGGAGAGAGCAAACTTTACTTTCCCCTTTGGGACCTCTTTTTTGATTACTTGACTTGAGGGCAGACGAAAGCAGGTGGCCGTCAACTTGGAAAGGTTCTTACCCTGTCCAGAGAGACGCTGAGGTGGAAAAGTCTTTTTGGATGAGGACATCTTGACTCGATGTAATAAATTACAACGATGTAATAAAGTACACCCTTTGAAAGAAGTCCTTTCATGGGTCGGCTAAAGTATGTTGACAAATTTAAGTGAGATATAGACATGTAAAGGATTGAGGACATCATTTAGTAATTAGTTAACATCATCCTCACTTGTTCCCTGTGTTCCCCCTGGTGGCGCGAGCCAAGGCCTGGTCTGCGCGGGCCCTTGCATCACTCATAGTGATTCCCCCCTTGCTCCCTCCTGCTGTCTCCTCCATGACCTTCTCTGCCAGGGCCTCCTTCATGGTATCCTTCCTCAGGGCGAATGAAGACTGGGGCAGGGGATGAGGGACCCTCTTCTTGAGCTGGAAACTGTTGCTGGCCTGGGTAGAGGAGGTGATTGGCCTCTTGTAAGTGATAGTCTTATTCGGACCCCATCTCCCTTCAGGATTGACTTCCTCAATCTCCTCGTACTCGTCCTCAAGCTGTAGCATGTCATTGTCATTGTCATTGTTGTCATTAAGGGCTTGCTACTCCTTGGCTATGGCAGCCTCAATCTTGGTAGCCGCTGCCTTCTCCTCCTCCCTCTTAGCCTCCTCTCATCGAGCAGCAGCCTCTGCCCTCTTCTTCTCCACCTCTGAGAAGTAGGCTGACTCAGCCTGGAGGGCATCAGCGAAGATGTCCCCTTCCACGGAGATCTTCTCCTAGATGTCTGGGTTGATCTTGGTCTCCCCAATCAGCGCATCAGAGATCGCGTTCTCAAAGGCAGTGAACATGGAGCGTTTAGGGATCTTCAGCGACACATCAGCAGAGGTTGAGGCAAAGGTATTCATGTTGTATGAGATACGAGTGCGGCCCTCATCATTGTACTCAGAGAAAGAAATGTCATAGAAGAAGGGCTTACCAAGGAGGGGCTTCTGCGCATCAGAGCACACCTCTGCCATCTAGCGGTAGAGTTCTCGAGCGTTGAGGAAGCGTTCCTTGAAGACAGCGAGGCCAGGGTTGGTATCCATCGACTTGTACAGGTGGATGAATTCACTGCGGGAGGACTTGCTCATGAGGGCAAACATCCAACTGCCCATCTCCATCTTCAGGTCTGTGAGACGCTTCTTCTTCTCCTCCTTGCTGAGATACATCTGGCGAGCTAAGTAGAAATCTAGTAGTAATAATAATATAAAAGCGAGAGCTTTAATAGCAGTAAATAGTGATAACGTCCTCAGGGATGGGGTTGGTCGAATTCCTATAATTGGTCTTAATTATAATTATAAATTAGTAACACCCATCCTCCTACATTACAGGTAAAGAATGATATCGTCCTCATAGTAGCTGCCGGTCCATAATTCCTAGAGAGAGCAGGATTACTCTCTAGCTTACGGAGTTAACATCCACTAGAATGTGTCAAACATTGGAGATGTGCGCTTCATGCTGCAGCCTCTGCTAGAATTGGAGAACAGGGATGAGTAGGAAATGTACTTAAGTACTAACCTAAATGAGAAGCGTTCAGGGAGATGGCGAAGGATGGCAGCCATTACCTTTGAGGTTGCCCAGTTGAGGACAACGCAGATCCCCACTTAGAATGCAGTGACCCTCCTCTGCTCTTCCATGTACCAAGTCTTCATGCTAGTACAGCACCAGTGTAAGCCCACTGAGTTCGATATCTATATCTGTCATACCAATTTCTGCTAGGCAGAGAAATTACAGAAAGCACTGCTAGAGGTAGTGTATAATATTGGTGGCTCAAACAAAGGGGATGTGAGGCACATCTACTTCTGGCCCAGCCTTGGGAAGATGAAAGCGGATAGCATCAGGAAGAGGCTCCTAGCGAACACTGGTCTCCAGATGGCCCACCAGCTGGTCACCCTCTGGTAGAATCCTCCTGCCAGCCCAGGGAACGTTTCCTTCCCTCTGGGAGGGGGCCGATCTCGAGGACGCTAAAAAGTCAAGTCCATAGCCAGCAACTCAGTGTCCTCAACACAAATGATGTCCTCAAACTATGGTCACGATTACCAGGGGGGCGGAGGCCAGCTGGCCCGGGTGAACAGTACCCAGGCTTCCTCCATGGTGGCCGCCCAGGATAGCGCCCGCCTCCCTATGGGGCACGTGCTCCTTGATGGGCGGGGCCGAGTCTTTGACATCCATGAATTTGGGAGAGGCTGTCTCACTGTGCTGGAGAACTTGATAGTCTTTACTAAGAGTGACTTAATTAGAAGTTTACAAGTAGAGACTAATGAGTAGAAGAGAAGCTATAGGATGAGACTGCTAGACCACAGGCCCCTTATCCAGTAGGCATGGATAGACACCATTTCCTTTGCCTTGGAGACCCCTCAGGCCCAAGGGGTAGCAGAGTACTTTACCTAGGAGCAAGTAACCATTCTCTACAACTCTAACAGGAAAGCTATAATGGATACTTTTAACTAGTTTGTACTGAATAGCAGTGAGAGAATAGTCTAGCCGCACCCTGTGAGAGCTCTGCTGGATAACTTGCCCTTCCTTACCAGTTGTGGTTGCTTCGATATGAGTTGGTACAACTATCGGCAGTGCAGTTTGAACTGGCTGGTGGGGAGCTACTTTATAGCAAAGAACTTTCTTACTGATGACTACTTCTTGAGAAGCAATATGGGAGCTGTATGCTTCAATGGGGTTCCTGGGTCAGGTAAGAGCCGCATCTGCTAGGTACTGCATGACTTCTTCAATGGTTTCAACTACTAGGATACAAAGGGAGGAAGTATTACAGAGTTCTAGAACTATGATATAGTTAGTAAGTCTTTCATTAGAGCTGAAGAAGTATAACTAAAGAAGTTATCTTAATCAGACTGGAAGATGTTAGCTGATATAGAGATCTCTCTGAAGTGTAGAATAAAGAACTAGCCAGATGTAGAGGTAACCAAGTATGTTCCTGTAGTGATCACCTCTAATGGTTCTGTCTATGATGAGTTAATCTCTAAGAGATATGCAGACCCCAATGTAATGGCTGCTCATAGGAGGTGGGGCTTTGTGCGCTACTTTGAGACCTGGAATAATGCTCACCCAGAACTGTTGACTAATTCTCAGATGATTGATCCCTGCTACAGTGAACTATACTCTCATTCGAGTGTCAATCATGAACTGATGAACTTCTTAGTGGCTGCGGCCCTCACCTTCCAAGGGCACAACTTTGTGCATGAAGAATACATTATTCCCTACTATGGTCACTGTTTGACTAAATTCAGTGAGACTCTCTTTGGACAGGTAGTACTAAGTAATAGTAAGTAGTTCAACTAGAGTGTACTAGCTGTCATTGAATAGTATGCCTCTCAGACAGATGCTATCTGCTTTGATTACTAGTGTCAGTAGGGAAGAGTATTTGAAGAGATCTGTACAAGCTTTATCCGCAGTAAACTAGTGTATTTGGATGACTCTTTGAAGATGCAGTTGTAGAAATTTCTAGACGACTCCTAGGAGGTGCCTCTCTACTTCCGCTGTATGACCCTCTGCCAGGATCCACTTGTAAGGTATAAACTGAAGGCGCAGAGCAGGGAGATACTATTGACTTTCCTTTCTCTTTCCTCTTGTCCTCTTCATTAGTATGTAAAGGTCTTTCTAGAAGGAGAACACTTGCTGACAGATGATGGAGAGTACATAGAGCCGGAGGTGGAAGAGGTGGTGAGTCGAACCTCCTCGTAGATGAAGGAATAGAGGTTCCCACCAGTGCCCTTTGAAGACAGTGCAGACCCCTTCAATGTCAGAGAGGAAGAGATGAAGTTTGTGCAGGCAATGCTCAGCAGGCACCACCTAGAAAACCCTGAGGACTCCTTTGATCAGTGAGGGTTGAGGACATCATTTTATTGAGGACGTATATAAGGTGGCTGGTAGGAGTTGAAATTGGGAGCGTCCTCAGAGCAGGGGGGGAAGTGAAATTATTATAATAAATAAAATACTTCTCTAACAATCTGTAATTGTTGCCATGTCAACACCCTCCTCAGGAGACCCTGTGTAGAATAGTACAACTTCTAGTGCACCTGTTACTGAGGTGCCTCAATAAATAGACACCAGCAAGGGCGGCCCCATGGAGTACGTGGCGAAGAAGGAAAGGAAGGCGAGGGCAAAGAAGGCGGATGTCACAGTGACCCTTGCTCCCACCACTACTGCCGCTCAGGAAGAAACGAAAGCAATTCCCACACCAGCAGCTGCAGAGCAGTAACAGTAGTAGTAGGAGGAATAGAAGACTCCCACTCCCACTCCCACTCCTGTTCTGTAAGCCCAACCTGAAACTACAGCAACTCCTTAGTAGCAAAGATAGTCGAATGTGCATCCTGTGATTGAGAGAACACGGATGCTGATCCAAGCGATGAGAGACCGCAAGGCTAAGTTGATCCTGGATAAAGCTCAGCACACTAGTAGTAGTTAGCCTAAATAAAACACTACCACTGGCTCTGGCAAGGGGAACGCTCCCCCTTTGAGATAATAATAATAATAACCACCTTCGGCTGCTACCACAGCCATTTCCCAGTAGTCTAAGGAAATAGCGAAGGCGCCCTAGATTATGAAGGGAAACGCACCCCTGAGGCACCAGCAGTAGGGGGTTGACAATAGATTGGCAGGGACGAGGCTCTTTAGGCGCTTCCTGCATTGAAAGCTATATATATATAATTATTTAATTAAAGTCTTACAACAATAACAATTTTCACTCTACATTTTATTTTCTTCTTACAACTATGGCTGGTATTCTTGCTGGTTTGGCTGGCTCTCTTCTTGGAGGAGGCGGAGGAGGTGGCGGTCTCCTGGGGGGACTGCTCGGAGGGGGCGGCCTGGGAGGACTGATAAAGAAGGTCGGAGGCTTCTTCCTGCCTGGGCTCTTTGGTGGTGGTGATGATGATAAGTAGAAATAGCAGCAGCAGTAACCCAGCTAATGGGATGACTAGATGCGAAGGGGGCGAGCCCTAGGGGATCGAGGGCAACAGTTTGCCCAGTCAGCCATGGACTACTTTCGGTGACCCGGAGCAGGGAGGAGGTTCGCAGGTGACCTAATGGATAGAGGGGCGCAGTACATGCGAAACTCCTTTGGAGGAGAAGGAGATCCTCTGGGATATGGACCTGATTCAAATATGCAATATGTTGGTAGAGATTAAAATGGTATAGCTTCATATGTCACAAAAACGCCGCTGTTACTAGGTGGATAAGGTGATCCTCCTAAGAAATATTGGACTGGTTTAAATGTAGGATAGCAAGCTTTGTAAATGTCACAGACAGCTGGGCAAATGGGATACAATATGCCCAAGTTTTCAATGCCTGGAGTGCAGAACTTTGCAAATGCCTTCGCAAACCTGGGCCGTCTGCCAACTGACAGCTACATCACAGGTGCTCCAAATATAGTAATGCCCTCTGGGGGAAGTGTCGGCGAATCCTATAAACAGGGAATGAGATAGACAATGGACGACAGGATGGGTATTCGGCCCTAGATGCCACAAAATGGCTATGATGTCTCGATGTAGGATGTCAGTCCCAATACCGCGGGACTGGTGAGCACAATGGGATCAAGAGCTAATAATATGTATTGAAGTAGTTGTGTTTATAATTTTAAAGTTAATTTTTCTTGAGATGGAAGAACTACCTGAGGGGGATTAGAATTACTCGGAGTAGGAATAATTAGAGCAGTATAATGCTATCCAGTAGGAACTTAATGCTCAAACTCCACAAGGAATAGATCCAATCTAATAACAGTAGGAAATACTGGATGATGCAAGTCAACAAGATCTGATAAGACATGAGGATTACTTTGCTGGTATTTTGCAGCAACTGGATGAAAAGGGTTTGCAGTTTCCCAACTATCATATGAAGAATCTTCTCATGACTGCTATTCCCTAGTAGAGAAGCGTCGAAGAATTACTGGGACTGAAATAGGAATTTATAAAGGAGAGAATGTTGATTGAAATGGAAGATTAATACAAACTATCTACTGATGAACAACTGTATGGTGGAAAGACAGCAAACCTTAAAAGGATATAAATAAAATCTGATCCAAGGACGATGGCTCTGCAGCAGAGAGAGAAGCAGATTGATATCTTAGTAGATGTAACCAAACGAAGGCCTTTGGTTGAGGTCCTTAAAACCATTGTGAAGACTGTGCAAAAAGATCCCCAAGCTGGAGTGAGGATGTAGCTGGGGATGGAAGGTAGCAACTAAATTCCAACTGGTGTAAAGTAAAGTATCGCTTAGAAGGGATCTTTTGATGATAAACTTGCCCTTGCATCTACTATTGCGGCTACTAATGCAGCTGAGAAAGTGTTTTCTGCCCCAGACTAGACTGTTCACGATCAATAAATCGCAACATTGGCAAATTAGAGAGCTCTATAGGAGGCAGAGGCAAAAACTGCCAGAGCAATGCAACCAATAAAGAAGGCGGGCGGTATTGTTGGTCTTGGTAAAAGAAGAGGCAGTAGTAGTAGTAGAGCTGAAATTGGGGTCAGTAAGGAGGAATAGAAAATGCCTATACGATAAAGCGAAGAACATAAGAAAACTATTGCTCCTGTACCTATTGCTGATGTCTCTACTCTGATTAAACGAAAGAAGAGAGACGTGACTCCTGTTAGAATCTCTTAAGAAGAAGCTGCTCCCATAGTAGATAAAAAATTCTAACCACTCACTGCTGAGTAGTAATCTTTTCGTGGTACTCTCAATGCAATAGGAGGAGGCGAGAAAAGCTTTGAAGATAAAGATTTATTATTTTACCAGGCTCGAAATCCACGGGCTGAAGGTTTAACTAAATAAGAATAATGGCAAAGAGAGTATGATTTAATGCATGGAGAGGATGTTACTAAAGATTATCTTCTTGTGCCTTCTTTAGTAATAAATGATATCCACAATGATACATATGATGTTCTAATGAATAATTTAAAGCCTTTAATCGATAAGAAGATAAATCGAGTTCTTTCTCGTATAGATAAAAAATAGCAGCATATTTAAGCTTCCAAGGGCGCTTTATCTGAAAAGCTTCTTGATAAAGATGAAGTTGAATTAAAAACTCTGTAAAATGTTCTGAAGAATATCGACATGGATCTTGCGACAAATAATAGAACTTTTTGGGCTAATGCAGAAGCTTTAGTGGAAGGTTAGCCAAGTGATGATAATTATATTCAACACATTAAATCATTTGAGGCAGACAAATACAGAGATAGCAATATAAAATATTTTCTTAAGCATGGTAAATATGCAATTACTACAGTGGATCCGAAAACAGGTTAGTAATTCGGTGACCCAAAGATAAAGAATGTTTTCCACAAATATACAAAGTAGTAAAGCGCTGTAAATGATATTCCTGAGGTATACGAAGATGACGATTTCGCAATAGATGTTACCGCTTTATTTGAAAGTAATGTACGCCCTATCTCGTAATACGAAAGAGTTCAAGAAGGGAAAATACAATTAACTAAGTAAAATTACAAAGAGAACCTAGCTCAACATTTTACTTAGAAACAGATTGCGCAGGAATTAAATAACTTGAAGGCTGGTGGTGATATTGGTACTGGTTTAAGCGGTGAAGCAAAGGAAAACGATGCAGTAAAAGGATTAGACTAATAAGCTGCATTTACATATCAAGGTGAACATGATATCATAGAGACAAATGAATAACTAGCTATTCAAGAAGAAATAAACGATGAACTAACTGCTAAATATAATAAAGAAACTATTTAAGCATTGCGTGGTAAAGTTATTGATTACTACTAACTGTCTGCCAAGGATAAACCTGCTCATTGAAGATAAAAACAGCAAATACTGGAACTGTTGGATGATGTGGCAGTAAAATTGGATGACTAAAATTTTATTGACACTATGGAACTGGACCGCAGAACAGCAATGGAATACAGGAAAGACGTTGTTTGAGATATTGTCAACCCTAAATCTTTTATAGTTGATGCAATAAATCTACTAAAAACATAAAATGAATTGTTCGGATAAGTAGAAGCTGTTGATAACTTCCTTTCACTTGCTACAAATCCTCGTTATAGTGTTTCTGGATTAGCTGATAGCGAAGAAGCTATAGAGGCAACTACTATTCTTGGTTCTTTGTTTTATGAGAAATCTAGATTAGATTAAATTTAAAGGGACAGTGAGTTAAAATTGCTAGAATTTACAGATGAACTGCGTTTATTATCTGCAGAAGAATAAGCCTAAGGTATTGACTCATTGGAATTAAGGACTAAAAAAGATACTAACAGTGAATTGCAGGCTTTGGTTTAGCTTAGTAAAGATGAAAGTAAAGCTATTGAAAGTGTTATTGATTAACAAATTGACAAAGTGTATGGACTGTTTGGTTTTGGGAAAATATTTATTGATACATAATAGGGAAGAGATAAAAAGAAAGAAAAGAAGGACCTGGATGATAGATTGAAAGAGGTAAGAATTGGAATAGCAAAGGCAAAAAGATAAATACGAGGCAAGGTAACACATGAAGGAAAGGCAGCAACAGAGGATGAAATCGAGGCATTTAAAAAATAAAAGCAGGAATTAAAAGACATTGAAGACCAGTATTTAGCATAATAAGAGACCCTTAACAATTAAGTGAATGAATTAAGGACATCAAATACAGTTTATTCAATGATCGATGTCTTTAAAAAGTAATATAAGAAGGAAATAAAGTAGTAATTCTTAGGTGAAATAAAGAATTAGTACGCAAAGATACTTAAAGAGGAAAATTAGGGCCGCTAAATGGATCCTCGTTTCACAAATATCGATGAATTGGAGAAAAAGGTTCACGGAGATATAAAAAGAGCAACTATTGCAGATATTGAATAAACTGGTATTCTTGGTAGGTAAAATGTTATTGCTGGATAGCAGATCTATAAGCAACTAAGAGGACCTTCTACTATGACTGAACTGCAGGGAGATCTTGATATGCTTAAATAGGGTATTGAGGAAGAAAAGTAAGAGAAGTAGGACTCTCTCCTGCAGTAACTTCCTTTGCAGAATATTCGTGCCTCTACAATAAAGGCAGTGCCCACTATTTAAAATAGAGACGACTTTGCATCCTTTAAAGCTGACATTGGTAGAATTGATAAATTCATAGTAGACCAGGAAGAGAACGTCTTCTCTGATATCCTGTTGAACCCTTCACGCGAATCTATGTCCCGCTTTGATTAAATGGCAGAGGCTTCAGGAAGAGGAAGAGGAAGAAAGAAGAAAAGAAGCAGAAGTAGAGGACGCTAAGAGAACTAGTATGAGTAGGAGGAGGAGGAGTAGGACGTCATTTCGATCTAAGATTCAGCTGAGGAAGAGGAGGAAGAGAAAAGGCCAATAGCTTAATTCAAGGACTAGTAACAGCAGCAGCAGCAAGTACCTGTTATAAAGAGTAACTACCTGGACGACACAAAGGATGTTCTTCAACACTAGGGAATTCTAGACAAGGGGATTAAAATTGCCTTGAAAGAGGATAAAGAAGCTGCTGTTGCAAAGGCAAAGGGCAGTAAGAAGATAAAGAAGGCAGCAAAGAGGATTAGCAGAGATGAGTTACTTCTAGGTGGTAAGACATTGAAAGTAAACCAAATGAACACTGAAGTTACTTCTATAACATAGGATGCACAGAATGCCATCCCTTTATCAGTGGCGATCACTCAGTTCAGGAAGACGGGAGCAGATATTTGGAAGTAAAATCTAAAGTTGGGGGAAGAGGAACTCAAGATAATCTCCAAAACTAATGGCTCTCTTCCTGTCTCAAGAGAGAAAATTGACTGGGAAAAGCATATAAAGGATTAGGAAGAATAGAGAGATTATTACCTCCAGCAGCAGGTGGAAGGCATAAACAACTTTAACTAGATGTACGAGGAACAAAACCAAGCTTGGGAGTAGATGAAATAATAGAAGCAGCAGCAGCAGCTACAGTAGCCTATGAGTTAGTAACTTCATGTTTCACTGCCAAATACAATTCAGCAAGTAATGCAAATTGCAGTGCAGCCTTTCGAAGACAAGCAGGCACTCATTAATTAGGAACTGGAACTTTTCAGAAAGGAGCGAGAGTCTATGCCTATTGCTACATATTAAAAACGCCTGCAACTCTTCGAAGAGGAAAGCAAAATACTGCAGGTAGAGGAGGAAAAGGAGCAGTAGAATGCTTAGCTGCAGGTAGAGTCACTGGTAAATGACTACGAAAATAAAAAAGCTGAGACAAAGATTAAGACTCTGCAAAGCAAAACAGACAAGTAGGCTTTAAAGTAGTAGGAAATAGAGAAGAAGAGAGAAACAGATCTGTAGAAAATTCAAGCTTCTGCAGAGACAGAGGAATCAAAAGTAGCTTTTATACAAGCCAAGACGAAAGCTTAAAAAGAGCGAGAAGAGAAGCGTTTAGTCAGAGTACAAGAAACAGCACTTCTTTAGTAGCAAAATGATGAAATCAGACATAATACTGAAGTGGAAGCCTTAAAGAAAAAGCTACAATAAAGTACCAAGAAGTTTACAGACTACATTTCAGGGTTCAAAGATTAAAACCAAGCCAAGACAGCCAATGGAGGAGGAAAGTATGAGGAACTACAAGCAGTGATAACTTAATAGACTCAGGAATTTGAAGAGGCACAAGAGAAGTTAAACAAAGCTACGAAGTCTGCTGCAGAGGAAAAGGAAAAGTATGAGGCATTGAAGAAGAAGATTACACAGGAATAAGAAGATAGGAAAGTCTTTGAATAGAGGAAAGCTGCGCAAGATAAGCAACTGGAAAAGGCGTCTGCTGCCAAGTAAAAGGTCCTTGACGCGGAGCTGGCAGCTAAAACTGTGAAGTTAGTAGATATTGATATGGAACTGAGCAAGGCTAGAGATAAAAATGATGAGACGATCAAGAAGAAGAAGGAGAAAGCAGAGAAAGAATATCAGCAAGCATAGAAAGATGTCAATGCAGAAAAGGAAAAGTATTAGAAAATGGTTAGCGAAGCTGAGAATGAAAAGAAGATGAAGGAGGCGATTCAGTAGCTTGAGGATGCTGCTGAGAAACAGCTGAAGAAATCTCAGATGAAGTAAGATGCCTACTATTTGGAAAATAAAGCTCTTCGTGAAGCATAGACTAATTATGACAATACTTACCGTCATTTGAATCAGAGAGAGGCAATAAAGAACGATGAATTCCGTACTACAAAGCTGTTGCATTAAATGCAAGAAGAGAATATAAAGAATGACTATGTTGTTAAAGCTTTTGACTTCAACTAAAAATTTCTCAATGTTCAGAATAAACTAACAAAGGAACAAGATAAAGGTGACCTCTTGAGATAGCATGTCTAGAATGATTTATAGCTGAAGGATATTAAGCATGAATAGGCAATGTACAATGAAGTTTAAAAAGCTAAGTTACAGGAAGCTATTCTAGCTAAAATGAAAGAGAAAACCCGAGCAATGATATAAATTGAAGCTGCCAAAATTCGTAGTAATGCAAAAAACATCTAGAACGAGTATGAAGGGAAAGTGCAATTGTAAAAAGGATAGTGGGAATTGTAGAATAAAGTTGCTGAAACGCAGAACAAGGGAAAGGAAATGGTTGCTTCAATTCAAGCTTGAGCTAATACCTACGCTGCTGATGTGCAGAAATAGATAGCGAAAGAGAAGATGGATTTTGAATCTGGACTTGCCTATTATGAGCGAAAAGAAAAGCTGTATTAGCTCAAAAGTAAAGAGGATGAAGATCTTTGGCGAAGGAAATTAGAATTAGAGTAAAAGAAATTGGATGCTATCTAATTGAGGGAGGATCTTAAAAAGGACGCTGAAGTGAGAGAAGTTTACTATGCAAAGAAGAGAGAGGCAGCTTTGGATAAGTAAGACTAAAACCACTGGTAAGCAGCTAGATACCTTGAAGAATAAATAGATCCAGATGGTGACTTAAATAACATTCTTGGTAACCATAATAATAATGGCCCTTATAAAATTGTTAGAGAATTAGCCTAATAAGCTAATGTTGACATAAATTAGTTGATGAACAATCCTCTTAAACATAATAATAGAGATCTATACAATATAACATAATATTAAACAAATCCACAGTTCTTTCTAGCAAATAATCCACAGAGAAAAGCTTTGCTTGAATCTATATCTGTTTATGAGAAGGCTGCTTCAGATAGAGTAAAATAAGATAAAGAATTGCTAGAAAAGAATGATTTCTATAGAGCTGCCTTTGGTGATATTATGTCGACATTGAAGGCTATAGACGAAGGAATCGGAGAGGACGACGAAGAAATAGCTGCTAGAGTAGATCCAGATGATGTGGATTTAGATAAAGTTGTCAGCACTTTAGTTTAGCACTCAGCTGAAGTTCTTAATCAGACAGAGGGAGGAATAAATAAATTCAAGAGAATACCTGCAGCAACGCAAGTAAAAACTGCTGCGTTGATAGCAATTACAAAAGATTTAGTAGAGGGTAGATATAATTGGTAGGCTTTAGGCCGCAGAAATCCTACAACGAATCAACTTACGGGTCTTTCGCATGAACTAGAACAGATATAGACAGCTATTAGTACTCATAATAGTAATCTGTAACAAGTTGAGGATAGAACCATGTTAGAGGCGAGATTTGTTGCAGCTTCCGCTGAGGCTGAAGAAGAGAAGAAGAAGCACGAGAGAGATAGAGAAGAAAAGAAGGAAGATTTCAAAGCTGAAGCAATGTAGTAGTTGACACAAATTATCACTCGTTTGGGTCTTACTGGATAATAAGGACAAAGTAAGCAGGATGTTTATCCATCATACAAAGGATACCAACCTGGTCCCTATGCAGGAGCAATGGGTAAGTAGCGATACATGCATGGTCGCTTTAATGATATGTTCGGTAAGTCTGGAGGAATAGACGATGCTGACCCAGAATAGGAAATGATTGCTGCTCAGGCATAGGAGAAGTATCAGAACAATGTCACCCATGGTAAGAGTGCTACGGGGAATTTCGGTAGTGCTGCCTCTGCTGGGACAGGTCTACAGAAACTGGCTTCCTTCGATAAGAAGCTCACTCCTTCTGACTTGGAGTTGTTGAAGGCGTTGACTGTTGATAAGAAGACGGGTCTAGCGATGAAAATTGATGCAGAGGGTAATGTAGTGCAGCTCAGTCCAGAAGAGAAGGAAAGAGCCGCTTTCATCATTATTGAAATATGTCTCTTCATCTTCGCAAAGCATGTAAAGACAGCCAGTGAAATGGAACTGAGTGCCTACAGAAAGAAGATGAAAGAGACAAATACCCTGGATGGAGAAGAAGAGTTACTGCAACTGCTGAAGGTGGCTAATGTGATGGCAAATAAATCTCTGGCTGGATCAATAGATAAAAGTACTGTTGTCCGCTATGTTGAAGGTCTAGCTGGAGGGGCGTATGAGCAGGAGGATCGGGCCTCCTCACAGGGGGACGCCACTGATAACTCAGAGAAGGACATGGCCAGTGACATTGAGAGTGCTAGTGAGGACTTAAGCGAGGAGGAGGAGGAGGAAGTTTCCAAAGGGAAGAAGAGGAAACGAAGAGAAAGAGGAAGAGGAAAGGAGAAGAAGGTTACAGAACAGACTACCTCAACAGGGAAGACCTACTATCATCGTCCCCGCAAACCCAGGTACAGAAGGAAGAGACAGAGGACTGAGTGAGTGAGTGAGAGTGTACATTAACTTAATTATATATAATGATCAAGCTGTTCTAATATATATCAATACATAAACTGCAGCGACTTCATTTGTGGTGCCTGTAGAGTCTGTCAGCTGTCCCCCAGTGAAAGTGTGGCTATGGCTGCCCCCTGACGCCACTGTCCCTCCTGACAGGCTGACTGTACCAGTACAAGGCGTACAGGAAGGAGTCACTGTAGAAACTGTACCCGTTCCAGAAAAGGCGTGGGTATGGTGTGAACTGCTGCTAACACTATTATAGACAGCTACTTGATTCAGTGTTGACGTGACAGAAGTCGTCCCCAAGGTTTCTACGTAGAGCTGTGAATTTGCGGATGTTGTTCCTGAAACGGTGACAGTCTACCCTGAGACAGTAACTGTGGGTGGAGTTCCTGCAGTGAAGCCAGCTGTCCCCGGGGTAAAGGTATGGCTATGTGTGCCTCCTGCATCTGAAGATACAGTTGAGAGACCATGGGTATGGGCCAGGAGGGAGGCAGACTGACTGGTCCCCACTGTTCCACTTGAGGTAGTCATCTTTAGGTACTTGCTGTTGGCTGCTGAGTAGACGGCCCAGGTGATGTAGCCCCCGAAGGAGGAAGGAGGTGCTCCATTACTGCTGATCATTAGCACCCCTATGGGCAGCACAGTATCAATGAAGCTCTTCAGCATCCCCCAAGTAACTAGTTCATCATTTGCTATAGAGGATGCTGCTGTATTGGCGAAACCCTTTGCCTTCTGAGTATAAGCCTGAAGAGTAGTCGCAGTGAGATCGAACATTGCCCCACCAGAAGCAGAGTTAGAGAAGGTGAAACCATTGCCAGTAGTTACTGAAGGGCCGTCAATTAGCATCTCTATATTACCTCCACCACTAACAGCATGAGTCTCTGTAATAGCTGCTGTGACATAGTTCTTTATGTAAGCATTAGGCACAATGTAAAACCAGGGATTGGTTGGTCCTATCAAATTGATATCCTGGAAGAGTACTCCCAACTAATCTGAAGCCACCACTGAATAGCCATCAGTATTGGTATTGAATTACATAGTTCCACTTCCCAACAGTAACTGAACCTCCGGAGTTTCCATTAAAACAGTGCTGCTATTACTTTATATGTAAGGGGAAGTAATTCCTCCACCATCCTCGATGACAAAGTTATTAGTATCATTATAGGCTGCTCCGTTGACACCGAAAGCCATTGACAGGGAGGAAGTCCCCAAGAAAGTTGACACTGGGGGTCCCGCACCGCTGAAGCCCACAGTCAGGGTGGCAGTATCCCCAGAGTCTGTCCTCGCTGCTGTCAGCAGACCAGGGGTTGCTGAGGCTGTCAAGGTGGTATTAGGAGTGGTAGGGTCATCTTGGATATGAGAGGGGATTCCTCCTCCCATCCCTGCTATCTCAGCTTCTATGGTGGTAATCTATCCCTGCACAGTTGTCATTTGCCCCTGCAGGGTAGATATGTTCCCCTGATTGGTTGTGTCATCAGTCTATAGAGTTCCTATGTTGGAATCAGCAGTTGTCATCTACCCTTGCAAAGTAGAAATGTTGCTATTGGCAGTAGTCATCTAACTTTGTAGTGTGGAAATGTTAGTATCAGCTGTAGCCATCTGTCCCTGAAGAGTGGATACATTCCCCTGAGTAGTTGTGTTGTCACTTTACAGTGTACTGATGTCTGTCATAGCAGTATCGAGTCCAGTCTAGAGAGTAGAGATCTATCCAGTAACTGTTGTTTACCAAGCCTGCAGATCGTCTATTTCAGTCTGCATATCTGTATCGTTATTGAGGATTCCAGTAATAGTAGTGTTAATATCATCAATTTAGTTCTACAGGTCTGTTGTGTCTCCTCCCATGTCAGCTATTTCTTGTTAAAGCTGTACTATCTGAGCCTGCATTTATGAAATACCCAAGTCAGAACCATAGTTAGCTTAAGATGATAGAACTACCTGTAAGGCATCTTGTTACGAAAAATTTAATCCCTATCCTGTATTTGTTGAGCCACTTAGCATTTGCTAGTCAGTGAAGTTTATAATTATATATTAGAAAGACAGACAGAGAAGATGCAGGTAGTCACACACCCTCATAAAGATAGCGGTACCCACTGTTATTTTCACAGCATCAGCATTCCTTAGCTGGTTACAGATCAGACATCCTCAATTCTACTCAACGTCCTCAAGTCCGATAAGATCAAGAAGTGCAAGTATGAAATGCATGTCCTCTACTATCAGGAGAAGAATACCGTAGATGATAGGGGAGTTTCAAAGTTGGGTTACGTCCTCAAGAGAAGACGCTTCATGATTGGTAAGACCAGTGTTGTGGACCTCTCTGATGGAACCACCTCTGTTAATCCCCTGATCTTGAAATCAATGCGCACTAGAAATAAGGAGCTGCTAATTACGGGGCCTGACTTCAATCAGGAGAAGGCGAAGAAGGTGGGGGGGTTTCTCTCAAAGAAGTTCTGGGCCGCCAACTTACTCTGGGGAGGCAGCGACACCTTCATTGACAACGTCCTCAACACAGTCCGTCAAATTCGGTCCGATCTGCCAGTGATCCCAACTCCTCTGCAGCAGCATCCCCATAAGGTGTCAACGACGTCGTCCTCAACAAAGGCGAAGCCATCCCATAGTCATTTGAAGAATAGATTCAAGAAGAAGGCTGACAAGGTCACCATGACAACCTCATGTCCTCTTATTGCCTGTGATGATGACAATACTACTTCTGTTATGTGATTTAAACTCCTCTCTCTATATATAATTAATTAAGAAGAAAAGTTAAGTGAAAAATGGCTGCAAATTAGGGAGCGATACCAGGTGCTGGAGGGGGAGGGATGATAAACCCTGGGGAGGAAGAAGCGCTTATTAAGGCTATAATGGCTGAGGCTCTAGGACAAAGTAGTCAGTAAATGGCTGGCAGAGGAATGCCTATGAGGAACTTGAATCAGGAACAGGGCTATGGAGATCTCAATCAACCTCAGCAATTTGGCAAATCACCCATTGTACCGAGGGGGATGACCTTTGATACGAAGACTGCAGGAGCAAGGAACTATGCTGGTATCATCAACTCCTTTGACCCTCAACTATATGCCACCAGTGAGTAGTTACTTTAAAAGGCTCAGGCTTTGGCACCTACAGCACAGAATGCTATTGCTTACCATGGAAGCATCTATACAGGAGTACCAGATGACTTTGCTACCAACAGGTTGTACATCTATAACACTCGCAGAAGAGAGAACAGTATATATGCCTTTGTTTGAATAAGAAGATTATAATTATTAATATTACTATTACCTTACCTTCAGCGAGTGTATCAATGTAGAAAAGTACTACAGTTTATGATGGAAGAGAAATCAAAGTTCAAGGAACCGACTAGGAGTCCCACCAGGCAGCAGAAGGAGTTGGAGTTCAAGTACAGAAGGAAGTAGAGACTCTAAGATCTTTCATGGTGCAGTTCTTCTTCTTTATGCATCAGGAGGATGATATTACTTATGTTAATAAGAGGGCCTTTATCTTTCACTGTTAGGACTGTGATCAGCATACGCAATACTATAGGAAGCCACTGCCTAGCTATAATCCTCCACTCTGTCTTTCTACCCCCTGTCTTACTAAGAAAGTTCTATAATAAATAGAATTAATGGAAAGCGAAAAGAGAGACAACGACAGTGAAGAAGAAAATGAGGACGTGACTGAAATCCTGGCTCAGAGCTATGCTGACAAGGATATTGACAACGTCCTCACAGATAAAGGAGTGTCCGAGGAAATCATAGAAGTCCATGAGGACGTTGAAGAAGAACCCCAGGATTAGTAGGAAGGAGAGAACAAGAATGATGAGGACGTCATTACAGGAGGTTGAGGATGAGGACGAGGAGGATGATTAACTATTATTATTATTAATATCCTAACTAATTTTCAAAGGTCTCTCTCTTTATCAAACATTGCCTAGTTGTAGTTTTCATCTACTTCTCCAGCTATTCCCTCCCTTAGTTAATCTTGGTAGGTCTAAGCATTAGTGAGTGCTCCGTCTGGGAGAATCTTACTGCGGAAACCATGCACCATCATCTTTCCCAACTGTCTTGCTTCATCTGTTGCATACAGTCTTGCTTGAGCATAGGGGTTATTATATTTGGTATCCAATTCAATTGTATGTACCAGGGGCTCAGCACTGAACATTGGCTTCATATGGTCTATCTTTGCTGCCATCTCCTCTCCGTGCAAATACTGCAATCTCTTGTTAACGTTACCATATGGAGAAACACTCAGAGGAGTCTTTAGATCAGGATTAATTTAAGGAGATCCATTACTCTCCCCTATGAACCCATTAGCCCTATTCCATTGAGCCTAGAGTATTACATTCGGAGTCAACCCATAACCTGCATTACCTATCAAAGATTATTTCATTTAACTTTAACTTTAACAATTATATTATAACATCACCGCCCAAGAAGGGTCACTACCAAGTCCGGCCGCACATAGACAATATAGTCTGCCTTCACAAAGATGAACTAATAGCTTACTGCGCTTACTGTTTTTGTGGAATTTCCCATATTGATATCAAAGGGAATTAATCCCTTCCTTCCTGTGATTATTGTCTTATCCATAGACAATTCTTCTCCTTCTAAACTTATTGCATATTAGCATCTACCAAGTTAAGATTACTGCCATATCATGTCAAAGAAATTTATGGGTTTATTAATCTAGTTGTCTATTGTATAGTTGAAAGGAGTAATCGCGTTCTCTGTTGTTGGATCATGCATCTTATTCCAAGCTTTCATAGTTTCGAGCAAGAACTAAATATGAGTTCCCTATGGTTTAGAATTAGTTTGTGTTCCAATAATTGCTTCAGATGGCATCAAGTCAGTTCCATTTCTTACTTATAAGAAAGTTAAGTTATGGTTGACAAAATTTAGCTTCCTTGCTCCATTCATTGGTTCGAACCCTGAATACACAAAAACGAAATGTACACTATTAATACTCTTAGCATGGATGTTAATCTGAGCATAATTCTATACCGTGTTCTGATAATGAGTACAGATTGGAGCCAGATAGAAGCTATTGAAGTGAATGAATATACCATTTTCAGCCACAACTGCCTCCAATGACCTGTGTAGTTCTTGTTCAAAAGATAATATATGTGAATAGATCCAGAACTTAGTTATACTATAACCTCTTGGATTAGTATCGTTTAATACCCCTGCTACTGCTCCTCCTCCGAGTGGAGTTTACCCTGAACCTACGCAATATAGAAAGTATGGATTCATTGTGAATTCTAATTCTAGCGGCATTAAACTTAGTGGAATCATCTTCTTCTCAGGCATTAATACTCCTAAAATACCACTGTATATTGGAATACAGAATGTGAGAATATTTGGACTTGTAAGAATACCGACTCTTCCATCATTTCCACCGTCTTTAGTTTCTTCGACATATCCAGATGAAGCTAATACAGACCCAAGGTCCCCAAATGATGATGTAGTAGTTCCATTACCAGCATTAACTGCATATGTTCCATTCTACATATTAGGCGTGTAATACGCACCTCCATGAAGAGCAATATCATCCTAAGTTCCATATATATATTATGGTTCTATCTCAAAAGCATGTTTTGCCTTTGTAGCAAAGGCAGGATCAAAAGCGAATTTATAAAAACCTTGATCTACTACATGTTTCAATTCAAGGTCTTGATTTAAATTTGGCAATAAAGACGCAGCTTCCAGTCCTGAGCCATTTGCAGGATTATTAATATCTCTAGAACCTGATGAAAAATCTGTAGCAAATTGTACTCCAGTCAAATCTATTTTCCTCATTGGAAAGCCTTCGTAGTGGTGAAATATTTACGCATCAGCGTTATATAAAGTATCGTTAATCATTGCAGCACACACAGCATATTCTTCAATGCGTTCCAGTTCTGTACCTTATGATTTTATCACTAATCTACTTATACATGAATGAGCACTTCTATCTAAAAACCGCCCAATAAACTACTATCCCTCAGTAAACGTTTACTGTGTCCCTGCGGCCCCTGCAAGTGGAATTGTTAGTTCATCCATGTTAACCTAAACTTCAATTCTTATATAAGCACTGTATGGATCAAAGAATCCATTTCCTAGTAATTAAAATCTAATTATGTCGTTAGGCGAGGCATTATTAACAGTTGCAGTAGGAGTAAATCTTACTAGCTTAACCATATTTTCGATAGCCTCTGGTTTTATGTCTGAATAATTTATCGCTCTTGGAATTACTTTATCCATTTGTGATGCAGGCTTTATCTCTTTATATATAATTATTAATTATAATTATTTCTCACATGGAAACAGGTGCCTTTTCTTCTGTATCGCAAGCAAGAGCTAAACATCTTAATAAAGCTTCACATATTAAAAGAGAACAAGAAGTATAGTTCTCCAAGGCTGCTTTACTTGAAAGATTGGAAAAATAGTATGGAGATAAATTTAGAGAATTGAGGTGTTAGAATATGGGAGAACTATGGAGAACATTTGTGAAAACAAAACATGAGGCAGAGGCATTCATGGAAATTATGTATCCCTAGTTTCCTAAGCAAGTTCAGTTAGCATATGTGCATATGTTCGAAAGGGCAATAAAAGGAGAGATTCAATTAGATGACTAGCTAATATTTGACAAAAATAAAGAAGACGAACGCAAAGAGTAAACAACATGGGATCCTGTCAAAGACATTGAAAAAGAAAGACTAGATGGACTCACTAACCTATCCAGAAAGAGAATGGAAGAGATACTCCTTGATGGACTGTGAATGGCACTTAGTTAGTTATTCATTAAATACTTAATTTCTAAAAGTTCTTGAAGAATATATCAAACTCGACAAATATGTCCAAGTGATCATATTTTTTATTTCTCTTTGTAGGTCCTCCTCCTGTATCGTTTAATCCATAGACGCTATCTAATAATGCCTCCCATTTATTTTATCCCATCAGTATTACATCTTTGAACACATTATCAAAGTCTACTTGATTCAATCTAAAGAGTATTAGCCATGAAGCTTAGCTACGAATTCTTGCAGGTATCATAGTATATTTTTAACTGACTAGTATTATTGATATTGTTCCATTAGCTATCAAGTGCCTGCGATTAAAGAATAGCTGAGTCTGTGCTGGATTACTTTCATTCTTCTTTATATCACCAATTATATCATCCATAACAATCACCACATTAACTCTGGTACTAGCTTGTTCCTCTGGAGATAACTTTGAAACTAATTGCTTTTCTATATCATCAACATCCTCATATTTCCCATATGTTTTATTGAAGGCACTTGTAGCTGCACCTGGTACACCTTTTGCTAAAGCTTTCAATGTTCTCTTCTTTGCCTAATCTGGCATACTCATTGTTGCTGGATTCTCTCCAAGAGAACTCCCATTGGCTTTATATCCTCCTCCCATTATAGCAAGAGTTTCTATTGTAAAGAACCTTTGATTGCGGTTAAAAGAAATATATTCAGGAGGAAGTCTGTCATTAACAGGACCTATCTTTGAGTCTTTCATTGTTTTACCTAAGCTTCTCTCAATCACAGATTGTGCAATATTAGGCACAACTTTCCCAACATGTTTAGCCTTTAATATTACTTCAAATTTCTTGATCTACTTCTAATTGATCTCTTCTATATGTTTGTATATCCAAGGCAAGCTGTATGCATTTGCAATAAAGTCTTTGTTTGTCTTTATACCTAGTTTCTACGCTGATGGAGATACGACCATAACATAGGTAAACTTTCCTTTATAAAACTTTGTACTCATCATTAACTCCTATGTCACATAACTCTTCCCAGAACCAGGTTTACCAACTACTACAAGCAAGAACTACTTTAGCATATATTCGTCCTATGCGGCAGTCAAGTCAACTCCTTCAACTCTTCCCTACATTATAATTATTAATTATAAAGAAAGACTGTAATGTTTGCATAGGTAGGAAAGCTTGACTCAGGGAAGGATTCATACAAACTATATCAAAAGGATCCGTAGACTATTTAAATATATTCAGATATATCTCAAATTAATGTATCAATACCGTAACTAATACCTAACTTTATTAACATCTAAATGAATGAACTACAGAACATGTATTACCAATTAAGGAGCTTTAGATTCCTCAATACATTTAATAATATACTTGCTACAGATACTATATGGATTAAAATAAGTCTAGGCTGGACAAATACCTTTGAGTACCAACCTCTTGCTCCTCAAGACAGCTCCTCGATTATGGCCATACCTCCTGACAGTGATATACTATCCTTTCAACTTAGTAATGTATTGGTTCCTAACAATAATGTAATCTATGATGCTGGCGACCTTAGAGATTTTAATCACAATCATCTCTTTAATTAAACATTCTAAGTTGGAAGAGATTGTGTTATGACTGCCTAGGAAATTGTCGACACATTAAACTCTACTCTTTCATAAGTAGTAAGCAGATTATATGGATAATAACAAGCAGGATTTGGAGACCTAACTACTTGTGAATAAAACTTAGTTTACTTTTCCTAGTTGGGCTAATTTGCTTTCAATTCTACCACAGGGAAGTTTGGTATAAAAATAGGAACCACCTAAGCCGTCACAACATACACTCCGTATGTCACAGGCGCAGATATAGACGATGGTACTGGATTATACTTTCCTGATGAAGCAGACGAAAAGATATATTAACTTAATTCTATCTTCATTGAATTCTTTACTGTTCCCTAATCAACTCCATCTGATCAAACTAGAATTGCAAAGTACTTTGGAATGGACTTCTTTCCTTTTTAAACGTTCAACAATAGTGCAATTAACATCCCATTATATTATGCTAGTTTTGCAATGGGACTTACTGGATTGTTTTAATACTAGCTGGGAATGAACATCGCAAGCTTAGCTGCTTTTAAGTAACAAGCAGTAAACTATTCAGTCAATAATGAGAATGCAACTCCTGCTCCACCAACAGCTCCTCCTTATGCAGAAAGAGTTCTCTAATTGTATGGGTCTTATATAAGGTTAGAAAATACAAGTACAAATGGAGGAATCGTATCAACTCCTAATCTATAATATTACTTTATCTATAATCCTTATCCTATGAATGTTAATAGATATGATTAACTATATATTCGTACTTCCCTGAATACTAACTTCTGGAGTTATACTGGTAGTAAGTCAGATATCATGGAGATCGTTCCTATAACAACTGCTTAAACTGCACTGCCTTAAGAGCATACCAACATAACCAGAGTTTATAATACAAAGGACGGAAACTTTAGATAGTTTACAATAACTATAACAGATGATTAGGGAATCCCTGTAAGCTTCAACGATCCGTACCTATTATAGTTATCCGTGTTCTTTACGGAGCCTTGAGGACGTTATCATTGGTGATGTATTTAAGTTTGAATTAACTATTGCTTATAATTAAATATTAAATGACATTCGACTAGCAGCATTGGACGAACCCACACCTGACAGATGAAGACGTTGTTCTTGCATACTGTGTTCATAAGATGAAGCATGACCACCCAGACAAGGAGATGCTTGCTTAGTACTTGGTATTGAGAAAGACAGGCACATGCGTTAACAATATTCTGAGGGAAGGAATGAAGAGGATGTTGTTGATCAAGCCACCTAACTGTGACTGTATTCACTTAAATCCGGCTAAGTTCCCTGTTGTTAGTCTTAATTAAGAGGATTGATTGTTTAATTAGTTATTTGTTTTGGGGTTTTGGGGTTTTGGGG
>Ga0210389_10000780_pt1 | contig 27058 bp, 22 predicted proteins | sample IncBWH28OmetaG_FD_160127 | JGI IMG/M metagenome (GOLD analysis project Ga0210389, IMG submission 160127) | Forest soil microbial communities from Barre Woods Harvard Forest LTER site, Petersham, Massachusetts, United States - Inc-BW-H-28-O ... | reverse complement strand
TCCTGCCCAGGTACCGCGGCGTCAAATCTGCCTCGGTTGTGATGCCCAGCCTCACGATTCCTCAGGGCACACGCCTGCGTTTTCCCGCCATCAAAAATGGCTCGGTACTGCGCGGAGTGCGTTACTTCTTCCTCGACGATCCGTTCTATTTCGATCGCGACGGCATTTACGGTGACAAGAATCGCGATTTCCCCGACAACGCCGAACGCTTCACCGAATTTTCCCGCGCCACAATCGAACTGGCCAAGCACGTCTGGACCCCCGACATTTTTCACTGCAACGACTGGCAAACAGCCATGGTGCCCGCGCTGCTGCGTTCTTCCTATGCGGATGATCCCGTGGTGAAGGACATCCCGGTTGTCTTCACGATTCACAACATCGGCTATCACGGCGTCTTTCCGCCGGAATCGCTTGCTCGCGCCGGGATTCCTCAAGCGTTGTTTCATCCCGGCGGAATTGAATTTTTCGGCAACGCCAATTTCCTTAAAGGCGGACTGATTTTTTCGGATTACCTGACCACGGTAAGCCCCAAGTACGCCAAGGAAATCCAAACCCCGGAATTCGGATTCGGATTGGATGGCGTGATTCGTTCGCGGGCCAACCGGCTGGTGGGAATTCTAAATGGTGTGGATTACTCCACATGGAGCCCGGAGCGCGACTTGTTGATTCCCGCAAAATATTCGGCCAAGAATCTGGAAGGGAAGAAGGCCTGCAAAGAAAAGCTCGCGGAAGAGTTCAACCTGTTGCGTGACCATCCGCACTGGCCAATTTTGGGCATCGTGTCGCGCTTCGCCGACCAGAAGGGCTTCGACTTGATTGCCGCCATCGCGCGCGACCTGATGCACGAAGATGTCCTGCTGGCGGTGCTGGGAACGGGCGAACGCCGCTACGAAGATCTGTTCCGCGCCCTGGCCACGGATTTCCCCGGTCGCGTCGGCGTGAAGATCGCCTACGACAACGCTCTCGCGCACCTCGTAGAGGCAGGCTCCGACATGTTTTTGATGCCGTCGCGCTACGAACCCTGCGGCCTGAATCAAATTTACAGTCTCCGTTATGGCACCGTGCCGATCGTGCGCGCAACCGGCGGCCTCGACGACACCATCGAAATGTTTGACCTGGAACACGGCACTGGCACCGGATTCAAGTTTTCGGAATACTCCGGCGCAGCCCTCTTGCATGCGATCCGCCAGGCGTTGCATTACTACTCCGACGACGGCATCTGGAAACGCATTCAAATGAATGGGATGGCCAAAGATTATTCGTGGAACACCTCAGCAGCGGAATATGCGAAACTATATGAGGCTGCCAGGGCGGTAAGAAACCAAACGACAGTTCCCGCATCTAATTAATCTGGAAAGTGGCTGCCTAGTAGCAGCCCGAAGAGGATACAACAGTTATGGCTGATAATATTCTTACGGTGAATGACGGCAACTTCGATACGGAAGTTCTGACTGCAAGCAAGTCGCAGCCCGTCATGGTCGATTTTTGGGCGGAATGGTGCCGCCCGTGCCACATGCTGGCTCCGACAGTTGCGGAAATTGCCCAGGACTATGCGGGCAAGCTCAAGGTGACCAAGCTCAACGTGGACGAGGCGATGAATTCCTCCACGCGGTATGGCATTCGCGGTATCCCCACGCTGCTCGTTTTCAAGGACGGCCAGGTGGTGGAACAGATTGTTGGCGCGGTTCCCAAGGATCAGATCACCAAGGCACTCGATCGTCATCTCGGATAATTGCACGCTGAGTTTCAGAACAATTAGAATGAAGCGCGGCCCGCTTTTGGAGCGGGCCGTTGCTGTTTCTGCGGGCGCGAACGCGAACGAATGGCGGAGGATCGAATGGCGGAATCGAAACAGGATGTTGTGCGCTGCCACTGGGCCGGCAATCCATTGAACATTTCTTACCACGACAAGGAATGGGGCGTCCCGGTCCACGACGATCACCGCTGGTTTGAATTCCTGATTCTCGAAGGCGCGCAAGCCGGTTTGAGTTGGGACACCATTTTGCAGAAGCGCGCCCGCTACCAGAAAGTTTACGCAGGCTTCGATCCGGAAAAAGTAGCGCATTTTGACGCAAAGAAATCGCGCGAACTTCTCGCCGACCCCGGCATCATCCGCAACCGCCTGAAAATCGCGGCCGCCGTGACCAACGCCCAATCCTTCCTCAAAGTGCAAAAAGAATTCGGCAGCTTCGATAAATACGTCTGGAACTTCGTGGGCGGCGCGCCCATTCAGAACAAGTGGAAGAAGCACCAGCAAATTCCGGCGGTGACGCCGCTGGCGACAGCCCTGAGCAAGGATCTAAAAATGCGCGGCTTCCGCTTCGTAGGCCCAACCATCGTCTACGCGCTGATGCAAGCCACCGGCCTGGTAAATGACCACCTGCAAACCTGCTTCCGCTACAAACAGCTCTCGCAAACCTAGCCTTGCGACCGCTAGCTTCCTTTGCTAATTTAGGAATAGAGCGGGCGTCGTACAATGGCAGTATAGAAGCTTCCCAAGCTTCGGACGTGGGTTCGATTCCCATCGCCCGCTCCAGAACTCACCGAAGACAAATAACTAACCTCGGCGGGTAGCGCACCCTTGACGCATTAGAGACTCTTGGGTGGCCTACCCTTTCGGTTCGTGAAAGGGTGGGCCTCTCTTCTCTTTTCTCTCCTTATTCCTTCATCCCCAAGAATCCATCCGCAGCAGGCCTTCGCCTCGATAGTAATGACACCAACTGCTCCAGGGCCAATCCCCCGGATGATTCACAAGCTTCGCGCGCACAGGATTTTCGTGCATGTAGAGAAGTTTCTCTTTCATTTTCGCCCGAGAGTACACGTTGAAATCATAATAACGGCGCTGCCAGAAGCGGCGGAACTCCGCGCTTCGTTCTGGGAAGCGGAGTACAAGCTGCCCTGGGCGTTTGCGTTTTCTGGCGCCCAGGGCACGGGAGACCCGTTGCTTGAAACTCTGGATAATCTTGGCGGGAGGTGCGCTGTCGGACTCGCTTACCAGCAGGTGCACGTGTTCGGGCATGAACACGTAGCCCACGAGAGCAAAACCGTAACGCGCCCTCGTCTGTTCGAGAGAGCGGACTGCTAGATTGCGGGCGCGAACAGAGCCCAGAAACGCCCGTCGCTGGTAGCAACAAAAGGTGATGAAATGAAGATCGCCAAAACCAGAGATGTGTTTTAGATTTTTGGGCATGGGGGAGAAGAGGGGCCCACCCTTTCCAAACCCGAAAGGGTAGGCCACCCAGGAGGGGAGTCTATTCTTTGTTATCGACAACTGACAAGTGCCTGCCAACGTAACATGCTAAAATGCAGAAATGGATGCGCCACCCGCCGCCTGGATGGCCGGCTTCGCTCTAGGGTGCTGACTTATGCTTACTCAAACAGGATGGGCACTGTGAAAGCTTCTAGATTCCTACTTGCCTCTGTCTGGTTCATTGCTGGAGTTGCGTGCACGCTGGTCGTCCCGAAAGTATTCCTACTTGTTCTTAACCGGGTCATTTTTCCGGAAGAACGAACTGAAGTCTCACGCGTTACGTCACCGGACGGTACCGCAGACGCCGTAGCGATTCGCAGTGATTGCGGAGCGCCTTGCTCCACCAACTACTCCGTCTTTCTAGTTCCGAGGGGAACGCGTATACGCGGGAGTTCTGCCCAACCTGCCTTTTCAGCGGATGATATTAGTGGTGAGCATTTGGCTTGGAGCCAGCCCCATTTGCTGGAAATTGGCTATACCAGGGCATTTATCATTAATTTTCAGAACGTCGCATATCCATTCACGGATAACCTGGGAAATCGTACTCCTCAGACATTCGAAATCCGTCTAGCCCCAGCGTCCAGTAGTTTTTCTTACCTTAAAGAGTAAACAGAACGAAGGGCGGGTGGCTGACAGCTTGGCGGTTAGAGTTCCACATTCGAGATGGCTTTTGCTGGGATCGCCCCGACTATGAATAGCACAGACGGTGCGACAGTCAATTCCGCGGAATCGTCGTACTACCGCGCCAGATAGTTCTAGCTGGCGCGGTAGTGCAATACCTCGTGTCTGTTCACTTGGGCCTATGAGGGGCTTTCCAAGCGCCGAAAATGCCTCTCAGAAAACATATTGCTGGAGCGAGAAAACCGAACAACCCCCCCCAGAACAATACCTCATGATCCGTCTGGTAGCTGACCGGCCGAAATACCCAGTAGTAGAGACCCGTCAGACCCAAGGTCCACAGGATTCCAGTCAATAATCGCAGCCCTAGGCCCCACTCAAGTTGGCGGCTGGTAGCTACTGCAAGTCCTAAGCCAACCAAGCCTCCATAACTAGCCACCTTTGCAGTACCGATGGAGCCAATTATAGAACCGCTTTTTTCAGCCAGCAAAAAACAAACAAAGGCGCAAAATAGAATCCAAAATAGGTGTCTCATTAGTGGACGCCCGGCACCAACGGTTGCCAGCCACCTTCCGTTAGGCCTTGGCCTGGCGGAACGATCTGATATCGATTATTCCAAGGGTCGAGCGCAAGGGTCGGATCGTATATATCGTTCGACGTGTAGTTGACCCATTGATGGGGTAGTTTGTGGTCCGGCGTGAGATATTGATATTGCTTGTCTGCTGTCCAAACATTGTCGGTTTGTAAGGTAATTGGAATAAGATTTTCGATTAACTTATCAGTTTGCTCGCCACAACCCAATAACCTCGGCTTTTTTCTGAAAGGATTTAAACGTTGCAAGGTTGAGAGTACATTATTTGTGTTACCACCCGGGACTCGCTCTCCGTTTAAGGTCATATCGTTCGTTGCATTGCGAGCGGCATTCAAGAGCTTCTGAACATCGTTTGGGCTGAGGCCAAGCGGGTCCGTGTAATCCGTGGAATTGTTGCCAGCGTACGGATAAAAATCCAGCTCGGCTTTAAAACGCAACGGGTCTTCACTAATAAATCGTCCTGCGGCGGAGTCGTAGTATCTGGCGCGGTAGTACGATTCACTACCGTAGCCAGCTACTGGCACCTGACAAGCCATTGTCACGACTTAATTGTACGTGGTGACAATCCGAGGCACGGAAGAGTTTCCTTCTGAGTTTCCTTTCTTTCATATCTTCGCGGCAGGGTGCGTACGATTATGAATTTGCTTCAGCTTTCGGATCGAAACGTGCGTATAAATTTGGGTTGTGTCTAACCTTGCGTGACCGAGCATCTCTTGAATGTATCGTGTATCCGCGCCCCCTTCTAACATCACAGTAGCCATCGTGTGACGAAAGACGTGGCACGCCCCATTCTTGGCAATATTGGCCGCACGAATATAACGACGGACAAGCCAACTCAAATGATTCGGTGTAAAGGGCAGCCCATGGGAAGTAAGGAAGACAACGCCCGAATCCAGTTTTGACGCAAACTTCGGTCGAGCCTGGGTGAGGTACTTATTCAGCCAGTTTAATGCTCTCTGGCCAATCGGAACCATTCGGTCACGGTTGCCTTTTCCGTGACGAATGGCTACGACGCCAAGCTCCCAGTCAACGTCAACGAGTTCCAGTCGCAACAACTCACTACGACGGATGCCGGTCGAGTAAAATACTTCCAACATCGCTCGATCCCGAATGCCGACATGTGTCTGGATATTGGGTTGCGCCAATACATGTTCTACTTGTGCTTTTGTGAGTACGGTTGGGAGTCTGTATGCCAACCTGGGCAATTCGATTTCAATTGTCGGGTCTTGGGCAATGTATCCGTAACGCTGCATCCACCGAAACCATAGGCGAATCAGAGCGAGCCTCGAATACTGGCTGGAAGAAGACAATGGCTGACCGTCAAGTATCCGGTGAAAGAATAGATATTCCTGATAACTTTCCAGGACTCGGAGTGTGACTTCCCCCGCTGAAAGTATTCCATTTTGTTCGCACCAGCGGAGGAACATCTCAAGATAAACATGTCGAACGCGGAGCGTGTTTTCGGAGAATCCTTTGACCGCAATCGATTTTAGATACGCGTCGCAGAGAATCGGCAAAGGGAAAGATTGGATCGAACTGTTTTTTTCATGACCCCTCCTTCAGGCGATTGTGGCATTCAAATTGGATCGAACCAAAAAAATGGGACATGGGTAATTTTGGGGGCCTCGTATCCGAACTTGACTCCATTTGACTCCAATTGAACTGAAAAGCGGACAGTAACGCCTTTGTTTTGGCTAATTGGATTTGTTCGATTCCCATCGCCCGCTCCAGATTCTAAAGAACTTGCTTGGTTTCAGTTGTCTTCCAACATCAGAAGCTCGCAAGGCTTTAGAAGCGGCAACAGTTTTGCTTGGCGGCGGTTCGGAAAACCGTTGGTCTCAGCTAAGGTCACGGGGATTGGAATACCTCTATCCGAAATTGAGGTGGGAGCTCAGTGAATTTCGGAGCTTACTGGAAAACTCGTCCTATTTCCGCGGAATGTTGGTATGCCCTGATCCGTTCCGTGCCCATGATTCGACCGCTTCCCACCCTGCTTCTCTGCCTGTATGGCAAATCGCCACGCGCAACTGTTCAGCTGCTTGACATTGGTGTTGTTGTCTTTCTATAGTGCCTCGCATGCCATTGGGCCGCCTTCTTGCTTGGCGGCATTCCCCGACCGGTAGCAGACCGAGTGGCCTCGTTTCAAGTGAGGCGCGATGCACAAACGCACGAGAATCCACCGGGAAATCCTGCGGGTTCTGGTGTGCGCGGCATTGAGTCGGTGTGTCGTGCCACAAGCTGCTCTGTGTGCGCCGCAGTGCGAAACAGGCCCCAACATAGCTGGTGTTGTAGAGCAGCGCGTGCCTGTGCCTCCCCTCCAAGGTCAAACAGTACAGGCTGCAAGCAGGAAACTGCAAGAGTTCCGGTTGAGACTGGGCAAAGTACTGCCATCCAATGGCAACGGAGTTGTATTTCGTCAGAGCCTGGAAGCGAACCGCTGCGTCCCACTGAGTACGCCGGTTGACGTCTGGATCGAAAATGTGGCGCCGCCACCGGCCGTGGAGGTCCCGGACCTTCGCGGACAATCTTCACTCGGAGCGACGCTTCTTCTGACGATAAGAGGTTTGAAGTACGGGGGCAGCTCAAAAGAACAGTCCCGCGAGGTCGCGCCAGGCAAGATCTTCAGCCAGCAACCTGCGGCGGGAAGTATGGTGCCGAAAGGGACTACGGTAGTTGTTACTCTTGCAGAGCCGGTCACCGTTCCGCCCCCTACGCCGTACAAACCGTCTCCACCTCAGGAAACATTGACTCTCAAGTCCAACCTATACGGCCCGGCAATACCGGGAGAACTCGTTACCTTCACGGGAGTCGCGCAGGGTTCCGCCCATACGATTCACCCCACGCCACGTGACGTTCTCCAGATCTCCGACCAGTGAAACTCACGGCTGAAGAGGGAACCAACAGGAACTTCCATCTCGCTCTCGCAATTCATTTGACTGCACGCGCATGAGAATAGCACGAGATTCCTGCCCTCCTGCGTGCAGAAGGGGAGCAGGCAGAATTTCGCGATTTTTCATTTCCCCTTTATTCTAGAGTGCTGGCCCAACAGGATGTCCTTATCGTCGGGCACAAACATGTCAACTGAGACCAACATCTCTGCGCTTCACAGCGAGCCGCTCACCGGTACTGTCGAGCGCTCCACGTTCAAAATCCTGCTCGCCGTCAGTATCTGTCATCTCCTCAACGACACCCTGCAGTCCCTTCTCCCTGCTCTTTATCCTTTGCTCCGAAACACCTTTCGCCTGGACTTTGGCCAAGTCGGTTTGATCGCCTTTACAGCCACGTTTACCTCTTCGCTGCTCCAGCCGCTCGTCGGACTCTACAGTGACCGTCATCCCAAACCGTATTTCCTGGCCGTCGGCATGGGCATCACGCTCACTGGCTTACTGACTCTTGCCGTCTCTCCTACCTACGCGATCGTTTTGATCGCCGCAGGACTAATCGGTACGGGTTCCGCTGTTTTCCACCCGGAGTCTTCGCGTGTCGCTCGCATGGCCTCCGGTGGACAGCATGGCTTCGCCCAATCCATCTTTCAGGTGGGCGGCAACGCCGGTTCCGCGCTGGGGCCTCTCTTAGCTGCGTTCGTTCTGTCTAACGGCCAATCCAGCATCGCTTGGTTCTCGCTCTTGGCGCTGATCGCCATGATTCTGCTCTTCAAGATCGGTCATTGGGCTCACCGCTATCGTCTTGGTCAATCCGGCGCCAAAACCGTTCCGATCGGCATTCACGCCGCTGGCTCGGTCCACGGTCACCATCCGGCGTTTTCTTCGGGCAAAATTGCGCTCACCATGGGTGTTCTCATCATCCTGATGTTCTCGAAGTTCTTTTATCTCGCCAGTCTCACCTCGTATTACACCTTTTATCTCATGGACCGTTTCCATATCTCCGTGCAGAGCGCCCAGATCCACCTTTTCATTTTTCTTGGTGCTGTCGCCGCAGGCACCATCATTGGCGGGCCAATCGGCGACCGCTTCGGACGCAAATTCGTTATCTGGTGGTCCATTCTCGGCGTGCTTCCTTTCTCCCTGCTTCTGCCCTATTCCAGCCTTTTTTGGACCGAAATTCTGAGCGTCATCATCGGCATCATCCTCGCCTCCGCCTTTTCCGCGATCCTCGTCTACGCTCAGGATCTCATCCCCACTAAAATCGGCACCGTCTCCGGACTCTTCTTCGGACTAGCTTTCGGCTTAGGCGGCATCGGCGCCGCGCTTCTCGGCAAGCTTGCCGACCACACCAGCATCAACTTCGTGTACCACGTCTGCTCGTTCCTTCCCGCCCTCGGCATCCTCACCGCCTTCCTTCCCAACCTCACCGCCAGGCGCGCAAAGGAGAATTAGGTTTGACTCTGGGGGCCTTTCAACGAAGTGGCACGTATTCCACCTGGCGTCGAATGGCTTTGTGATTCAGATGTAAGAAAATCTGACTTTTCGACCAAGTGACCGCTGTGACGTTTGCCCACGAACAGCTTCAATCTGGTCTACAAGATCAAGAGGCTGGGGATCTTCCGAGGCGTACCCCTCAATTTCCACATCAGGGCGATTCGCCAGAATCGATTGTTGACATCCAGGAAACGAATACATATACTCCCGCCCATCGGCGCTCAACCGATTTACTAGCGGGTGTGGTGCAACATCCGAAAGACCAGTGCAGGTGGAGGAAAGAGCATGCGCTTTTTCAAACTGTCTATTCGGGCGATTTTCATCCTGGTTTGCGCGTCAATCTTCGCTGTTTGTGCCAGCGCTCAATTCAAAGCCAGCATCCAGGGTACGGTGGCAGATCCCCAGGGAAGTGCGGTTTCCGGGGCAAAGGTGACCCTGACCAATCAAGAGACCGGCGTCAGCCGGGACACCGTTGCGAGCGACCAGGGATTCTATCGAATCAACGAACTGCCGCCAGGCCTCTACACGGTCAGTGTATCGGTCAGCGGTTTCAAGCAGTTCGTGGCCAAGGATGTCGGCATTGAGGCGGAACAACCTCGGGGGTTTGATGTCACGCTCACTGTCGGGAACGTAGGGGAGAGCGTGACTGTCACGGCCACGGCCGGCGGTTTACAGACCGAAAACGCCAGCATTAACGCCACGATCGGATCGCAGGAAGTTCTCACACTTCCTCAGTTTGGCAGGGACCCCTACGAATTAATCCACATGGCTCCCGGAGTCTTCGGCGATAACGCGCGCCAGGGCGGCGGTAATTCGTTTGCCTTACCCCAGCAGGTCGGCCCGGGCGGTTCCAACAATTCCATTTTTCAGGCAGAAAACCAGGTGCAGATTGTCTCCAACGGGCAGCGGGTCAGCGCCAACAACTACACCCTCGACGGAGTCAGTATCAATAGCTTGAGCAACGGAGGCGCGGCCGTCATTACGCCCAATCAGGAATCCGTCCAGGAATTGGTCGTGACCTCCGCAAGTTTCAGTGCCGAGCAGGGGCGCAACTCGGGCGCGCAGGTGGAAGTCATCAGCAAGGGCGGTACTAACCAATTTCACGGAAGCGGGCTGATCAAGTTCAATGATAAGGGCCTGAACGCCTTCAACAAGTTCTATGGCGCAAACAACGTGCCGCTTTCCCAAATCTCGTGCGAAGGCGGATCGTTCACCATCGTCGCGCAGCACTGCCCGACGCGAAACGATCAGAAGTACCGTGATTTCGCCGGCAGTATCGGCGGCCCAATAGTCAAGAACAAGTTGTTCTTCTTCTTCTCGTATGAAGGTCTGCGGCTTGCCAATACCGTAACCAATCGCGACGTCAAGCTGGAAACCCCTGCTTTCGAGAAATATGTGATCAACGTCAATCCCAGCAGCATCGCCGCCAAAATTTTTCAGACACCCGGTATTGCGCCTCGTATCAGCACCACGATCTCCCAAACGGATTGCTGCTCACTGATCACGAATCCCACCGATCCGAATTTTCACTCACTAGGGACCTGGTATCAGACTTGCCCTCCGTCGCCCCCGCCGCCTGCTCCGCCGGTATCCTGCATCGGTGACGCTATCGGCAACGGCCCTGACGGAATCCCGGATTGGGGAATTTATGACACGCGGGTTCCGAATTCCACGAGTGGAAATCAGTACAACGCCCGCGTTGATTATACGATGGGAGCCAATCAGTTTTTTGGAAGCACCTACATCGTCAACCTCAACAATGTGAACGGCGGCGACAGGCCGATTGAAGATGTCGGGCTAGCTCCCAAAAACTACGTCGGTACACTTGGCTGGACACGGACCATTACCCCGGTTTTGGTGAACGAAGTACGCGGCAACTTTACCCGATTCGCCTTTAACCAGAACCAGCCAACTGGCCAGACCAACTACGGAATTCCCCAGATCCGCTTGTTCGACTTCGACGTGATGGGATTGAACGACGCTGGCACGCTGATGGGCATCGGCCAGTCGGGCACGACTCCCGGTAACCTGGCGGAGAACACTTTTGGTTTCCGCGACACGCTGAATTGGGTCCACGGCAAACATGCCTTCAAGTTCGGTTTCGAGTTTACGAAAGAGCAGAACAACGACGACGAACCGGGATTTGAACGCCCGAATTACCAATTCCGTGGATTACTAAACTTTGCCAACGACGCCTGCTGTTTCTTTGAAGGTCTTGCTGTGGACCCCAACACCGGCGGACAGCCCAACGGGCAGCGATATTTCCGTACCTCGTCCTACTCACTTTTCGTCCAGGATGATTGGAAAATTCTTCCCAATCTGACAATAAATCTTGGCCTGCGCTGGGAATATTTTCCCCCGATCACGGAAAAGAACGGGCTGATGAGCAATTACATCTTCGGGTCGCAAGGGTTCGTGAACGGCTCCGTGCAAAAGGTGAGCCAGCTTTACAATCCCGACAAGAATAACTTCGGGCCCCGCATCGGTTTTGCTTGGAGTCCCAAAGTTTGGGGTCATGCCCCGGTGATTCGTGGGGGCTTCGGCATTCTCTACGATCGCCCGTATGACACAATTTTCAGCAACATCCGGCAGAACACGCCGTATTTCGCCCAAGCCAGTGCCTGCTGCTTCTTCGATCCCGGGAAAATCAATGGTCCTCCCCCGGGTTCGGGCATTCTATATGGAATTGGCTCCAGCACAAGCGCAGACAGCTATCCTCCCAATCCTAATTTTTCATTTGGCGTAGCACCGGACGGGGCACTTTGCGCTAATCCGGCTTGCACATCAATCACCAAGGTCGACATCTTCGGCGCGAGGCCAAACGAACCAATCCCCTACGTTTACGTGTTTTCGCTTCAGACCCAATATGAGGTTGCTTCGGGCTACCAGCTCAGTGTTGGCTACCAGGGAAGCCGCAGCCGCAAACTTTATCGCACCATCGATATGAATCGCTATACGCCGGGCGACACTTTCGACGGCAACATCGATGGCGTGCAGAGTTCCAGTGCCAATGGAGTGCCATGCGGTCCAACAAACCCGGCTTGTCCGGCTCCAATCGTCGTCGGCAACAATCGCTTTGGTAGAGTCTTTATCCCCTTGCCCGACGTGAACGCCAGTTTCGACGCGTTGACCGTGCAGCTATCCCACAATTTCAAGCACGGCTTCTCGGGGTCGCTGCTCTACACGTTCAGCCACTCCATTGATACAAGTTCTTATGAGATCGGATTTCAGCAGACCGATCCATCGAATCAAGCCATTGACAAAGGAAACTCAGATTACGATGTTCGCCACAACTTTGGCGCATCCGGCTACTGGGAATTGCCGATCTACCACAACCGGCATGATCTCCTTGGCACAATCGCGGGTGGGTGGACGCTCGGTGGAGTCCTGACTAAGCATACGGGCTTGCCATTCACCGCGCTCATCGGCGCTTGCAATCCAAGCCGTGACCTGAACGGTGATGGCTATTGCCCCGACATGCCCATCGTATACACGGGTGGAATGATTTCGAGTCCTTCCAAGCAACAATGGCAGAACGGAGTCTTCCCGAATCCGGCGGCAAGCTTCCCCGGATCGACCGTCGTCCCACCGGCCAGCTTTGGCCCAGGGTGCCGTTGCCGCAATATCTTCACCGGGCCCGGATACACTCAGCTTGATCTGTCGTTCGGCAAAAACTTCGCTCTTCCGAACTCCCGACTGCTTGGCGAAGCTGCCAAACTTGAATTCCGTAGCAACTTCTTCAACGCTCTCAACATCCTGAACCTGGAAACCATGGCTCCCGCGACGTCGCCAACCGACGTTACCAACACAGGCCAGTTCGGCAAGCCGCTGGATGGCCTCTCCGGCCGCGTCATCGAATTCCAATTGCGTCTGAGTTTTTAACGTTAGAAATTGCAGGGATGCGGATAAGCCGCATCCCTGTCAACTTAGGTTAGTTTCTACGTTCTGGGATTTGCCGCATTCGACACAGAATTGTTCACGCCGGTTGAAAGCCAGCCATTTGCATCGCCGCTTGCGCCTCAGGATTCTTCATGAAGGTGTTCCAGACAAGACCAGTGCGGTAGTTTTCCGCCATCACCATTGTTATACTCAGATCGATGCCAAGCACGTCCGTGTCGTACCAACCCGTTAGCGGATTAAACGCGTCGACGTAGCTGTAGAGCCCCCACGCCTTGGCACCATACGCGCCGCGAATGTTGCGCAGCACACTGATGCAGTCGCTGGGCACGAACGGTAGTGAGCCTCCTGTCGCGCAAGGCACAATGCTCCCGTCAAGCGGCCCCTGCGGCGGCGGCCCGCCCCACGCCGTGTATCCCTTCGCGTAATCCGAAGCCGAAATTCCCCACAAGTCGTCCGAGTAATCGCTGAATTGCGATTTCAGCGACAGGCAGAATAGTTTGTGCGCCTTCGTAGCCGTGATCGAATTATCAAAATAGTTGGCGTAAGCATCCTTCTTATTCCGGAAGTCGAACCACGCCTGCGAATACTGGTGCGTGAACAGCGGATCGTTCCCCGAAATATAAGTCAGCCCCTGATACGTGATCGTCGGCCGCGTCCACGCGTTCCAGCTGTCCGCGGAAACAGGATTTGTTGTTGACCCAATCCCCAGCAGGTAAATCATCATCAATTCGCAATAATGTTCCCAGCGCGCGGAAAGAAAGCCGGACTCCGGCAACCAGCCCATCGAAAATGTTGGCCCCCCGTTCATCATCCACGGCCAGTCCACCCGCGCATAAATCTGCGAAGCCAGCGTCTGAATCGCCGCGTCCTGAAAATATTGCTTCGCGGTCAGCACGCCGCAGAGCAGCAGGGAAGTGTCGATCGACGAAACCTCGCATTGCGCCCACCGCTGCCCGGTGTTCATATCCACAAAGTGATAGTAGAAGCCGTGCACGTTGGGCATCTGCTGCAGGATAAATTGCAGCGTGTTGCGAACCCGCGTAACAATGTCAGAAGTCTTCGCATAACCACCCGAATCCCCGATACAAAGCGCCGTCAGCCCAAACCCGGTCGCGGCAATGCTGGACATCGTCCGAGTGTCGTTGCCGTTCAGGAAAGCCCGGTCCTTAATCTGTCCCGTAGCGGGATTCGTTTCATTCCAGAAAAACTGGAACGAGCCTTTTTGCAGGTCGTCCAGCAACTGCGCGTCCGTCCCCTGAAACGGCGTGCCTCCCGAATTTTGCGAACTCCGCGAACCGCTGTTGCAGCTAAGCAGCGAAACAAACGGCGCCACCGAAAGGTACGCGCCGCACAAGCGCAGCCACTCTCTTCGATTTGCTTCTCGGTTTTTCACGGCAGGGTACCCCTCTATTCGACGATTTCCAATTCCGCCGGCAGCCCGCGAGAGGAATCCGGGCTGATCCAGACCTGAACGTGGCTGGGTTCCACCCTCAGATTATTCTCAGTATCCCACAAGGAAAAAGCGTCCGCGCCAAGCGGGAAGCTAACTCTCCGGCTTTCGCCAGGAGCCAGAGAAACGCGTTTGAATCCCACCAGCTTGCGAACCGGCTCTCCCATACTGGTGCCAATCAGGCGGATATAGAGTTGGACGACCTCATCCACCGCCCGGTTTCCCGTATTCTTCACGGTCGCGCTTGCGGTTGTCTCAGTCGCATTGCCGGAAGCTCCGCGGCCCAGATTTGAGTTCAACGCCGCGGCGCTCAGCTTAGCCGAGTCTACCTCGGTCTGCGAATACTCCAGCGACGAATACGTAAGCCCGAACCCGAAAGGGAACTGCGGAGTGTTTTGTTCGTCGATATACCTCGAAATATATTTTTCCAGTGAATTTTTCGGAGGATGCGTCAGATCATAACCGTCCGCCGGACGCCCGGTGTTCAGCGCGTTGTAATAGATCGGAATCTGGCCCATCGTTCGCGGCCAGCTGAACACCAGCTTTCCACTCGGCGCCACGTCACCAAACAGAACGCGCACCAGCGCCGGGCCCGCCTGAATCCCGGGAAACCACGCCGCCACGATCGCCGGCACATGTTCGAACGCCCAGGGCAGCGGCAGCGGCCGTCCACTGAAAAGCAACAGCACCACGGGTTTTCCCGTGGCCGCAACTTTCTCCAGCAATTCCTCTTGCCGTCCGGGCAAGTCCAGATGCGCGCGCGAAGCCGCTTCTCCCGATTGCTCAGCCGCTTCTTCACCCAGGGCGAGAAGCACTACATCCGCTTGCTGGGCCGTCTCCACAGCAGTCTGTATGTCCGCATCGCTGGCGGTCTGCAACTCTCCACCCTTCGCATAACGTACTTTCCCCGCGCCGACTTTCTTCTCCAGCGCAGCTCGAAGCGTTACTGCGTCCTCTGCCCGCCCGTGTCCACCCCACGGCCCCAGCATATTTTGTGCGTTATCTCCCATCGGCCCGACCAGTGCAATCGTCTGGGATTCTCCGCCAAGCGGCAAAATCGGACGGCCTCCCACTGCGGAATTCTTCAAAAGCACGAACGAACGTTCCGCCGCCAGCCGCGCCGCTTCCACGCGATCCGTTGGAAGCGCCCCGTGAATCTCACGCGATTCGTCGGTGAAGGGATTCTCGAACAAGCCCAGTGCAAATTTCACTCGCAGCACGTTCCGTACAGCCTCATCCAGCCGCGCTTGCGAAACCTTGCCCTGTTTCACCAGCTCGGCCAGGTTTCCGTGGTACGAATCGCTGACCATGTCCATGTCCACGCCGGCGTTGATCGCTTTTTGCGCGGCACCCGCCTTGTCTCGCGCGATTCCGTGCGGCACCAGTTCGCCCACGGAGGTCCAGTCGCTCACAGTCAATCCGTTGAAGCCCCACTCTTTCCGCAAAATCTGCTTCAGCGTGAAGGGATTCGCCGTTGCGGGCAATCCGTTAAGCGTGTTGAACGAACTCATCAGCGAGACGCTGCCCTCGCCAATAGCGGCATGGAACGGCGGCAGGTAAATTTCCCGCAGCGTATGTTCGGAAATTTCCGCGGTATTGTAATCGCGCCCGCCCTCTACCGCCCCGTATCCCACGAAATGTTTCACGCAAGCGGCGACGCTCTCCTTATCGTTCAACTTTTTCCCCTGATACCCGCGAACATAAGCGCGAGCCATCACACTGCCCAGGTACGGATCCTCGCCTGCTCCCTCCACCATGCGGCCCCAACGCGGGTCCCGCGTGATGTCCACCATTGGAGAAAACACCCAGCGCACGCCGGCCGCCGAAGATTCCTGCGCGGCAATGCGTGCATATTGTTCCACGATAGCGGGATCCCAGGTTGATGCCAGTGCGAGAGGCACAGGAAACGTAGTTCGAAAACCGTGTATGACGTCCAGACCGAAAAGCAGCGGAATGTGCAGCCGCGATTTTTCCACCGCCAGATGCTGGTACTGGTTCGCCGCCTGCACGCTATCCAGATTGAACAGCGAGCCAACTTCTCCCCGCGCAATCATATTCGGATAATCTGGATTCCCGGTGCTCGGCCCGGTCGGCGCTCCTGAGGAATATTGCGCCAACTGCCCAACTTTTTCCTCCAGCGTCATTTGTTTCAAAAGTGCATCGACGCGCTTTTCGATTGACGGATCTCTCAGAGCGGAAGTTGTGTCAGCAGCCGAACGACCGGCATTTTCGAGCCTCTGGGCGCTGAGCGGTTTGGAGGAGGCAATGCCAAGAACTACAGAAAGCATTCCCGTCGTTACAAAAAGCTTTGCGCGGGGGCGTGAATTCCAGGGCATGGGAAGAAATTCCTTATCGGTACAAGAACACCTTTGCGGCGATGCGAGCAGACACCTTCAGTCGAACTGTCGGCGCCAATGCGTCCAGATAACACTGGAGAGCCAGTTTCGTCGCCCACCTGCTAAATCGATTTAGCAGGTGCATTCTATCACAATCCAAGTTTCATTTATCGCCCTTTTCATGCGGATTTTGTGCTCCACCCGGTTGTCCACCAGCCCCCATTGTGTCAGACTACGGCCCGTCAACGCACATGCCCCGCCCCAAGAAACTGCCGCTGGAAATTTCCGGGGAGCCTTCAGGCGCCTCAATCAGCATGAAGGCTCTTGCGGAGCACCTCGGCCTTTCGACAGCCACCATTTCGCTCGTGATCAACCGCTCCCCGGGCGCCAAGTCCATCCCCCACGTCACCCAGGAACGCATCTGGGCCGCCGCGCGCAAATTCAAATATCGCCCGAACCTGATGGCGCGTTCTCTCCGGCAGAAGCGCAGCTTCACCATCGGCGTCATGGTGCCGGAAATCAGCGAAGGGTATTCAGCAATGGTGCTTTCCGGCGTGGAAGACCATCTCTTTCAGGAAGGCTATTTTTATTTTGTCGTCAGCCATCGCCACCGCAAGGATCTCATCGAGGAATACCCCCATCTTCTCCGGCAGCGCGCCGCCGAAGGAATCATCGCCGTGGATACGGTATACGCCGGCAATTGCGATATTCCTGCCGTCTCCATTTCCGGCCATCGCCACGTCAAGGGAGTGACGAATATCGTCCTCGATCACAATCTTGGCGCGCATCTCGCTCTCGAACACCTGCACCGCCTCGGGCACCGTCGAATCGCGCTGATCAAGGGCCAGGATTTCAGTTCCGATACGGAGACGCGCTGGCAGGCGATTCTCTCCGTCGCCCAGGAACTCGGAATCGTCATTGAGGAAAAGCTCACCGCCCAACTGGACAGTGATTCACCCTCCCCCGAAGTAGGCCATCGCGTCACACGAAAGTTGCTCGAGGGCAATCCTCAATTCACGGCGCTCTTCGCCTTCAACGACATCTCCGCCATGGGCGCGATCAAAGCCCTTCGCGAAGCCGGCCGCCGCGTTCCGGAAGATGTCTCCGTCATCGGCTGGGACGACATTCAGGGCGCGGCCTTCCACAATCCGAGCCTCACCACCGTGCGCCAGCCGCTCCGCCAGATGGGCGTAGTCGCCGCGGAAACTCTGCTGAAACGCATCACCGCCCCCGCCGGCGCCGACTATCCCAAAGAAATTGTCCTCGAGCCCGAACTCGTCGTCCGTGAGAGCACCGCGCAAAAGAATTAATGAGATTCCCTCCTTCCGAAACAACTAATCCAGTTCGGCCGTACCCAATTTGAGCCTTTTTCCTTCTCAGGCAATTCCGGTGCATTCAGTGGTATACAAATGGAACAACGGACGGGGTTCTGTTGCCGGGGTAGTGAGTGTTCCTTAGTAGGGTGGAGCGGGCGAGCGGAGGGCGCTTGCGGTATCTTCGTCAGCATTGTTCCTGCCACTCTGTTCGATGTGTCGTATGGTCCGCACTGCTGGCCTCGTCATATGCCGCGGGTGTGCCGGCCGTTCTTGCCCAGGACCCAGCGCAGGAAGGGCCGCGAGTCGCCGAAGCAGTGCGCGTCGATCAGCCGCCCAAGCTGGATGGGACCCTCGATGACCCGCTCTGGCAATCCGCCAAGGTCGTCAGGGATTTTCGCCAAAAGGAACCTCTTGAAGGTGAACCCGCAACGGAGAAGACCGAAGTTCGTATTCTTTACACCCGCACTGCTGTCTATTTTGGAATCCATTGTTCTGATTCAACTCCCTCGCGCATCGTAGCAACCGAACTTCGCCGTGACGCCAGTCAGGATCTGGACGATCATTTCGAGATCCTCATTAACTCCAAGCACGATCGCCGCGGCGGCTACGTCTTCGAGATCAACCCTCTCGGTACCCAAAGCGACGGTCTGGTGGAAGAGCAAAGCGGCGTGGAGACTCCCGATTTCGATCCGGGTTGGGACGGCATCTGGACGTCCGAAGCCAGAATTATCGCGGATGGCTGGACAGCGACCATTGAAATCCCGTTCACCACCTTGAACTTCACCAAGTCCAAAGATGTCGTCTGGGGCCTGAACTTCAAGCGGTTCATCCGCGCAAAGAATGAAGAAGATCTCTGGTCCGGCTACCGTCGTACGTTTGGCATCACAAAAGTCTCGGAAGCTGGTGAACTTACCGGCATCACCGACATCGGAAGCGGACGGCTCTTCATCATCAAGCCATATGGCCTGGCCCAGTATGACAAGCAAACCGGTCAGAATGCGGCCTTCCCGCTGACCGGTGGAGTGGACGTGAAGTACGGCCTCCGCTCGAACATTGTCCTGAACCTTACAGGGAACACCGATTTCTCGGCTACCGATGTGGATCAGGATCAGTTCAATCTCACTCCCTTTCCAATTTTTGTCCCGGAAAAACGCCAATTCTTTCTCGAAAACGCCGGCATCTTCGATTTCGACATTGGCGACCAGGACAAACTTTTCTTCAGCCGCCAGATTGGCATCGACTCCGTTACCGGAAATCAAGTGCCCATCAACGGCGGCGCGAAACTTACGGGCGCCGTCGGTCGCCTGCAGTTCGGTGTGATGGACGTGGACACCAGGTCGAGCGGCCCGAATCCCTACGCAAATTACGCTGTCGTTCGACTCAAGGAATCATTGTGGGGAGGCTCTTATATCGGCGTCATGGGCGTTGATAAACGGTCCGGCAATTTGCAGGACAACTTCAACCAGACAGGCGGTATCGATACCCGCCTGGTTTTCTTCAAGGACTGGTTCGTCGACGCCCACATGGCCGGAACGCAATCGCCCGGCGACCCAAGCGGCAACAGCGATCTCGGCGCTTCGCTGACCTATCGTTCCAATTGGCTCGACGCCATCTTTGAACGCCGCAAAATCGGGCCAAACTTCAATCCAGAAGTCGGATTCATCGAGCGAATCGATTCGAATGAAACGTACGGAGACCTGACGTTTAAAGCCCGGCCAAAGGTCAATGGCGTAAGAGAAATGCAGTTTGAAGGATTCATTCTTCACGCCCCAGACACTCGCGGCGTGGTCCAGACCCAGGAATGGCAAACCACGTTTCGTGCCGATTTCAACAATGGCGCATACACGGACGACGATATCGTGGACGTGTTCACGCAACGCATCACTACGCCTTTACACATCTATAAAAATGTTTTCATTCCCAACGGGCTTTACCAGTTCAGCCGCCACCAGCTCACCTACGGCTCGGCGCAGGACCGGCGATTTACCTACAATCTCTTTGAGCGATTCGGCGGCTACTACGGCGGGACGCTGAACGAATTTCGAGTTCGCTTGAACTACCGCCCCACGGCCAGGTTCTCCATTTCCGCCTCCGAGACCTGGGATCGCTTTCTTCTTCCATTGCCCAACGGCAATTTCTCCGTTGTGCTGGCCAGTTTGCAGGGGAATTATTCTTTTTCGCGGTTCCTGACCTTTTCCAGCCTCATCCAGATGGATACTTCGAACACGCAAGCAGTCAGCGCCAACCTTCGCCTGCGTTATAACTATCGCCCGGACAGCGACCTCTACGTTATCTACAACGTGGGGACCCAATTCATCAGCATCGCACCCGCCAATCCCCCGCAAATCCGTGAGACTCGCTTCGCGGTGAAGTGGACCTACTCCTTCGCGCCCTGAGCAAAATCCCCAATTCGTTGTGCGAGCCGTTTCGCCGTGATATATGCACTGCGTCACCAGCCCTGGACAAACTTTGGCCCAAACCAGGCTTCTTCTCTATAATTTAATTTCCAGCCCAACTTAAGGAGGCACGATGCCCGAAGCAAAGGGAATGTGGGAAGGATTGATGGATTTTTCCTTCCGCGTGTATGCGACCCCAAAGATGCTGAGATTCCTGTACGCCCTGCATCTCCTTGTCGGATTGATTGCCGGAGTTGCCTGGGTGGTGACGGCGTTTCAGCAGGCCCCGGTCCAGGGATTGCTTGCGCTCCTGGCGGCCCTGTTTGGATATTTCGTGTGGTTCCTCTACTGCCGCGTGGCCATTGAAATTCTCGCGGCGATCTTTCGCATGGCCGACGCCATCGCGCCCGATCGCCAGGGGCAACAACAAAATCCAGGCTACTAATTCCTCCGCGCGATTGCGAAGCTTGCATTTCCGGCCGGGCAGTCAGGAACAGGCTGCCCGGTTTTTCTTGCGTAACCAGTTGCGGATAACTATTTTCTTACGAAGATGGACTTCGGAATCATGCAGTGCACGCCCTTGCGGATGTCCACCACCTGCGACACGCGGCAGTCTCCCACAATCGAGGTTAGTGCGTAGGCCTCTTCCCGCGACATCGGCGCCATCTTCTGTTCGGCCAGGAAATTCACGGTCTCGCGCACTGCGATCTTCATCGCTTCATTCAGGTCCTCGTCGAATCCCATGAAGATCCAATGCGTCGAAGTTTCCGCGCGCGGCCAGTCAATGTGCAGATCCTTGCGTACGATCGGCTCGATTGCAATTTCCTTGTACGAGCATTCCAGCGCCGTCAAATTCACTTCGCCGTTTCCCTGCAGGCAATGTGAATCTCCGGTCCAGATCAGCCCGCCTTTCTGAAACACAGGAAAATATATCGTCGAGCCCTCCTGTAACTCGTTCACGTCCATGTTCGAACCGTTCTTCCACGGCCGTAGCGTGCTGGTGCGGCCCTTGGCATCATGGATAGGCGGCCCGGCCTTTTCTTTCGGCTCATTGGGATCAGGGCCAACAGCGATGGTTCCAGGGAAAGGTTTCAGGTGCAGGATGATCCCCGGCTTGAACTCGGTGGTCATCGTTTTCGCATCCAGCTTGAAATATTCCACGTGTCCTTCCGGGAATTCACCCGCCAGCAACCCGACGGCAGGGAACTGCTTGCCCGGAAGATTAAAGTTGAATCCGGAATCCTTGATCACGATCTTCTTGATGCGGATCTCCATCGTGTCGCCGGGTTCCGCGCCATTCACGAAAATCGGTCCGGTGACGGAATGCGGCCCCCCGCCGGGATTCGCCAGTCGAAGCTTCACGATGTCATCCATCGAAGCTCCAGGTTTGACTTCATCCATCGAATGGCGCCACGTTTCAATGGAAACGGTGTCGCCGGAATCGACAACCACCTTTGGCTTCTCCGCTGGATCGAACCAGCCCCACTGCACGGTGTCCTTGTTCGCCGGCAATGTGTAGTGCTTGCCGGTGGAAGTTTTTCCGGCTGGTTTTTCGGTCGCAGTTTGCGCCGCAGTGCCCGTACAGCTAAAGCTTGCGGCCAACAACACGGCGAACGCCGGGACTTTCCTTGATGAATTCATTCGACGGCTCCTTTTCACCAGGATTTTCCAGATGGTTGCAGGAAGTATAGTGGGAGACCGCTGGAAATGTCCGCTGAAAAAATGACGCGCACCATCCGCGCGGCTTTTGCATCGCTCACGGAGCGACCAGAGCTGCGAACCGTCCAGGATTTCGTGGAAAAGTGTTCGGACGATTTGCAGAAATGTCAAAACTTCAACGGGTTTGCCGGAACGCGCTCATCCATTGTGAGACAGCGGAGAGTTGCGCTCGGCCGGCTTCCAGGCTCGCCTGCCGCGCCAGCAACATCACTCGAATCTGCCCGAGAGTAGTTTGCAGGTCGCCCAGATGAGATTTGTAAAGGTCCAGCTGCCCGGCAAGCTCCGGTTGCAGCTGCAAGAGTTCTGTCGAATGCGCCAGCACCGGCGCCATCTCCTCAACCGGGCCGCGAATTCGGCGAACATCTGCGACGCCGAAATCGCATTCGCCGCGAGCCGCCCGCCGCGCCTCCGCCAGATATCCCGTTAAGGACGTATTGACGCGAAGCAGAGTTTGCCGCAGGCCCTCGTACATCAGGCCCTCCAGCCGCCGGTTTCCGCGCCCACGGAATGTTCCGGCGAAGGCGAAATGTTTTGCGCATGCTGTGCTCGCGCCTGGCTGGACACGCGGAGCCGTTGTGTTGGGTCCACCGGGGCCACCGTCCGCTCCACCTGCGCCCACGCGGCGCGAAGCCGCGCGAACATGGATACAAGCTCCTGAAGCTGGTCAACCGACGATGTGACCCCCGCCTCGGTCACCATTCCGCGGGTAATCGTATAAAAACTGTTCAGATTTCGCGCTGCTTCGCCGCCGCGCTGGAAATCCAGCACGCCCTGGAGTTCCCCGATGATGGTCAGCGCGTGGTTCAGTGAATTGACTCGATTCTCAATCTGCCCCGCACCGATCGCCGCAATCGCACTGCGCAAATCGCGCAGAATGCGGTCGTATAACGCAACCACCTGGCCAACGGAAGATGCGGCGGAAGCCGTGGACTGCTGGTATGCGAATGCGGTATCCAGTATGTTCATTTTACGCTCGCTAGTTGTTGTGTAATTTGGCTTTCCAAAAGCGGCACTTCCTGAAGCGTTGTATTCACCTGGGCATAAACGGTCGTCAGATTCGCCTGCTGCACAAGCAGCGCCGCCTGTAAATCGCTGATCTGTTTCGTCAAACTCTGCGAAGTGCTGGTGACGCTCTGGGCATCCAGCGAAAGAATTCCCGTCCCGGCGCCATTGATGTTGGTAAGCACTGTCGATAGGTTCTGCGCAAAACCGTTCGTGGAATTCTGCAGCAGGTTCTGGACCGCCGAGAAATTACTGGAAAGCGCGGAGGTCAGCTTGCCACTGTCCACCGAAAGCGTGCCGTCGTTGTTGAAGTTCACCCCGATGCTGGCCAGGTTGACGATCCCGTTGTTTCCAGGGATGGAGTAGGAGAGCGCGCCCAGCAACTGGGCCTGCACGTCTCGCAGGGAGTTGTCGGTTTCGAGCGGACCACCGCCGCTCCCATCGGAGGCGACATTGAATTGCGAATTAATCTCCCCGATCACGGTGTCATTAGCTACGCCGACTTCATCACGTTGCTTTTTGCATTCTTCGTGGTGCTGTACGCGTCTTCCCAGGTGGACAAGCGCCGCGTCGGCCGCCTCTCCATGGCCATCCAAGTGGCTTTCCAGGAATTGGGCGTATTTGACACTTCAAACACGCACATCCCTCTCAGCGATATGGAGGCCATTCCATTCTCAACCGTCCAGGCCGTCGAAAACGTCGAACGCACCGCCGATTTGGCCCACGTTGTTCAACCAATGAAAGGGATCCTCGCTCCGACCTCCTCTCCAACACCACTGAAGGACATCCAGGCCGAGCTTGAAAAAGCGTTGGCCCCGGAAATCAAACGTCATGTGGTGGACATTAAGGCCAAGAAAGAAGGCCTCGTCGTCAGCCTGCGCGAGATGGGCTTCTACGAGAGCGGCTCTTCCACCATGCGCACCTCTTCCGTCGAAGCCGTCGATCGCCTAGCCAAAGTGATCATTCCCCGTTCGGAAAACCTTCGCATCGAAGGCCACACCGCCAACATCCCCATCCACAATTCTCATTTCCCGTCCAATTGGGAACTTTCCACCGCGCGCTCCACCGAGCTTGTCCGCATGTTCATCGTCCGCTACCGTATGGAGCCCAATCGCCTCTCCGCCGCGGGGTTCGCCGAATTCCATCCCGTGGACGACAATGACACCCCGGAAGGCCGCGCCCGAAACCGCCGCATCGACGTCGTCATCCTGAATCCCGCCCTCCAGGAAAAATCGCCCTTCGCCAACCCGCCTTCCGCCCCGGCCGCCGTGCAGTCGCCGCAGGATACTCCCGTCAATCCCTCTGCGGCCCGCGCTTCCCCTGCCCCGGTAAGGCAGTAATCAATCCGCACTCTTTGCCACTGCGTTAGTTGACAGTTCTGTTAGTCTGACGCAGACTTGCTGTACCCCTTCCAGAAATTTGTCCTGAGTGAGCGACTATGCGCATCCTTGTCGCTGAAGCCGATCCGTCATTGGCTGAATTCCTTCAGACCCGGCTGCAGCAGGAACACTTTGCCGTACAACTCGCCTCCACAGGAGATCAGATCTCCAAATTTGGCGACAAGAGCGCCTTCGATCTGATCCTCCTCGATCTGAATCTCCCCGGCGTGCCGGGCGCCGATTACCTGCGCCAATTGCAGAGTCGTTGGCCCGAAGCCCCGGTCGTGCTGCTTTCCCCAGCCAGTTCGGTGGAAGAGCGTGTCAAGGGTCTCGATGCCGGCGCTGATGACGTCATCGTGAAGCCTTTCGCTTGGTCGGAGCTTTCCGCCCGCATCCGCGCCGTTCTGCGCCGCCGCAATCGCCCTGCCCGCGAAGTCTTTCAGTTCGAAGATCTGGAAGTGAACCGCGTCTCGCATCAGGTCCGCCGCGCCGGCCGCGCCGTCGAACTCAGCCCTAAAGAATACGCACTCCTCGAATTCCTCCTGCGTAATCCCGGCCATCCCGTCACCCGCGCCGCCATCATCGAAGAGGTCTGGCGCATCCACGGCGATTCCATCACCAACGTCGTCGATGTCTACATCAACTACCTCCGTCGCAAAATCGATACCGGCGCTGACCACCCCCTCATCCGCACCATCCGCGGGGTAGGCTACCAAATCGGCGGCAATCACCACCCCGGATAATCCCCCTCCGATGTAGCGGCCGCCTTCCGAGGCGGGCGCCTTTTCTGTCCTCGCCTTCGGTAACCCATTTCTGAACGCTTGTCACTCCGCTCGACCTCACTAGCGGCCACTTTCAAGCTTGCCGCGACACAGGAATGGGTGGCCACGCCTTCTTTCCTCTCGATTCGAAAAGTCCAAATCCCCAAACAAAAAAGGCGCCCGGAATTTTTCCGGGCGCCTCGGAAAAGGGAACTAAGGTTCGGTTCTACCGCATGCCAGAGCCGTTGCTCGAACTTGCGGCCTTGGCATTCGGGTCCAGGTTCAGGATTCCTTCGGTCGCGGAAACTGCCACAACCGATCCGTCACGGCGCGTGCCCACCACAGGGAAGTAACCCTGCGACAGTTGATCCTCCATGTGCTGCCAGGTCTTGCCGCCGTCAAACGAGGCAATCAACCCGCGCTTCTGAAGTGAAACCACCAGGGCATTCCCCGAACCGGCAATCGATTGGAACGACAGGTCGCGTACTTCCTGGCGGTTCCAGTTGCGGCCGGCATCGTGCGATGAATAGAGCCCCATGTTGGTCGTGATGAAGAGCGTGGAGTCGTCCAGGCGACGCACCTTCAGGTTGCCTGCGGAAGCGAACGCAAGTTCCTTCGCATCCCAGCTTTCACCTTTGTTTGCGGAGTAAACGATGTTCCGCTCCGCGATCGCCCACACTTGATTGCCGTCCGTCGAAACTTCCACGGACTGCGCGGCCTTCCGGACCAGCGGATCCTTGCTGGCGGATTTCCATGTTGCGCCGTGATCCTTCGAGGAAAGCACGCCACCCGCGGTCGCCGCAAACCACGTGTCGTTGCCGAACGCCATGTCGTTCACAAGGAACGCGGCAAGCTGCGGCGTCGAACTGCGCGTCACAGGAGCTTTGCTCTTCGAATTCGCGCCCTTCTTGCTCTTGCTGGAGGCAGTCGCGGCGGCCGCGGAGTCCGGTACATACAGACCCGTGCGCGACCACTTGTGCGCCGCTTCGTCATACTTCATCCAGCCGCCGGTCGTCAGCGAAGCCCACCAGCCGCTCGGAGTCGCATAAATGTGCCGCGTTTCCGTGCGCTTCAAGCCCGGGCCAAGCGTCGCCCAGCTGTTGCCGCCGTCCTGCGTCGCAAGGAATGCATCGTTGTCAAAGGTCAATTCCACCAGCGCGCGTTCCGGATGTTCCCGGTCCATCGCAACGTCCGCGATGTGTTGGTGATGGAATCCCGTGTTGGCTGCGGAATAGGTGAGTCCGGCGTCGGTGCTGATCTGCACGCCTTCGCGTTCCGTGCCGATAATCAGCTTCCGGGGATTCTTTGGATCGATGATCAGTGCGTTGATGATCCAGTTGCCCGGAGAGACGCGTTTGAAATCCTTATCGTTTTCCGTCTTCCACAAACCGCTGGTGGTTCCGGCATAAAGAGTGTTCACGTTCGAGGGATCCATGCGGATCAGCTGGGTGCGGCGGAACACGCTCGGGATGCCCTGGTATTTCACCCACTGCGTTCCACCGTTCGTGCTGTGGTAGATGCCGGAGCAGGCCGTCGCGTGAACGTTGTCCGGATTCGCCGGATCCACGATGATGCTCATCACGTCGGAGTCATCAATCATGCCCTTCACCACCGGGAACCAGTCCTTGCCGCCGTTCGAAGTCTTCCACGGCAAGTGATACGTTCCGGCGTAAATAATGTTGTCGTCCTTCGGGTCGAACGCCACCGAGTCAAAATTCCGCAGGTCGTCGTGCTTCTCAGGAGTGATGCGTTCCCAAGTCGCGCCGTCGTCCTTCGAGCGGTACACACCGCTCAGCGAGCCTGCCAGGAAAAGCTTTGGGTTGTTCGGAGACTGCGCCAGCGCGCGAACCGTTTCGTGCGCCAATCCGATGATGTTCCAGCTGCGGCCGCCGTCATCGCTCTTGTACACGCCGCCGCCGCCCGAATAGAGCGACCACGTGCTGGCGTAAAGGTGCTTGGC
>Ga0210389_10000778_pt1 | contig 27114 bp, 20 predicted proteins | sample IncBWH28OmetaG_FD_160127 | JGI IMG/M metagenome (GOLD analysis project Ga0210389, IMG submission 160127) | Forest soil microbial communities from Barre Woods Harvard Forest LTER site, Petersham, Massachusetts, United States - Inc-BW-H-28-O ... | reverse complement strand
CTTTTCTTCCTCCGCATCGCTGCCCGCCTATGGCCTTGTACAGGGGGAGAGCGATCATCCGGTCTTTTCGGACGGCGATGTCGTGGGCGCCCTGCAAAAGGCGGCCGAGCGCGGCGTCAGTTTGCAGAACATTCGCTCGGTCGCGGGCTTCGAGCGGCGGCTCAACGACATGACCTGCGCCGGATGTCACCAGACCCGTGGCATCGGCGGGTTTCACTTCCCCGGTGTCGACTGGATGGCCGCCAACCCCTCCAACACGACCATCGTGCCGGCCTCGCCGCATTTCTTCGGCGACCAGGTTCGGCGCCGCGACGTTCTGAGCGCGATCCGCGACGGTGGACGTGTGGATTTTAGCCGCGGCTTTTCCGAACGACCGCAACTGCGCGGCAGCCACGAACTCGCCGGCACCGAGTATGACGATGGCTGGGGCGCGCACTGCTACGGGCCGCGTGCCAATGCCACGGACAATGACCGTAGCTTTAAATCATGGACCTGCGCCAAGGGGCTTGCCTGTCAGGTCATGAGCGAGACTTCGCGCATGGGCATGTGTTTTGTCGGCAATCGATAGCGACCGGGCGAAGCGCAAACGGCCGCGCCAGATTGACAGTAAGCTCACTATGCGTGTTTCATCGCCATAACCGCCCCGCCAAGGGGATGCGGGGGAGGAAACATGGACGACATCCTTATCGTCGGCGGCGGCATTGGCGGCTTAACCCTTGGTCTTGCCTTGCATGCGGCCGGGATTCCCTGCCGGATATTCGAATCCGCGGCCGAAATCCGCGCGGTCGGCGTCGGCATCAACCTGCTGCCGCACGCCACCAAGGAGCTTGCGGCCCTCGGTCTTGAAGCCGATCTGGCGCGGGTTGCGATCGCGACAAAAGATTCGACCTTCTTCAACCGCTTCGGCCAGTTGATCTATCAGGAGCCGCTCGGCCGCGCTGCCGGCTACGATCATCCGCAGTTCTCGATTCATCGCGGCGATCTGCAGATGGTGCTGCTGGAAGCATTCAAGAGCCGCGCCGGCGGGAACCGGATTCTCACCAACCATCATTGTGTCGGGTGTGAGCAGGACGATAGCGGCGTCACCCTGCATTTTTCGGCAGGCCCCGGCGGCGGCGCCGGCCAATCGGTGCGCGGCCGTGCTGCGATTGCCTGCGACGGCATCAATTCGGTCATCCGCAAGCAGTTTTTCCCGAACGAAGGCGAGCCGCGTTATTCTGGTATCAACATGTGGCGCGGCGTCACCCGGTGGAAGCCGATCTTGTCAGGTGCGAGCCTGACGCGTGCAGGCTGGTTGTCGCATGGCAAGATGGTAATTTATCCGATCCGCGAGGCCGGCGACGATGGCCTGCAACTCGTCAACTGGGTCGCCGAGATCGAAACTCCGGTCCATCGCCGGCGCGACTGGAATCGCGCGGGCACGCTTGATGATTTCATCGGCGCGTTTGCCGACTGGCATTTCGACTGGCTGGATGTTCCCGCCTTCATCCGCGCCGCCGACACCGTGCTGGAATTTCCGATGGTCGATCAGGACCCGCTGCCGCGCTGGACATTTGGTCGCGTGACGCTGCTCGGCGATGCCGCTCATCCGATGGTGCCGCGCGGCTCCAACGGCGCGGGCCAGGCGATCCTCGATACGCGCGTGATGACGTCGGCGCTGCTGGCGAATGCGGACCCCGCCGCCGCCTTCGCGGCTTATGAAAGGCAGCGGCTCGAGGTGACCACACGGGTGGTTCTCACCAACCGCACCAATCCGCCCGATGCGATCCTGCGCGAGGTGTATCAACGGACCAACGACCGGCCGTTCAAGGCGATCGGCGATGTGATCAGCCACGATGAACTCGTCGCTCTGTCCGACAGCTACAAGAAGATCGCAGGATTCTCGAAAGAAGCGTTGCGCAGGTGAGTGGCACCTCGACAAAAGATGCATCGCCGGTCGATGTCGCCGCCTTCATCGATGCGCAACCCGTTGGCGCCTTTCAGGTCAAGCTGCTCCTGACCTGCGCGGCCGTCCTGTTTCTCGACGGCTTCGATACCACGGCGATCGGTTATGTCGCCCCTGCACTGGCCAAGGAATGGAATCTGGCCAGGGGCGCGCTCGGCCCGGTGTTTAGCGCGGGCCTGTTCGGGCTGATGATCGGGGCGTTGTTGTTGGGTCCGCTGGCGGACCGCATCGGGCGCAAGAAGATCATCATCCTCTCCACGCTCGCCTTCGGCGTCGGCACGCTGATCACCGCGTTCGTCAACGACGTGAACACGCTGTTTGCGGTCCGGCTGTTGACGGGCCTTGGTCTTGGCGGTGCGATGCCGAATACCGTTGCGCTCACTTCCGAGTTCAGTCCGCATCGCCGCCGCGCCACCATGGTGATGGTGATGTTTGTCGGCTTTTCGATCGGGGCGGCGCTTGGCGGGTTGCTGGCGGCGGCGTTGATTCCGCAATTCGGCTGGCGCTCGGTATTTGTCGTCGGCGGCGCGGCGCCACTTGTTCTCGCGCCGATCCTTACCCTGCGGCTGCCGGAGTCGGTGCGGTTCCTGGCGCTTGCGGGGGACGCCCATCAGCGGGTCGCCCAACTGCTCGTCCTCGTCGATCCGAAGGCTGCTTTCGCGCAGGGAACACGCTTTGCCGTCAACGAGCCGGCCTTGGCGGGTCTTCCGGTCCGGCATCTTTTCCAGGGTGGAAGAACGGCCGCGACGCTGCTGTTATGGATCGTGTTCTTCATGAGCCTGCTTGACATCTATTTCCTGTCGAATTGGTTGCCGACGGTGCTCAACGATCTCGGCGCTTCGATCTCGGAAGCGGCCGCGATCGGTTCGATGTTGCAGATCGGCGGCGTGGTCGGGACGTTTGCGCTCGGCAGTATCATCGACCGCTTTTCGTTTCGGGCGCTGGCGCTGGTCTATTTCATCGCGGTGTTTGCCGTCGGCGCCATCGGCCAGCTCGGACACTCGGCCGTCTTTGTCACGATCGCGATCTTTGTCGCCGGCTTTTGCATCGTCGGCGGCCAGATCGCGGCCAATGCGCTCGCGGCTGGATTCTATCCGACGTCGGTGCGAGCGACCGGTGTCGGCTGGGCGCTCGGGATCGGGCGGATCGGCTCGATCGTCGGCCCTCTGGTGGGCGGTGTCCTGCTCAGCCTGAAATGGAGTGCGGGCGAGGTGTTCGTGGCGGCCGCGGGCGCCGCTTTGTGTGCGGCGCTGGCCGCCGTTTTCCTGAGCCGCATTGCGGGGCTGGGGGGACACGGCAAGGTTGTGTCTGATCAGGCGCAGCTCGATGCGGTGACGCGAGCCCAAACCTAGGCTAGGTTCGAACTAGTGGAGTGGATTTGACATTCGCTACCGCATTGACCCGCGGGCTCGTAAAGCGAATGTCAAATCCTAAACTCCACTAGAAACCTATATTTGCTGGTGGTCCTTTGATTCTAACATTTGCAAAACTGTCGCACTGGGATGCAAATGTTGGAATCGGACCACTAGACACTGCAGGAGGCAGTCGTGACCGACCCGACCGGGGAAAGCAAGGAACGCAACCGCGAGATCGCTGCAAACGAAAGCACGCGGCAGACCGTCAGCTCCATCCGAGTCAGCGTGTGGGCGATCGCGGTCGCCGTGGTCATCGGGCTTGCGGCGTTCGGATGGGTGCTGCTGAATAACAAGTAGGCGTGCGTCCAGGGCCCTTCAGGCGTAATGCGTCAGCCGTTTGCCGGGCAGCAAGTCATAGGCCGGCCGGAAGCCGGGAAGTCCGGCGACGCGGCGGAGCCAGGCATTGACCGCCGGATGGCTCGCTGCAAGATCATATCCGGTCTCGTCACCGGGATAATGCAGATACGCGATCATCGAGATATCCGCGATCGTGGGCCTCTTCCCCGCGGCAAAGTCGTTCTGTTGCAAATGCCCCTCCAGAATGCCGAGAAAGTCGTCGAGACGTCGGCGCAGAAACTGCAGCACGTTCGGATCGGGCGACGGCGTGAATGTGCGCAAGAAACGGTAGGTCGCCATGTAGCCGGTCAGCTTGTGATTGTCCCAGAACAACCATCGCAACACTTCGAATTTCTCCTGCCTGCCCTCGCCGCCGAACCGTCCGTATTGCTCGGCGAGCTCGAGCAGGATCGGCGCGGTCTGCGTTAGTCGCACGCCGTCTTCCTCCAGTACGGGAATCTCGCCCATCTCGTTGACGGTCTGTCGCCATTCGGCCGTCCGCGTGATGCCGCCCGCGAAATCGGTCCAGGCCGGCTCAAAACTCTGGCCGCAAAGTGTGAGCATCAGCGCGAGCTTGTAGCTGTTTCCGGACTCCGGAAAGTAATGCAGTCGGTAGGTCGGCATCGCGGGTATTTCCTTTGCCTGTTTGATCACCCGACCGCGCCGGACGCTTTCAAATCCCGCACGGCGGCCTCGTCGTAACCGGCTTCGCGCAAAATCTCCTCGCTGTGCTCGCCGACTTCCGGCGGACGCCGCGGCTTGACCTTCGCGCTGCCGTCGATCCAGATCGGGCTGTTGATCGTGAGCATGGTGTCGTTTTCGAACGGCACCAGAACGTCATTCTCGATCATCTGCGCGTCGTTCGGAATGTCGTCGAGGATGCCGATCACGCCGAACACGAGGCCGTTGCCGTCGAGGATGTCGCGCCATTCGGCGAGTTCGCGCGTGGCGAAGATCTGGTCGAAGATCGCGATCAGCTCAACGGAGCGCGCATGGCGATCGGTCTTGGTCGCAAATCTCGCATCGGTGATGAGGTCTTCGCGCCCCAGGCAGCGGGCGAGCGCCGGCCATTGCCGTTCCTCGTTGAGCAGGGAAAGCATGAGCCAGCGACCGTCCCTGCAACGATAGTGGTTGGTCACCGCGTTCAGCGCGCGTTCGCGCGGGCGCCGCTCCTGGAATTTGGCGCCGCATAATTTGGCCTGCGCTAGCACGCCCGCGGCCCAGACGCCGTTCGCCATCAAGTTCGACGAAACATGCGAGCCTTCGCCGGTGCGCTCGCGCTTGTAGAGCGCGGTGACGATCGCCCCGTAAAACGCCATCGCGCAAGGATGGTCGCCCATACCGGGGATCGACCGCGCGGGCGTCGTATTCTCGTCGGCGCGCACGAGATCCATCAGCCCCGAGCGCGCCCAATAGGCGTTGCTGTCGAAGCCCGGCTTGTCGGCCTCGCTGCCCTTTTCGCCATAGCCGGTGAAGGACGCATAGATCAGGCGCGCATTCAGCGGTTTGATGTCTTCATAGGTGATGCCGAGGCGCTTGCGCACGCCGGGTGGAAAATTGGTGATGAAGACGTCGGCGTCGCGCGCCAGGTGATAGAGCACCGCGCGCCCGTCAGGCTTGGCCAAATCAAGCGCCAGGCTGCGCTTGTTGCGCGATTCCAGGAGCCAGGCGAAGTTATGCGGACTGATCGGATATCCCGGCAGCTTCGGCAAGTGCCGATAGGGATCGCCCGATCCCGGCGGCTCGATCTTGATCACTTCGGCACCGAAGTCCGACAGTACGGTGGCGGCTGCTGGTGCCGCGATAAAACTCGCGCAATCCAGAACCTTCAGACCTTCGAAGATGCCCTTGTCCATTGGTGGCGTCGCTCCGCTCTCATTGTTTCCTGTATTGCCGTTGTTTTAGTATCGCGATTGTTTCCGGGCCGGAATTGCGGCTGCCGGGCCAGCAAACCCACGCATTTGACCCATGCGGCCTGCCGATGCAACGTCTGCCGGGATCAGGGGTCGGCAGCGCTGGTTCGCTTGCGGGTTCCTCTTCCGATCACAAGTTCGAGCCTGTCATCGACAGCGGCATTGAATCTGGCAATATGCTCGCGAGAGTTGTCAGGCGGAACTGTCGATTTTTGCCGGCCGTGCCTGCATTTTCAAAATCAGGGTTGAAAAGAGAGCATGATGCCGTCCTTTCGCCTCCTGGTCTCGCTTGCGATTGTTACGCTATGTTGCGTGCCTGCGCAGGCCCGTGCCGGTGATCTCGAGGATTGCACCGGGCCATTCTCGGACAAGACCGAGGGCGCTTGCACGGCGATCTTGAACGATGCACAGCGGCCGGCCGAGGAACGTGTCAAGGCCTATGCCGCCCGCTCGCGTTTCTTCGCCAGAGGCGGCAAGTCCGACGCGGCGCTGGCGGACGCGGAGGCTGCCGTCCAGCTCGGTCCGCAGTCATCCAACGCATTCTCGGCCCGCGCCAATGCGCATCAGCGCGCCAGTCATCTCGATGCGGCGCTCGCCGACTATAACCGTGCGGTCGAACTCGAACCGAAGAATCCAAACGTGCTGACCCTGCGCGGGTTCTTCCGGGCCGATCAGAAGGCCTGGACCGAGGCGCTTGCCGATTTCAACCAGGCGCTTGCGCTGCGTCAGGACGCCTTGGCCTATGCCGGACGCGGACGAGTCTATGCCGAGAGCGGCCAGCTCGACCAGGCGCTCGGCGACCTCAACGCAGCGCTTGCGATGAACACGGCGGTGCAGAACGGCTTCTTCTGGCGCGGCCAGGTCTATCGCCGCAAGGGCGACATCGATCGCGCGATCGACGACTTTTCTCGAGCGATCGCGCAGGCGCCACAAACCGAGCGCGCGGCCTATTATGCCCGCGGCCAGCTCTTCGTCACCAAGGGTGACTATACCCGCGCCATCGCCGATTTCGACAAGTTGCTGTCTTTGGTGCCCGACAACAAGGCTGTGCAGCAGCAGCGCCAGGCGGCCCTGGCGATGCAGGCGGAATTGAGCAGGGTGCATGAAGCCCAGCCGGCACCGGCCGCTTCTCCCAACGCCGCCGCCCCGGCGGCAACCGCGGCACCATCCGCGACGGCACCCGCCGCGCCTTCCTCATCGCCATCGAGCCAGCCGATCAAGCAGGCGGCACAACTGGTGGGCCAGAAGAAATTTGCCGATGCGGTGGGCGTTCTCAATCAGGCCATTGGGGCCAATTCCAGCGATGAAGCCGCAGTCCGGCTTCGGGCCCTTCTGCTCGGCGCGCTCGGCCGATTTGCCGAAAGCCGTGCGGATTACGACGTCCTGCTCAAGCTGAAACCGAACGATGCGCAATTGCTGACGAGCCGGGCGCTTGCATTCCTCGGCTCGCGGCAATTCAATGAGGGGTTGGCCGATGCGAACCAGGCGATCAACATCAACCCGAGCGGTTCATCGGGCTATGCCGCCCGCGGTTCGATCTATCGTGCGACAGGAAAATCGCAGGAGGCGCTGGCCGACTTCGATCGTTCGATTTCGCTCAATCCAAAAGACAGCGGAGCTTTCACCGAACGTGGCCAGACCTTTGCGGGGCTGAACCAGTACGACAAGGCGCTGGTGGATTTCGATCAGGCGCTTGCTCTCAATTCGAACAATGATATCGCGCGCGCCGCGCGCGGCCTGACCTTGCTGCTGAAGGGCAATAATGCCGAAGGTATGGTCGACATCAAGACTGCGCTCGATCGCAACCCGAACAATCAGATTGCCGAACTCGGCCAAGGGGTGGCGATGCTGGTTTCCGGCCAGAACGATCGCGCGCTCCTGGCGCTCAACCATGTGATTGAAAAGAACACCCCGCATGACAGCCTGGCCCGGATGCTTCGCGCCAGGGCATTGCTCGCAAAGAACGATACGGCCAACGCCCTGGTCGACCTGAACACCGCACTTGGCAAGTTACCAAATGATCCAAATGCGCTGCTGTTGCGTAGCCTCGTCTGGCTTGCCATGCACTCCTACGACAACGCGCTGGACGATCTCAACAAGGCGATCACCCAGCGTGAGACGGTCGAGGCCTATTCGGCGCGCGCCAGGCTTTACGAGGCGCAGAACAAATTCGACAAGGCTGCGGACGATTATCGCCGGGCGACACAGCTCCCGGCGACCAGCGTGTTCGATGTAGTGGCACAGACCGCGGCGCGACAGAAAACCCAGCAGCTCTCGAAGAAAGTGCCGTGCGGCAGTTCTTCCGGGACCGGCACCTGTCTGTGAAACCTATTGCTCGCCCGACAGCAGCGCCGCATTGCCGCCTGCCGCGGCGGTATTGATCGTGACGGTCTGCTCGGTGGCGAAGCGTGCCAGGTAATGCGGGCCGCCGGCTTTCGGGCCGGTACCGGACAGGCCAAAGCCGCCGAAGGGTTGCACGCCGACGACCGCGCCGATCATGCTGCGGTTGACGTAGATGTTGCCGACCGGAAGGCGGCTTACCACGGCGTCGATCATGTCATCGATCCGCGAGTGGATGCCGAGCGTCAGCCCGTAGCCGGTGCGTTCGATCGACGCCAGCACATCATCGAGGCGATCGGCGCCGTAACGCACGACATGCAGGATTGGACCGAATACTTCCTCGGTCAGTTGGCCGGCGCGTTCGAGTTCGAAGATATGCGGCGCGACGTATTGGCCTATAGGCGCTTGCCCTGCAAAATGCCGGCGCGCATCGCGTTTCATGCGCGCGATATGTGCGTCCAGCCGTTGCTTGGCGTCGGTATCGATAACGGGGCCGATATGAACGCTGGCGTCGCTGGCATTGCCGATTTTCAGTTCGCGTGCGGCGCCCGCGACCATCTCGATCGTGCGGTCCGCCACGTCTTCCTGCACGAACAAGATCCGCAATGCCGAGCAGCGCTGGCCCGCCGAACGGAATGCCGAGACAAGAACATCATCGGCGACCTGTTCGGGCAGCGCTGTCGCGTCCACAATCATCGCATTGATGCCGCCGGTCTCGGCAATCAATGGCACGATCGGGCCATCCTTGGCGGCAAGACTGCGGTTGATGGCGCGAGCGACCTCGGTCGAGCCGGTGAAGACCACGCCGGCGACGTCAGGATGAGCGGTGAGCGCGGCGCCGATGCGGCCATCGCCCGGCAAAAGATGCAGCGCGGAAGCCGGCACGCCGGCTTCATGCAGCAGGCGCACCGCCTCGAAAGCGATCAAGGGCGTTTGCTCGGCGGGTTTCGCCACCACCGTATTGCCGGCCATCAGGGCCGCCGTAACTTGGCCAGTGAAGATCGCGAGCGGAAAATTCCAGGGCGATATCGCGACAAACACGCCGCGCCCGCGCATGACGAGCAGGTTGCTCTCCCCGGTCGGGCCCGGCATGGTTTTGTCCGCGCCAAAGAGGTCGCGGCCAAGTGCTGCATAATAGCGGCAGAAATCGGTTGCCTCGCGCACCTCCGACAGCGCGTCGTCGAGCGTCTTGCCGCCCTCGCGCTGCAACAGCGCGATGAAATGTGCCGCGCGCTGTTCCAGAAGGTCGGCGGCGCGCCCGAGCAGATCGGCGCGGGTCGCAGCCGGCGTGCGGCTCCAGCTGGAAAATCCCGCGCGGGCTGCGGTCATCGCCGCGTCCGCGTTCTCTGGCGTCGGATCAATCACGCTGCCAATGGTGGTGACCTGATCGTTCGGGCTTGCCAGTTGCCGCACCTCTCCGGTTCCGGCTTTGCCGTCGATCAAGGATGTTGCGGCAACAGGCGCGGTCTCGGCTGCGACCGCGGAGAGTAATTCCTGCAACGCGATGCGGTCGCCGAATTCGAGGCCGCGCGAATTTTGCCGTTGCGGCCGATAGAGATCGGCAGGCAAGGGAATGTTTGGATGATGCGCGTTGGCGGGGCTGCCGATGATATCGGCCGGGCGCCGCAGCAACTGCGCCACTGGGATAGCCTCGTCGGCGGCGAGCGCGACAAAGGAAGAATTGGCGCCATTCTCCAGCAGGCGGCGGACCAGATAGGCGAGCAGGTCGCGGTGGCTGCCGACCGGGGCATAGGTGCGGCAGGCGAGCGCCGGATGATCGCTCCCCAGTTGTGCATACAGCGCTTCGCCCATGCCGTGCAGGCGCTGGAGTTCGAAGCCGCCTTCGCCATCAGCCAGTTCCAGAACGGTCGCAACCGTGAGCGCATTGTGGGTGGCGAATTGCGGGAAGAGCCGGGGGCGCAAGGCCAGGAGTTTTTCCGCGCAGGCGATGTAATTCAGATCCGTCATCGCCTTGCGCGTGAACACGGGATAATCGGGAAGGCCGCGTTCCTGCGCGCGCTTGATCTCGCTGTCCCAATAGGCGCCTTTGACGAGCCGCACCATCATGCGCCGCTTCATCTTGGCCGCGAGTTCGTGGGCATAGTCGATCACCGCGGAGGCGCGCTTCTGATAGGCCTGAATGGCAAGGCCGAAACCGTCCCAGGCGGCGAGCGATGCGTCGGAAAACGCGGCCGCAATCACCTCGAGCGACAATTCGAGCCGATCGGCTTCCTCGGCATCGACAGTGAGGTTGAGGTCGTAGGACTTCGCGCGCCGCGCCAGATCAACCAGCCGGGGTACAAGTTCCGCCACCACCCGTTGCCGACTCAGCGCCTCGAAGCGCGGATGCAGCGCCGAGAGTTTTATCGAAATGCCGGGGCGATCGGGCAAAGGCCGTGTGCCGGCGCTCCCGCCGATCGCCTCGATCGCGCTTGCATAAGCGGCGAAATAGCGCTCCGCATCGGCAGCGGTGCGGGCGCCTTCGCCTAGCATGTCGAAGGAATAGCGCAGCGCGCCGCCGGACTGCGCCCGCGCCAGTGCCGCCTCGATGGTCTCGCCGAGCACAAAATGACTGCCCATCAGCCGCATCGCCTGTCGCGTGGCGGCACGTACCGCCGGCGCGCCGAGCCGCTTCACCAGCCGCCCGATGGTTCCGTCAGGCGTCTCGCCGGGTTGAAGCACCCGCGCCGACATGCCGAGCGCCCAGGCCGAGGCATTGACCAGGAATGCGCTCGATTTCGTCTCGTGATGGATGAAGTCGCCTTCGCCGAGCTTGTCCTCGATGAAGCGGTCGGCGGTGCGGGCGTCGGGCACGCGCAGCAGCGCTTCGGCGAGCACCATCAGCGCGAGGCCTTCCTTGGTGGAGAGCGCGAATTCGCGCAGCATGTCCTCGACGCCACCAAGCGGATCGTCATTGGCGCGGATGGCTTCGATCAGGCGCGTCGCGGTGCGGTCGATTCGCGGCTCGCGCTCGCTGCTCAAGCGGGTTGTCGCCAACAGGCGCGTGGCGAGCACGGTATCGTCGGGCGCGTAGGGGGCCGAGAACGGCGGAACGGAAGCGGGTTCGAGTTTCATCGCATGCCCCGGCGCAGATTCTGCGCAAAGCATACAATCAAGTTCGATTCAAAGGAATCGGCTTTGGCGGCTGTCGTGGCCTAGCGCAGCTAGCCGGTCCTTAACGATGGGCTTCGCCCCATTGGCGCCGCAAGCGGACGATCCTGGCGCTTGGACCAGGAGACGTAGCCTGCAACGAGCGCCATGATCGCGATGCCGGAGACGCTCACCAGGATCTGTTCCGGCAGCGAACCGGAACCCGTCATCAGGATGAAGTGACCGGCAAAAGAGAGGAAGACGCCGACGCAAAACACCGGCAGCGCCTGTTCGCCGCAAATGATCAGGGGCTTGAACACCGGCCAGCTCAACCCATGCCATCGCTTCGGGATCAGACGCGTGGCGAACAGCGCCAGAACGATGAAATGCAAAAGGCGATAGGGAGCCAGATTGACCTTGTCGATCGGAATGAACGCATCATGCAGCCACGTCGGCAGCATTTCGCCCAGCGCAGGGAAGCGGCCGGCCATCGTCATGGCGAATGCAAATATGAGATAAGCCAGTCCGAGGTAACCCCAGGCCGGTGCCCGAAAGCGCGTGCGCAGCCGGCTCACGCCGCCAAGCGCGCACCAGGCGCCGAGCACAAAAAGCAACTGCCAGCAGAACGGGTTGAAATTCCAGTTTCCGTCCGGAAAGGTCTGCAACGTCCATTCGAATTGCCGCGCGGCAATATAGAGCGCGGCTGAGGCGGCCAGCGTGAAACCGGGCGCGCGCAGCATCAGCCACAACACGGCGGGAAAGCACGCCATCAGCAAGACCGAGAGCTGAAGCACGTCGAGATTCAGCGCCTTGGATTGCAGCAAGAGGCCATGTGTGACGGTACGGACCGGATCGTCGAGCAGGCCCGCGACATTGAACTCAAAGATGATGTCAGGCGCGGCATAGCGGGTGGCGATATCGCCGATCGAAACCGCATAGATCGCAAACAGCACAATGAACGCGGCATAGAGCTGCCAGGCGCGCCGGAGCACCCGTGTGGCGCCGACGATGCCGCCGCGTTCCAGCATAATGGGCGCATAGGTGAGCGCGGCGGTATAGCCGATGATGAATACGAACAGGTCGACGGCGCCGCTGAAACCGAAGTTACGCGGCGTAATCCAGCCCACCATGTTGTTCGGGATGTGGTCCACGAAGATGAACCAGTTCGCCAGACCGAGAAACAGGTAGAGTCTCGTGTCACCCGCATGGCGAACGAGAGCGGTGTTGGCATTCATGAGACTGATTTTCGTGTAAGGCGTTCTGCCGGAGGCTTGGTTCGACAGCAGGTATTTCTGTTCGAACGCAACTGCAACCCCGCTCACGTGGAATGTCTCTCAAATCCATTTCAAAAAACGAACACGCCCCAAACACGAAGCCGTGAGTCCCGGGAATATCCGGAAAGGCCCACGAATCGAGCAGGGGAGCGTTATGCCTAATTCTTAATTCTTGGTGAGTTGCGGCGCGAATCCGCCGAATGGCAGCCCGTGCAATTATTCATGACGGCTGCAAGGCAACGGGATCGAGCGGCAAACCCCAAGCAATCGGCGCGGCGTTCACCCCGTATTTCAAAATCATGGCAAGCACGATGATGAGGAGAATGATGAAAAGAAGCCGCCGCTTCATGGCTGTTTTTCCTCACGCACGATGGCCGGGATAGTGGCATCCGGGATTGCCAAGTCAAATCCGGCTGGCCGTATCCTTCACATGCTTTCGAATGCAGGTTCTAAAAATGCGACCTCCGGCCGCAGGTTCTGCGGCCGGAAGCTTCGGCGAGCCTGGCTCCATAACCCCAGCGAAGCCTCGGCGGAGACGGGTCGCAGGGACGACTTAAACCGCGGTGATCTACCGTTCAGGCCGCCACAGGCTCGTCGCCAATGACGAGCGCAGATAACGCGCCGGCGCTTACGACAACGCGCACGCTCATCGGTCCCGTTCGGCCGCGGATTTCAACTTCCTGCCGTGGCAGCGCGTCGTCCGCAAGACCAGCAGTCGCGCGCACTTCATCGGAGACGACGGCCTCGCAGCCGAGGTTCTTGGTCATGTCCTGCAACCGCGCCGCGACATTGACCGCGTCGCCAAGCGCGGTGAAAACCATGTGGTCACGGTAGCCGATGTCGCCGACGATCACTTCGCCGCCGTGAATGCCGATTCCGAAACGGATCGGTTCGCGCAGGTCGTTCTTGAGGAATTGATTCAGTTCCTCGACATGCGCTGCAATGCGCCCGGCCGCTTTCAATGCCTGGCGGCAGGCGGTTCGCCGGTTGGTCGCAAGGCCGAACAGCGCCAGTTGCCCGTCGCCGAGAAACTGATTCGGCTGGCCGCCGCATTCGATCACGGCCTTCGAGACCGCGCCGAGAAAACGGTTGACGACAAAGACGGTGTCGAACGGCAGGCGATTCTCCGCAAGCCGGGTTGAGCCGCGCATATCGACGAACATGCTGACGAGATAACGTTCCTCGCCGATATGCGAGGGACTGGAGTGACGCGCCGCTGCGGTTTGCGGCGTGAAGATCTGGAAGAAGGAAATGTCGCACTCGGGACGGAGCTGACAGGCAAGCCGGATCGCCGGGTCCGAACCGCTCCCGACCCGGTTCAGCACGAAGGCTTCGCGGTTGGAGGGCTGCGGCAAGGAAGTGTAGTCGCCGATCACGCGAATGCGGCAGGTGGAGCAGCGGGCGCGGCCGCCGCAGACGCTCGCATGCGGGATGCGATAGCGCAGGCTCGCTTCCAGCACGGAGAGACCTTTCGGCACCCGCAGGATGCGGCCGTTGCCATAGGAGAGGGTGATCATGCCGCCGCGCCGTTCGTGCAGGGCGCGAGCGCCCCGCGCCGCCAGCACAAGCGCGAGCAGGCCGAGATAGCCGATCAGGAAATAATCCAGGATTTCGTCAAGCGTCTCTGCTTGAGCTGGCGTGCCGATCCTGTCGGGCGAAAGATTGGTTGTCCGCCACTGCACATCAGTGCTCTCTTTTATGACGGTGCGGCCGCCTTGATAGAGGCCGAGCAAGGCCAGCGTCGGCACCAGCACGGCGGCGGCCAGCAAATACGGCGCGGCATATCTGAAAAACGATTTCATCCGCAGCCAGAAGTAAAGCCCGATGCTGCCGTGGATCCAGGCGACGATCAGGACCGACAGCAACATCCAGCCCCGATAGGGCCAGACGGCCCAATAGGCGTAGAGTGTCTGTGGATAGAGCTTGGTCTGCCCGTACAGCGTCAGGCCGAGCCTGACGCCGATGACGTGGGCGGCGACAAGCGCGGGAATGCTGAGGCCGAGCACGAGCTGGAGCGGTTCCATCGCCTTCCAGCTGAATTGCCGGCGCTCGTAGAGCGACCAGATTCCAAGCCCGCTGTGAACGATAACGGCGGCGTAGAACACGATCGCAACGGGGAGGAACTGCCAGAACAACACGTGATAGTGGACGCCCCAGGCCAGCGCCTCCATCGAGATATTGCCGAGCGCATGGTTGAGGAAATGGCTGACCAGATAGGCAAACAGCACGAGCCCGCAGACCAGGCGAACCTGGCGGGCGCTGACGCCGCTGATGGATTTTTCGATTTGGGTAAGGTGGAATGCGCTCACATTGTCTCTCGAGCGGGCAGCGCTTTGGCCGTTTGCATCCGTCCGAGGAAACGTTCGATCGGTTGCAGGACATCGATCATTGGAAGGCTTTGGGCGGCCTTGACGTTCGAACACCAGGGATAGGGCAAAGCCGCGAGCCATTGCATGATCGGCTTCGATCCCTCCGCTGGAAGCACACACATAGCCTCGATATCGATCACGAGCTTCCTCACGCGGCCATCATCCGAACCGAAATGCCAGTCATAGTGTCCGCATCCAACACGAACTGCGCCTCCTTGTTTTGCAGACATTCCAACCAGCCAATCGCAACGGAAATACGGAGGATAATCCGAATTGGGACGCGAGAGGCAAAACGTGCGGACGTTCTCGTACTGGTCTCCGAAATCTGTGACCAGCACCTGCGTAATTTGCTCCAATCCCTTTGCCGAGTTCGGGAACGAGATAGCGTCAGTTCTTACCGCCATTTCCAGTACGCAGTCTGCCGCGAAGGCCTGCTTCATCAGCTGAGGACGGTTAGTATCCTTGGCCTGAATGTATGCGCTTATCGCATCGGTCGCATTGATGGCCGTGGATCGGTTCATTTCGAATCCCCTCCACACGTTCATAGCATGCCTGGCGTCACAGGCTATTGAAGCGGACGAGGCTGTCAAAGACAAGGACGATGCATATCCGTTCAGGTCACGACCGAAATCGGCAGGCGATCGTCCGGCTGGCCGAAAGCGCTGATGCGTGCTGGCGGTTTGTGGCCCCGAGGCGGAGGAGACTTGCAGCACGAGGGCGGGGCACAAATTGGCGTCCTGGACAGGGTCTGCACACGTTGACACCCCGGGCCCAGTCGGGGAGAAAGCGCCGTGACCATGGCGCCCCACGATAGCTTTCGCGCGAGAGCGGCAAATCCCGACTTTCGGCTATGGCTCGCCGTCATCGCGCTGATCGCTGCGATGACGATCATGCGCGGCGTCTATGCGGGCCTGCTCGACCTGCGGACGGACGAAGCCTATTACTGGACCTGGTCGAAGGAGAACGTGCTCTCCTTTCTCGATCATCCGCCGATGATCGCCTGGTTCATCCGCTTTGGCACCGCGATCTTCGGCGATACCAATTTCGGCGTGCGGTTTGCGGGCCTGCTGGCGATGCTGGCAACGCAATTGCTGCTCGCAGACATCGTCTGGCGTGTCACGCGCGATGTCCGCGCCGTGGCGACCGTTGTCCTGATGATGGAGGCGTCGCTCTACTACGGCCTGCTGATGACCAAGGTGTCGCCGGACGTTCCGCTCGTTCCCTTTGTCACGGCCATGGCATGGGCGCTGGTCCGGCTGACTGAAAGCAATGACGCGCGCTGGTGGCTTGCGGCCGGCGCTTTCGCCGGACTCGCGCTGTTGTCGAAATTCACGGCGGTGCTGTTGCTGCCGGCCGTGATCGGATTCATGTTGCTGCCGAGCTGGCGCGGCCGCTGGTTGCGCAGCCCCTATCCGTGGGCGGCGGCGCTGATCGCGCTCGTGCTGTTCCTGCCGGTGCTGATCTGGAACATGCAGCACGACTGGGCATCGTTCCGCTTCCAGGCGGTGCGGGCGACTGCTTCGCATCAATGGTCGCTTCGCACGTTCGGCGAGTTTATCGGGCTGCAATTCGGCCTGGTCGGCTTCGTCCTTCTGCCGGTGGTCCTGACCGGCGTCGCCCTGACCGCCTGGCGCGGATTTCGCCGCGGGGAGGCGGTCGCCATCTTGCTGTCGAGCGCGGTGCTCGTTCCCTTTATCTACTTCCTGTGGAAATCGCTGAGCTTGCGGGTCGGCGATACCTGGCCGAACCTGATATGGCCGTTCGGATTTGCCGCCGCCGCCATCAACCTCACCATGCTGCGGAAGGAAGGATGGAGCGCATCCTTTGTCGAGATGTCGTTCCGCTGGGCTGGAATCGCGATCGTCTCGGGCATCGCCTTCGTCGTCGCCGTGTTCTTCTATTATACTGCGCTGCCTTTCAACTTCATCGGCCGCACCGATCCGATTGGTGGCGAAGCCGGCTTCGAGGCCGTGGTGCGCCGCGCCGAGGCGGAGCTGCAAAAGACAGGTGCGACCTGGATCGCTACATCGGATTATCGCACCAACGCGATGCTGCGCTGGTTCTTCAACAATCGGGTGCCGGTGGTGCAGATCAACGAGCGCGGGCGGTATCAGGATTTCCGCCCGCCCGACATGAGCCTGATCTCCGGCCATGCCGGCCTCTATGTCGGGCGTGAACCCGACAACAATCCGTCCATTGCGTTGTGGGCTTCGGTCCCGGCCAAGCGAGAGCCGCTTGAGCGGGTCGATCGCCTCTGGCGCGGGATCGTGATGGATACTTATGCAATCGAGAAGTTCACCGGCTGGACGCCGGAGCTCTCGCCGAGGCCGGATTCTCCGCTCTTTCAATGGCGCTGGCTGGCGGGAGAATACGGACGGCCGCTGCGCCTCGCGGGCCGCCTTGATTCGCTCCATCCTGACCGCATCGGACGGCCTCGCGGTTCCATTCCGGCGTCGTGACAACACGTCGCGGCCGCGCCGGTTTCGGCGTACCGCCTCGGCAGATTTGCGTGCTCCGCAGCTGCCCCTGGGACGGGCCAAATGTGTCCAGGCAGCAACAACTACCGACAAATCGAAGGGGAAATCGCCCAAGAACCGGATTCCAGTTCGCCTATCTCCCGGAAAGGCGCATTATGTTTGCAACCTCAGAATATTTGTAGTTCGGATTTCTCGAAGGGGGCTTGAATATGAAGCGTCATTTGATTGGAAGTGCCGTTCTGGGACTGCTGCTCGCCGCGCCTGCCGCAGAGGCGGCAGATATGGCGGTCAAGGCGCCGCCGCCGCCGGTCGTCGTTGCGCCTAACTGGTCCGGCTTCTACCTCGGCGGTTCGCTCGGCGGAGCGGGCGGTTCGCGCGACTTCATTTTTGATACGGCCGGCACGGCGCCGCTGCCTAATCCTACTGACTTGAAGCTCGGGTTTGCGGGCGGCGTTTTCGGCGGCGGCCAGTGGCAATGGGATCGATTCGTGCTGGGTGCAGAGGCGGGCTACAACCAGCTGGATCTGAGGAACCGTTTAACTTGTCCAAATATAAACGATAGCTGTTTCACCAGTGCTAATCAGGTTTGGACCGTCGGGCCACGCGCGGGCGTGGCGTGGGACCAGTTCCTGTTCTACGGCACCGGGGGATATGCCAGCACCAGGACCGGATATCTCGCTACCATAACGGCTACTGGCAACACCTTTGACAGCGCCAAAGCCTGGGTCGGCGGTTGGTTTGCCGGCGCTGGCCTCGAATGGATGGTTCCGAATGCGCCTGGTTTGATTGTTGGTATCGACTATAAGCATGTTCAGACAGATCAACAGTCGACCACCCCGTTTACGCCGACCGGTCTGGCATTTCCTGGGGATCATTTCTTGATGACCACCAGATTCGATACCGTCCAGTTTCGCGTCAGCTACAAGTTTGGGTGGGTCGGCGCTCCGTTGGTTGCGAGGTACTGATCCGTTCGCAAGAGACGAAATCGAAAGCCCCGGCATCGTCCGGGGCTTTTGCTTTTGGAGAGTCTGACTTCGCCGCCGGGTTCCGTCACGCCTTCTCCTCGCGCTTGCGCAGCAGGTCTTTCGCCAGATCAGTCAGCGCCGGGCGCGGCAGCGCCGTGAACGGTAGCGGACGGGTAACATCGATTGCCGCAAGCCCGAGCCGCGCGGTCAGGAGCCCGTTGAGAAAGCCCTCGCCAAGCCGTTGTGACAGTTTGGCGGTGAGCCCGTGGCCGAGGATCTGCTGGATCACGCTGTCGCTGGCTGCCATGCCACCGGTGATCGCGACATGGGCGATGACGTGGCGCATCAGGCGGATCATGCCGAGCGCGCCGGGCCGGCCGCCGTAAAGCCGCGCCAACTGCCGGATCAGCCGAAGCGAGGCCGCGAACACGAAGGCGACGTCAAACAGCGCGCGCGGACTGATGGCGGTGACGAGCGATACGCGTTGCGCGGCGGAGGAAATCAGGAGCCGCGCTTGCTGATCGAGCGGCGTCATCAATTCACGTTCGGCGAGGCGGACCATGTCGCCGCCGTCGATGATGTCGCCGGCATGGTTCGTCAACGTGGCGCGCGCGCGTGCCAGATGCGGGTTCTGGTGGGCGAGCTTCAGGAGATCGCGCAGAACAATACGGCTCTCGGCGCGATCGTCGCTGGCGAGCACGGCAGCCGCACGGCGGTGCAGGTCCTCGATTGTCGCAAGGCGCATCAGCCCGAGTGCCTCGCGGACGGCGACGACCACAAAGGCCAGCGTTGCGGCCAAGGTGAGGGCAGAGCCGAGCACGCCCAGGCCCGTGCTGCGCGCAAACAGATCCTCGATCAGCTGCGTCACGCCAAGGCCCGCGCCAAGCAGCACCAATCCGCCGAGCGCGCCCCAGAACAGGGCGCCCCAGCGAAAGCGCGGCTGCGCTGGAACGATCGCCGCCTCGATCGCGACCGGCAACTGCGGCGTTTCGTTTTCCGGCCTGACGTGAACCGTGCCGCGGGCAGGGCGGCCTTCGTCGTTCGGATCGGTCACGATCACGTTTGGATCGTCGAGCTTGAAGGTCGCCGGCCGCCGGTAATGGGAGCGCTCGCTCATTGTAGCTTGTCTCCGATCAGGAACTGCAGCGCCCGGTCAAGGCGGATGTGAGGCAACATCGGCGCGTCCGTGCCCTCCTGCGCGAGGCGGGGCGGTCGAAAGCGAAGGAAACGGAAATCGGCCTTTCCGGCTTTCGCGCTGGCGAGGCCTGAAAACGCCGTCTCGCCTTCGAACAGGCGTTTCGGATCTTCCGGCAGCTCGCCGGGAAAGGTTGCCACTTCGGTGTTGCCGTCGAAGGTTTCGCCGTCCGCCGTCTCGCCGGCGACGGGCGTGCCGAGGATCGACGGCAGGCTTTCGCGCGCGCGCGTTATTTGCGCCTCCCGCGTGGCGCGGACGGCGGCGAGCGCCACGACGTCGATGATGGCGCCGGTATCCTCCGCCCGCATCGCGGCGCTGGCGACCGCCTGCCGCAACACCGCTTCGAGGCGGTCGTGGCTCGAATGGTGCAGGTGATCGGCCTTGGTCGCGGCAAACAGAATGCGGTCGATCTTCGGCCGGAACAGCGCATTGAGGAACGTGCCGCGGCCGATCCGGAAGCAGTCGAGAATCCCGGCGAGCGCCGCTTCCAGATCCAGCAGCGCGTTCGGCCCCGAATTGAATGCCGCGAGCGCGTCGACCAGAACGACTTGGCGATCGAGCCGCGCGAAATGATCGCGGAAGAACGGCCGTACCACGACGTCCTTATAGGCCTGATAGCGGCGGCGCATCATCGCCCAGAGCGATCCGTCCGGAGCATCGCCGTCGGCGGGCAGATCGAGCGGCGCGAAGGTGAGCGCGGGCGAGCCTGCCAGATTGCCGGGCATCAGGAAGCGGCCCGGTGGCAACAGGCTCATCGCGAAGCGCTCGTCGCGGCAGGCGCGCAGGTAATCGGTGAAGAGTTTTGCGGAAGCAAGCGCCGCCTGCTCGTCCGCGGGCGCTTCGGCGCTCAGGCCTGCCAGATACGCATGCCAGGGCGCGGCGAGAGTGGCGCGGGCGCTGCCGCGCGACAGCGCGAGGCTTTCGCTCGACCATTGCTCGTAGCTTTTGTTGAGCAGCGGCAAATCGAGCAGCCATTCGCCGGGATAATCGACAATGTCGAGGGTCAGCGTCCGCTCCGCGCCGCTCGAGCGCTGATAGTCGATCACGAGTCGCAATTCGCTGATATCGACCGTGGAGTTCGGCCAGGCCCGCTCTTCGATCAGGGTATGGACGTGGCGCTCATAGTCGAAGCGCGGCACGGCGTCGTCCGGCTGCGGCTCAAGATGGGCGCGGGCGATCCGGCCCGAGGCGAATGGCTCGAACACTGGAAAGCGGCCGCCGCGGGTGAGGCCGCGGATCAGCGCGGTGATGAAGACGGTCTTGCCGGCCCGTGAAAGCCCGGTGATGCCGAGCCGAAGCGTTGGATTGAACAGGTGTTCGCTGAAATCCCTCAACGCGCGCGCCGAAATGCGCGCCTCCTCCACCATGTCGGAAAAATGAAGGTCCATGCGCGGCTGACACGAAAAACTTTATTTGGGATTGGAAATAGCTGTAAAACCGTATCAAAAGTGGCTATTGGCGGCCGAAAATCAAGCTTTCACATTTACGACGCGATTTGTGCCTATTGGCTTAGGGGATCGTTGACCTCCCAAAAAAGCTATCATCTGTTTCATCTTGAAGAAGTGAAGTACCGCGACCATGACCGTCTTCAGACTGAAGCAGCTTGCCTCGACCTCGGCCCATGCGGCCGTCGGCGCCATGCGCTGGAATTACGACCGCGCCGAATTGATCGCCGACGGCATCGTTCATGGCATCGGCGTGTTTGGCGGCGTGGTCGCGGCGACCGTGCTGATCGTGCTCGCGGCCGTCTTTGCCTCGGCCTACGAAATCGTCACCGTGTCGGTCTATGCCGCGGGTCTATTGGCGATGCTCGGCTTTTCCGCCGCCTATAATCTCTGGCCGGTGTCGCAGCGCAAATGGCTGCTGCGTCGCTTCGATCATTCGGCGATCTATGTGCTGATTGCCGCGACCTATACGCCGATCTTCGCGCAGTTGCAGGATCGCGTGTTTGCGATGTCGCTGCTGGCAGGGGTATGGGGCGTGGCGGCGGTCGGCATTGCGATGAAGCTGTTTTTCCCGGGGCGTTTCGACCGCGTCTCGGTCGGCCTCTACCTCGCGATGGGCTGGAGCGGAATCATCGCCTACGACGCGGGCCTTTCCTCGCTGCCGCACCTGGCGCTCTGGTTCATCCTCGCCGGTGGCCTGCTCTACAGTTTCGGGGTAGTGTTCCATGCATGGCAAAGGCTTCGCTTTCAGAACGTGATCTGGCATTGCTTCGTGCTGCTGGGCGCGGCGTGTCACTACACGGCCGTGCTCGATCTGGTCCTCGCCTAGGTTCAACTTCCAAAAATCAGGTCTTGCGATGCAGGTGAAGGACAAGGTCGTTGTCGTCACCGGCGGCGGCAACGGCATTGGCCGCGCGCTTTGCGAGGCCTTTCACGGCGCCGGCGCTGCCAAGGTGGTGGTGGCCGACCTCGACGTGGCCGGCGCGCGGGCTGTGGCCGCATCGGTCAGTGGCGCCGCGTTCCAGTGTGATGTCGCGCAGGAGAAACACATCCTTCATGTGATCGAGGAAACCGAGCGGCTGTTCGGCCCAATCGCACTGTTCTGTTCCAATGCCGGAATTGGCGCCGGCTTCGACCCTCGCTCGGAGAATGCCGGCGGCGCGTCCGACGAGCCGTTTGCGCGAAGCTGGGCCATCCACGTCATGGCGCATATTTATGCGGCGCGGCATCTGGTTCCGCGCTTCAAGGCGCGCGGCGGCGGCTACTTCCTCAATACGATTTCCGCTGCCGGGCTGCTGTCACAGGTCGGAAGTGCGGCTTATTCCGCCACCAAACATGCCGCGGTGGGCTTTGCGGAAAATCTCGCGATTTCGCACAAGGCCGATCGCATCGGGGTTTCGATCCTGTGTCCGCAGGGCGTCGACACGGATATGCTGCGCGCGTTGCCGAAGGGCCCGCAATCCGGCGACGGCGATCTTTCGCCGCAGCAGGTGGCCAGCGACGCGCTCGAAGGCATCGAGCAAGAAACCTTTTTGATTTTGCCGCATCCGCAGGTGCTGACCTACATGCGCAAGAAGACCGAGGATTACGACCGCTGGATTGCGGGCATGGCGAAGATCCAGGCGAAGCTGCGCGAAGATCACGGGAAGTGACCGAAGGTCATTCCGGAGCGCTCTGAAAGAGCGAACTACGATGTGCAATTGCACATCGGAGAATCTCGAGATTCCGGGTCCGGTGCTGACGCACCATCCCGGAATGACGCCTTAACCCTTTCGCTCATAAAGCACCGGCACCGCGGAATCCACCATCACCTCGACCATGCTCGCACCCTTATGCGTCAGCGCGCGGTTCAACGCCGCTGCCAACTCGGATGATTTCGTGACGCGCGCGGCTTCGCATCCCATGCCTTCGGCGATCTTCACAAAATCGATGCCGGGTAGTTCGAGGCCGGGCACGTTGCGTACCTGCATGACCTGGCTGAACGAGCGCATCGCGCCGTAGCCGGAGTTGTTGATGACAACGACAGTCAAGGGCAGTTGGCGCTGCGCAGCCGTCCATAGCGCCTGGATCGAATACATCGCCGAGCCGTCGCCGATCAGGCAAACCGTGCGAACGCTCGGGCGGGCCAGCGCAATGCCGACTGCGGCCGGAAGGCTATGGCCGAGCCCTCCGCTCGCCATGGTGTAAAAGCTGTCCGCACCCGCCATCGGCATGAAGTTCTGCATCGCCGGGCGGTGCGAGGGCGCTTCTTCCACCAGCACGGCATCTTTGGGCATCGCGGCCGCAAGGCTGTGCAACAGGAATTCAGCAAAGATCGGATCGGAGGCACGCGGAGCCGGCGGCAGGACACGGCCTTTCAGCGCCGCGCGTTCGCTCTCGCCTGTGATCTCGATCAGCGCCGCCAGCGCTGGCCTCATGGTGGCGATGATGCTGGTGCCGGCCGGCGTCACCGCGGCGGTATCGGGATCGTCGGTGATCTGAAACAGCGACGTCTCGCCGTCGAAGATCTTAGGCTCGCCCTCGACGTGAAAGGTGAAGACCGGTGCGCCGACCACGATCACCAGATCATGGGCGCGCAGCGCCTCCGACAATTGCCCCGGCGACGCTTGCAGAAAGCCCATGAACTGGGGATGCGTTTCGGGAAAACTGCACCGCGCCGAAAACGGGCTGACCCAGACAGCGGCGCGGGTTTTTTCGGCCAGCCGCACCATGAGACCGACGGCCTCGGCGCGATCGACGCCAGGTCCCACCACAAAAGCTGGGCGCTGGCTGGCGGCCAGCGCATCGGCCAATCCCCTGATGGCGTCGGGATCGGGGCTCAGTTCACGCGTGATACTGCGGGCTTCTACAGCCTGGGCAGCCCTGGTCCAGTCGTCGATCGGCACGGAAACAAAGGTCGGCCCGCAGGGCGGCTGCATCGCCACGTAGTAGGCGCGCGCGATCGCGGCAGGCACATCCTCGGCGCGCGCCGGCTCGACGGCGAATTTGACGTAAGGACGGGGAAATTCGGATGCGCGCTCGGCAAAGAGAAATGGCTGCAGCGGCAGGATGGAGCGCGCCTGCTGGCCCGCAATGATCACGAGCGGCGTCTGGTTGCGGTGGGCGGTAAAGATATTGCCGAGCGCATTGCCGACGCCTGCCGCCGAGTGCAGGTTGACGAAGCCGGCGTTGCGGGTCGCCTGCGCATAGCCGTCGGCCATGCCGACGACGGAAGCCTCCTGCAAGCCCAGCACATAATCGATGTCGCCGGGCCAGTCGCTCAGGAACGGCAATTCGGTCGAGCCGGGATTGCCGAATACCTTGCGAATCCCGAACGCGCGCAACAGCTCGAAGGTGGCCTGCTTGACGGTGAGGGCACTATTCGCGGGTTTTCGTGGCAACGTTCTACTCCGTCATTCCGGGGCGATGCGAAGCATCGAACCCGGAATCTCGAGATTCCGGGTCTGGTGCTGACGCACCATCCCGGAATGACGAGGCATCTCTCACCACGTCGCGGAGCCCTTCATGGTCGGCTGCCCTTCCGAATTCGCCGTCCACAATTCCATGCCCGCATCGGTCTGGTTGGCATTGACTGAGAATTCGCTGCCCTCGAACAGCGGCTGCACGCCGCGATAGGCAAACTTCTTCGGAACCTGCCTGCGCAATTTGGCGGCGAACTCGACCAATAGAGCCGCCTGCATCGGTCCGTGGAAGATCAAGCCGGGATAGCCCTCGACCTTGGTGACGTAGTCGCGGTCATAGTGAATGCGGTGACCGTTGAACGTCAGCGCCGAATAGCGAAACAGAAGCACCGTATCGGCCGTATGGGTTTCGCGGTGTTGCGCCGTGGGGGCCGGTCCTGCCGGCTTGGCGGGCGCGGCGGACGCCGGTGAGACATCGCGATAGACGATGTCCTGGCGTTCGCGGATCGCGATGCCGCGCGGCGTGGTGACCTCATGATTGACAGATACAAAGCACAGCGTCCCGGTGGAGCCGGACTTGAGCGTAACATCCGCAATGCGCGAGGTGCGCGTCACCTCGTCGCCGACGCGCAACGTATCTGCGAATTCAAGTTCGCCACCCGCCCACATCCGCCGTGGCAATGGCACCGGCGGCAGGAAACCGCCGCGGGCCGGGTGACCGTCGGGCCCCAACTCCGAGGCCGGGAAAACCGGCTGCGCCAGGCACCAATGCGTGGTGAAAGGCGCGGCGTCGCCGGCCTTGGGTTCGCCGATCTCAAGGAAAAGCGTCGCGCGCAAGCCTTTGACCAGTTGCGCGGTGACGATGTCGGTGGCCTGCGTGCTGCGGCCGATCCATTGTCTGAGATGATCGAGATCGGGCTTTTCGGTCATGAGGCTTTGGTCCGTGAAGGTTTCTCGACTGAGGCCGGGCGCTCACCGATCGCCGGCACCGCTCCATAGCGACGCGGCTCCCCCACCACGATCGCGGCGGGCGCCGGATAACTCACCACGCCATTCGGTGTGTTCACTTCGATGCGGCGCAGATGCGGGTGCTCGGCGAGGTCGGCCATGGTGTTGACCTCGGCAAACGCAATGTCGGCATCCGACAGGCGCTTCAATAGCTCGTCGCGCGTCATGGCCGCGAAGCAATTGCCGACGGCGGCGTCGGTCAGTTGGCGGTTCTTCACCCGTTCGACCATGCTGGAAAACCGCGGGTCGTTCGGCAGCTCCGGCTGACCCAGCACCTCGGCGCAGAGTTTCTTCCACTCGCGTTCGCTCTGGATCGAAATCAGGATGTCCTTGCCGTCCCTGGATTTGAAAACGCCATAGGGGGCGATCGAGGGATGGGCGAGGCCGATCCGCTGCGGCGGCTGACCGGCTTCGGAATTGATCAGCGGGACAGTGAGCCAGTCGGCCATCACATCGAACATCGAGATGCGGATATCGGCGCCTTTGCCGGAACGCGATCGCGCGATCAGTGCCTCGAGGATCGCCGCGTGGGCGGTGGCGCCGGTCGCGATATCCACGATCGAGAGCCCGACGCGTGATGGTCCTTCCGGCCCTCCGGTGATCGAGGCCAGTCCGCTTTCGGCCTGGATCAGGAGATCGTAGGCCTTGCGGTGCGCGTAAGGTCCCTCATCGCCATAGCCCGTGATGGTGCAGGAGATCAGGGCGGCGTAGTCCTTCTTCAGCCGATCGAGCGAGAAGCCGAGCTTGTCCATCGAGCCGGGCTTGAGGTTTTGCAACAGCACGTCGGCGCCCGCGATCAGCCGCTCGAGCTCAGTGCGGCCTTCCTTGGTGGCGAGGTCGAGAACCGCGGAATCCTTGCCGCGGTTGAGCCAGACGAAATAGCTGCTTTGGCCTTTCGCGGCTGCGTCATAACCGCGGGCGAAGTCGCCCTCCGGCCGCTCCACCTTGATGACATGGGCGCCGGCATCCGCCAACCGCGAGGAGCAGAACGGCGCGGCAACGGCCTGTTCGACGGCGATGACGGTGATACCTTGCAGCGGCAGCATCTCTAGTGTCCCGGTTCTGACATTCGTATCATATCACAGCGGGCACTTTACGAATGTCAGAACCAAAGGGACACTAGTAAATCTATAATTTCTAGTGTGGCTTTTGACACTGACGTTCCTTTTGCGAGGCCGCTGAGAAACTGAAAGGAACGTCAGTGTCGCCACACTAGCTCTCAATAGGAGCGGGGCATGCCCAGGACGTGCTCGGCGATATAGGACAGGACGAGATTGGTCGAGATTGGCGCAACTTGATAGAGCCGCGTCTCGCGGAATTTGCGCTCGACATCGTATTCTTCCGCGAAGCCGAAACCGCCATGGGTCTGCACGCAGGCATTCGCCGCTTCCCAGGAAGCGTCCGCCGCCAGCATCTTGGCCATATTGGCCTCGGCGCCGCAATCCTCGCCCGCCTCATATTTGCGAACGGCTTCCTTCACCATCAGCTCGGCTGCGCGCATCGACGCATAGGCTTTCGCAATCGGGAACTGGATGCCCTGATTTTGGCCGATCGGGCGGCCGAACACTGCGCGCTCTTTGGCGTAAGTCGAAGCCTTCTCGATGAACCATTTGGCATCGCCGATGCATTCGGCGGCGATCAGGATGCGCTCGGTATTCATGCCGGAGAGGATGTAACGGAATCCCTTGCCTTCCTCGCCGATCAGGTTCTCTGCCGGCACCTTCATGTCGGTGAAGAACACTTCGGTGGTGGAGTGGTTCATCATGGTGCGAATGGGGCGGATCGACAGCCCCGCGTTCTTGGCCTCCCGCATGTCGACGATGAAAACCGACAGGCCGTCGGTGCGCTTCTTGGCCTGTTCCTTCGGCGTGGTGCGCGCGAGCAGGATCATCAGGTCGGAATATTCGGCGCGGCTGGTCCAGATCTTCTGGCCGTTGACGA
>Ga0210389_10000776_pt1 | contig 27156 bp, 20 predicted proteins | sample IncBWH28OmetaG_FD_160127 | JGI IMG/M metagenome (GOLD analysis project Ga0210389, IMG submission 160127) | Forest soil microbial communities from Barre Woods Harvard Forest LTER site, Petersham, Massachusetts, United States - Inc-BW-H-28-O ... | reverse complement strand
TCTTTTCATTGCTAACCCGTCGGTGACGCGTCGGACCTAGATCGGCCAACCTAAAGGGGTCCGTGGATGGACCCGTTGTGGGAGCCGCCTAGGCCGATCTGGCTTGCGGGTCAAGATAGAGGTCAGGCCTTTGCAATGAACGTACGGTTTGCCGCAAACCTTCATCAAAATCCTTACGCGGTGCCCAACCCAAAAGCACTCGGGTCTTGGTGACATCGACCTGCAGCGAATCAGTCAAACGGCTCGCGATGGCGCTTTGGCCGATCGCTGCGGCCGTAAAGGTAAGGAGAGCTGCTGGAATTGGTACGATCAACGACGGCCGACCGAGGGCTTGCGCCATCTTTTTGAACAATTCGGTTGTCGAAATATCCTGTCCATCGCTAACGAGGAATACCTGTCCTCCGGCATTGGGATGGATTGCGGCCAAGATGACGAGATCGGCCAGATTACCGACAAAAACAAATGAGCGCTTGTTATGGACGGAGCCAAGCGGCAATGGAATTCCGCGATTGACCCAATCCATCATTGTGGCGAAGTTCGCCTTCACACCTGGCCCGTAAACCAGGGGAGGACGGATCACGGTCACTTCGAAATCCGACTCTCTGGACAGCGCGAACAAACCTTGTTCGGCTTCAAGCTTGAATTGGGCATAATGATTTTGCGGGTTGGGTTCGTCTTCAGCGGTGAACGGGCGATCTCGTTGCGACGCTTCCCCGTTCACCTTAATTGAGCTGATGAATATCAACCGTTTGACACCGGCCTTTATGGCCTGGCTCGCCAAATTCAGCGTCGAATCGACATTGGCGGCCCGAAAGTGCGCGATCGGGTCGGCGACCGACTCGTTCAAAATATGTGCGCGTGTCGCCAGATGAATGATCGTGTGGATGCCGTCGAGGGCGCCCGTCCAGTCGGTCCGGGGATTGATGTTCCCGATGCCGAAATGGCCATCGCGCCGCGCCCGAGTGACCGCCCGATAGGGAATCGCTCGCCTAGCTAACTCGGAGACAACCGCCGTTCCGACGAAGCCGCTCGCGCCTGTTACAAGGATCATATTCTTCCCGCTGTGAGAATTGGCCGCCCAACCAACACCACACCAACTACGCTCTGACTTTCGAACGCACCGACCAACCGTTAACATCGACGCCGGGAGCGCCGACCATGCCGGATTGGCGGAAGAATGTGCTACAGTTCGCCCGCAAAGATGCTCAACATCGTTGCCAAAAATGGCCCTAGTTCCAAGCGAATCGCAATTTCAGCTCGGAATTGCGGACTATAAGACTACATAGGCTTGCTTGGAGCAAGCATGACGTTGGTACAGTAGCGATGTTGCCCATCCCTCATGCGGCCAAAGCCGGCTGATAGCGCTCTTGCGCCACCCGCCAAGCCTGGAACATCAGGACATCCCAAAGAAGGTACTGGTGATTTCGCCTTCCTGACAGATGCTCCTGCCAGGCGAGCCGAATAGGCTTCGGATCGAAGAAATCATCGGCCTTCAGCCGCGTCTCGCTCAACAGATCCTCCGCCCAATCACGTAGTGCTCCACGCAGCCAGTTGTCGATCGGCACGCCAAAACCCATCTTCGGGCGCTCAACGAGTTCCCGCGGAACGTATTTGTAAAGCAGCTGCCTCAGAGGCCATTTGGTCTTGTTCTCGGCCCGGAGAATTGCCAGCGGCAGCGACATTGCAAACTCGACGACGCGATGATCGAGCATCGGCACCCGCGTCTCGAGGCTTACGGCCATCGCTGCGCGATCCACCTTTACAAGAATGTCGTCGGGCAGATAGCTCATCAGATCGACATACATCATCCGCTCGACATTGCCGGGCAGATTTGGCAGTGCATCCAACCCAGTCAGCATCGTCGGCAATTCGCGGCCGCCAATGACGATATCGGCCGGATTGGTCCAGTGCGAGCAAAGATGGCGGTAAACATCGTCGGCTGTCCGCAACGACAATAGCTGGGCAGCCTTGTGAACCTTGTCGCCCACTCTGCCGTGGCGGCGATGTTCCGGCATCAGCGGCATCAACGGACCGGCCAGCCGGTCATAGAATCCAGGAGAGGGAAGTGTTGCAAGGCCCGCCGTAGCGCGGCGTAGCGAGCGCGGAACGCGCGCGAGCTTTTTCCAGAATTCGTCAGCTAATGCATAGCGAGTATAACCGGAAAACAGTTCATCGCCCCCGTCGCCGGAAAGGGAAACCGTGACGCTCTGGCGCGCCAGCTTTGAAACCAGATAGGTCGGGATTTGCGACGAATCCGAGAACGGTTCGCAGTAAATCTCCGGCAGGCTGGGGATGACATTCATCGCTTCCCGCTCGGAGACATAGAGTTCCGTGTGGTCAGTGCCGAGGTGCCGAGCAACCTCCTTGGCTTGCTCGGCCTCATTGTAGTCAGCCTGGTGAAAGCCAATCGTGAAGGTCCGGATAGGCTGGGTGCTCATCGACTGCATGATCGCGACGACCGCCGAGGAGTCGATGCCGCCCGAAAGGAACGCGCCCAACGGCACGTCCGCCATCATTTGCCCTTTGATCGATTGCTGAAGCAGAGATTCGAGCGTAGCGGCGGCTTCGTCACGGCTGCCCTCGAAAGGATGCACACGACCCGTCTCCGCCGCGTCCCGTGCCTTCCAATAAGCTTCGATGCGCGGTTCGCGATCTCCATCGGCAAGTACGAGGAAGTGGCCCGGGCGAAGTTTGTTAAACCCTTTGTAAATCGAATACGGCGCCGGCACATAATTGTGACGCATCAACAACGCAACCGCGTTCCGATCAATCTCAGGATTCCACGCCGGATGGCCCCGAAAAGCCTTCAGTTCGGAAGCAAAGGCAAAACTTCTGCCGATGCGACCGTAATAGAGCGGCTTTTCGCCGAGCCGGTCACGCGCAAGGATCAGCGTGCGTTCGCGGCGATCCCAAAGTGCCAGGGCGAACATGCCCACACCGAGTTGCAGCGCGCGTTTCACGCCCCAGCGCGTAATGGCCTCTAGAAACACCTCGGTATCGGAATGGCCGCGCCACGCATGCGAAGCTTCTGCATCCAGCTTTCGGCGAATGTCGTCGTAGTTGTAGATTTCGCCGTTGAACACGATGACGTAGCGCTGGCATGACGACAGCATCGGCTGATGCCCTGCGGGAGACAGATCAATAATTGACAACCGCCGCTGCGCCAGCGCGATCCCCCCCTCCAGGTCCGCCCATACGCCGTCGTCATCCGGCCCGCGATGCCTGATCAGGTCGGCCATTCGCCGCACCACGACAGGATCCTGTCCTGCCGGTCCGGCGCTGCCGAGAAAGCCAACGATTCCACACATGTAGCTCTATCTTTCGCTCGATGAAGTACAATCGAACTACTAACGACGGCCACGCATCAAATCAAGATAGCGCAGGGCGCGAGAAAGACTAGCGGATGTATTGAAACGGGCTGAAACGCGACGTTATCGATGGCGACTGGCGTATCTTGCGGATTTGGTATGAAATAGCCGCGATGCCATTCCCGCGCGTTACGGTGATCATTGCGACCTACAACTGGAGCACGGTTCTCCCCTACGCGATCGACAGCGTACTGGGTCAAACCATGCGGGACCTTGAGTTGCTCGTTATCGGGGACGGCTGCACAGATGAATCAGAGCAGGTGGTCACGGCTATAAAAGACCCGCGGGTCAGATGGATCAATCTTCCAGCGAATACCGGCCATCAATCCGGGCCGAACAACCGGGGATTACAGGAGGCCAGAGGCGAGTTCATCGCCTATTTGGGACACGATGATCTCTGGCTAAGCCACCACCTCCAATGCACCACGGAGAGGCTCGACGAAACCGGCGCCGCCTTCGCCCATTCGCTGCTGCTCCGCGTCCCTCCGGATCAGGACGTCGGGATGCCGGTTCTGCCCAAGCGACAATTCGGGCATGGCGGGCCGCCATCCTGCACTGTCCACAGGCGCAGCGTGACGGAGAAAATCGGGGGCTGGAACGACTATCGCAACCTGAGCATTCCTCCCGAGACCGACTTTTTCTGTCGCGCCCAAGCAGCGGGGTTCAAGGCCGTTTTCGTGCCAAGGCTGACTGCGATCAAATTTCCCGCGTCGCAGCGAAAAAATGTTTATCGGGGCCGGCCAAGCCATGAACAGGCCGACTGGTCGAAACGGATGCGGTCAGAACCCGATTTTGAGGCCGTGCACCTGGTGCACGTAATCAAGAGCATGGTGGAAGAAATTCCACGCGAAATGCCCGTCCGTAAACTTGTCGGCACATTTACACAGGAACTTGCAAAACGCGTTGTCGGCCGGCTATTCAGATTTTGGGCGGACAAGGGCGGAGAAATCGCCCGCTATAAAAGATACAAGGGACTATAAACAGCGCTACAACAGAGAGTGACCCGTTAGTGGACGAACCGAAGAGGATTGTCTCTTAGAGAGTCGAGGAGCGGCTTCATGCTACGCAGCGCACAAAAGGATAGTCAGCAAATAAGCGAAGACTGGCACAAGCTCGTCGAAACGATCGAAGGCGTATCGGTATACGAGGTGCGACATGTTCCGCGCGATCACGGGGTTATCACCGAAATTTTTCGGCCCGAGTGGGATCCGAGCGGCTTGCCGGTCGTGCATATTTATCAATCCCGACTTTTCGCCGGCGCTCTCGGCGCCTGGAGTTGTCACCAGCGAACGACCGACCGGTTATTCGTGAGCCAGGGCCATGTGAAAATCGTTTTGTACGACGCACGGGACGACAGCAAGACCCGGGGCCGCCTCATGGAACTACATGCCGGCGACGTAAGCCCCTGCCTGGTCGTGGTACCACCCGGAATTTGGCACGGCCTGCAAAGTCTCGGCAGTGTCGACGCACTAGTTTTGAATTTGCCGACCGAGGCCTACAATTACCAGGATCCGGATCATTACCGGCTTCCGTATGACTCTCCCGAAATTCCTTATGTGTGGAAGGTGATGGATGCAGCCAAAACAAGGAATGACGCCCGGTAGCGACAGCAGGTTGGTTTAATTAGCCTTTATTTCGGGTTGCGGGTTGCGTCTAAATTCCGAGCCAGCGCATTAGATAGCTCCTGATGTGAACAACATTGAGCGCAAGCGCCGATGCGGCATAGACCAGCGCTCCGCCCCCCAGCAAAAGAATGAGCCCCGAAGTCGTCCTCTGAAATTCAAGCTGAAGGAAGGCTACGAGGGGTACGCAAGCAGCTGCTGTGCGCAAAGCGTCCGAAAACGAGAACGGCACCCGAAAGTGGCGGTTTCCAAATCGAATAGCCAGCACCAGTGCGATGGCATAACTCGCGACCATCGACCATCCCGCGGCGACAATACCGAACCTCGGCAGAAGCAGCATATTGGACAGGACGTTAAAAACGGCAGCCGGCGCAACCGCGAGAAGCATCCATTTGGGACGGCGCGCGATCTGAAATGCTGTTGCAAAATGCAGTGTGAGAAACGCCGACAGAAGTGCGCCGATAGCCGTCCATGGCAGCACCTCCGCCGCGGCGCCGGCCAATTGGCTACCGATGATCACCGATGCCAGTGAACGCGGCACGCAAACGAAGAGAATGGTGACAGGCAATCCGACGGCGATCAGCCAACCGGACATGCGGTTCAACAGTCGTCGCGCGGGACCCTCTCCCCCTTGATTGAACTCAATGAAGACCTGCGGCCTGATCGCGAGCGCGATGGGCGGAAGAAGCAGATTCAATGCACGGCCTGCGATACCGGAAGCGGCCGCATAGGCCCCGGCCGCAGCTGGGCCTAGGCTGCTCGCGATCAGCAGCCGATCCGATGCGGCAAGGATGACATATGCGAGCGCAACGGCCGTCAGCGGCGCACCGTACGTCCAGATTTGGCGCAGGCGCGGCAGGATTTGACGAAATCCTTGGAGCGTGCCGGCGATCGAAAGCCGCGAGGCCGCCGCCGCCAGCAGCGATGCGATAGAAAAGGCTACCAGCACAACAAACGTATCTCCCGGCCGCCATGCCAGGCCTGCAATCGCCAATGCGAGACCCCCGAGCGCCTGCAGCGCCTGGGCTGTGACAAAACGCCACGGGCGCGCCGTCACTCTGCTCCAGCTCAAACCAACGGCCGCCCATGCCCCGGATAGCAGAACTGACAATCCGCCAATGCCCAACAGCGATCTATCTACCGGCAAAGGTTCCAGAGCGGCGAGGCCAATTGTCCATGCAATGGAAACAACGACTGCAGACAAAACGAAGCCAATTCGCACGGCTCGGGCCAATTGCGCGCGACCGTTCTCGTCTGCTTCCTCGGGATGGAGGCGAATGATGCTGGACTGAAGCCAGTTGAAGCCCGCGGTCTGGCACACTGCCGCCAGAACCAGCACCGTCGCATACCGGCCATATTGCTCCGCCGACAACAGTCGGGACAGCACGAGGACAGAGAGCAAGCTCGCAAGACCGGAGAGCAGGTTGCTGACGGCGTAAGTGGCAATCTTAATGGACGCTCATCCTTTTCAAAGCGGCTCCAAGCTAATAAAGGCCGATCGAAGGCTGTCCCGAAGGCGATCACGGGCGTGACCTTAGGGCATCATAGTGCAGCTTGCGTAGTTCCGCACAGGCTTCGGCAGTGATTGCGTTCGTTTTGTCCTCAGGGCTAAAGTCGCCGGCGACGATGCGAACTACTGATTACGCAAATAAAGACGCTCATACGCGTCGACCATGGCGTCGACCGAGTAGCGCTCACGAACACGGCTTTGTCGGATCTTCCGGCTCGGATCGTCTGCGCCAAGTTTGCCGATTGCGTCCGCCAATCCCCGCGCCAGGTCATCTGGATCCTGCGGCCGGACAAGGAAGCAATTCGGCATGCCCTCGAGCGCTTCCGGATTTCCGCCGACCCTCGTTGCGACTACCGGCAGCCCCGCGGCCAGTTTCTCAAGCAACGCATTCGAGAATCCCTCCTCATGCGAGGCTAGGACACCTACATCCATTGCCGACAGCAGCCTTGGAACGTCGCTCCTCTGACCCATCAGGTCTATCCTGTCCGCCGCGCCGAGCCGGCGTGCGTTGCTCATCAAGGCCTCTGCTACCCCCCTGTCCTGCCCTATCAGGAATAATTTAAGGCGGGGATCGTCAGCAGCGATACGGGCAAATGCTTCGATCAGTTCAATGTGGCCTTTGTACGGAATTAGATTGGCCACCATCGCTATCGCAATATCTGACTTCGAAAGCCCCAGTTCGCTGCGCGCTTCGTGGCGATGCCCTCGCGCTTCGTCGAAGCGGACGAAATCCAGACCGTTGGGAATAACGACAATACGTGAAGCGTTGTATCCGTCGCGCGCCTGAGTGTCGGAGGCGACCGCCTGAGAGTTTGCCGTAATGACGTCCGACAGCGCGTTGGCGGCTCGATCCAGCCACCTCGACGAGGGATGGCGGTCCTGATGCCTGGAGAGCGCGCGCTTCGACGTTATGATCAGTGAAACACGCGCCATCCGGCCGGCAATCGCGCTCATCAAATTGGTGAGCGGTAAGAAGCCGTGCACAACCTCAGGCCGGAACCGCAGAATTCGCCAAACAAGACCGACTTCGCATATGAAGAGAAGAGCCAGCTTGACAACCCTATTCCCAGGATCAAATTTATAAGCTCCGTCGCTGACGTGTATGCCTGCCCGCTCGAGTCGTTCGACCAGCGCGCCGGATTTTTCCAATAGAAAGATCTCCACGGTCCAGCCGCGCGATTTCAGGCTTTCGGCGAGCATTGCAAGTTGGCCTTCGGCGCCACCAACGGTCAGCGAACCCACAACGAATAGTATCCGGCCTTGATCTGGGATGCTCATATCGCTCACTTTTATCGAATTCACGTTTCCGATATCCGCACTCTGGCGGTAGGGCAACGAAGATCGGAAAGGGTTGCGGACGTTTGAGCAATTAATCACAAAGCCAGCGGGAACGAACTCGTTGCAATCGTTCTCAATGGGACCAAGCAGGTCTTTACCCAAGTGAGTCATTTGGGAACGCATACCATACCGACGCCAAAATTCAGCCACCGCGGAAGCCACGCGCACGGGTGACCCTCATAAGTGATCACATGGAACCGCCGTCCCAGCATTTCCCGCAGCCACCGATAATCGAACCCTTTGTGTTCTCCACGCTTGACGCGGGATGTCAGCCCCAATGTTGCAAAGACGATTTCTCGAAAGGTATAACTCCGGACCTCCCCGTCACCTAAGTAAGGCAACATTCTCTTGAGAAGATGTTTTGCCAGGAAAACCGGTCCGAATTCGACAGGGACCGTTACGATCAAGCGACCGGTGGTGATTTCCGCCAAAAGATCGATGTATCCCGACATGCAATCAACCGGAATGTGTTCGAAGGTCTCCATGCAAATGGAGATATCGAAAGACCTGTCACGCAGAAACACAACATCGTCTGCGGAGCGCGCCTCATGGAATTCGTATTGAGGCCACAAATGTCTTGCCCGCGCCAACCCTCCCTCCCAGCCGGCATCGGCGCCAACGTATTCGGTGGGTCGCTTCGGCAGATGAGCGATCGACTTTCCGTCGAAGCACCCAAGCTCGAACACTGTATCGTTGGGGAGATCTCGTGCAACTTCAGCGAGAAAATGAAATCTCGCGCCGTGAAGCCGTCCGCGCAATCCCCCATCAAACAAGCGCGCGTTATAGTCTTCGCTCTCCGTGGACATTTTTCTCCATCCTGGCGGCCTGGCTACAACAGCGAACCCGTCTAAAGGCTCTGCATCAACTTCTATTGCTGCCCCGCCATGCGGCCACTGGGGCCCTTCGGTGTCGGCGTCGCAGCCCGCGTTAGGCCATAAGTTCGTCGTATATGGCAAGCGTTTCGCTGATCACGCGTCCCACTGAGAACTCAGCGGCAATCAGCGCGCGCGCAGACGCACCATATAGTTCACGTAAGTTAGGCTGCTCGATGGCTTGCCGCAGGGCGTTTGCCAGAGCCGGGACGTCACGCGTGGGAACAAGCCAGCCTGTCACTCCATGGTGCACGATTTCCCGGCAGCCCGGAATATCGGTCGTAACAATCGCGCATCCGCTCGCCGCCGCCTCCAGAAGGGACTTCGGCAAACCTTCACCGTAATAGGTCGGCAGGCATACAATCTGTGTCTGAGCAAACACGCTCGGCATATCTTCCTGCCATCCCCAAAATTCAACGATACCCTCGCCAACCCATGTATCGATTTCCGGTTGGCTTACGCTGGCTGGATTTGCCAAATCGGGCTTCCCGACCAGCGCGAAACGCGCCTTGATGCCCTGCGCGCGCAACAGCCGCGCCGCCTCCACAAATTCGCCGACGCCTTTTTCGCGCAAAAGGCGCGCGGGCAAGATGACCAGGGGTGTTTGGCTCGCAACCATGACCTGGCGATAGGCCGCGAGATCGACACCTGCGCCGCGGATGAGACAAATGGATCGCGCGTTTGCCAACCCGTCGGCGACGATCCTGTCGCGGTCGTCACTGTTTTGAACGATCAAGCGGGCATTTTTCCCGCCCAAGGCAAATTTGAGCGCGGGCTTTATGATCCAACGCAGGGCTTTCGCGCGCAGACCAGTCGACGAAAAGACGTAGCCGAGGCCGCCGAGCGCGTTGACGATACCCTTGGTTCCCATCCGCCTTGCTACGAACGAACCGTAAATAACGGGTTTAAGCGCGACATGGTGCACAATATCGGGAGCCTCTCGACGGTAAAGCCGGACAAGGTGCATAAGCGTACGAAGCTCTTCCAGCGGATTGAGCCCGCCGCGTTTGAAAGGTACAGGGCACAGCGTGAGCCCCGCGTCCGTGATGCGTTGCCCGTGCCGGTCGACACGGGTAGCCACGACCACGTCATCCCCGGCCTGGCGCGCCGCGACGGCCAGCTCGAGTCGATGCGAAACAAAATACCAATCTTCCGTGACGACGAACATCAGCTTTCGGCCCCGGGCGGCAGCGGCGGCCTTCACAGGGATCGCTCCGAGGTTTGAGGTTGAGCTCACGTAACGCCTTGTTTTTGAAGGCCGCCGGTTTGGGCAGACCTCTCTGCAATCGTTTCAAGCGACGCCATAAAAATCCCTGTACCAATCCACAAATCGCTGAATACCCTCTTCGACAGATGTCTTGGGCTGAAAGCCGATATCGGTAACCAGTGCATCTACATCTGCAAAGGTGCGTGCCACGTCTCCGGGCTGAAGCGGCAGCATATTCTTCAGCGCCTTCCTTCCCACCGCCTTCTCGATGCATTCGATGAAATAAATCAGTTCGACCGGTTGATTGTTTCCGATGTTATAGAGACGGTAAGGCGCGGCCGACGTTCCCGGATCCGGCTCGTCACCATTCCAGTCGGGATTGGGCGTCGCGACCTTGTCGAGCGTCCTTACGACGCCCTCGACGATATCATCGATGAACGTGAAATCGCGTGCGTGCTGGCCGAAATTGAAGACATCGATCGGCTCGCCGGCGATGATCTTCTTTGTAAACAGGAAGAGCGACATGTCCGGCCGGCCCCACGGGCCATAGACGGTGAAGAAGCGCAGACCGGTTACTGGCATTCCATAGAGATGGGAATAGGAATGAGCCATCAACTCGTTGGCCTTCTTGCTGGCGGCGTAGAGGTTCAACGGGTGATCGACATTGTCATGGACGCTGAACGGCATCCTGGTATTGGCTCCATAGACCGAGCTGGAGGAGGCATAGACCAGATGCTCCACGCCGTGATGACGGCATCCCTCCAGGATGTGCAGGAAGCCGACGAGATTTGAGTCGACATAGGAATGGGGGTTCTGAAACGCGTAGCGCACCCCGGCTTGGGCGGCGAGATTGACGACGCGGTCCGGCTCGTGCTCGGCAAACACCTGCTCAATTTCATCGCGATGTCCGAGATCGGCCTTTACAAAATGAAAATTGTTCTGCCCTTGCAGGCGCGCCAGCCGGGCAAGCTTGAGATTGACATCATAGTAGTCGTTGAGGTTATCGACGCCGATAACGTCGTCGCCGCGGGCAAGCAAAACTTTTGCGGTTTGCGAGCCTATGAAGCCTGCGACGCCGGTTACGAGAACCTTCATGCCACCAATCCCCTGAACGGAGCTCGTCGATCCAGCATCGCTCTCATTTCAAAATTCATAGCCGGGCGTCGCTTGCCTCGACCGGCAACACCTGCTTGAGATCGTAGAGCACACCGCCCGGAACCAGCATCGCGCGCAGCCGGTCGGCACCAAGCCGGTTGATTTGATCGTGGCGCACCGCGAGGACAATGGAATCGAACAGCCCTTCCGGAATCGTTGCAACCGAATCGATGCCATATTCCTTGCGGACTTCGGCGGGGTTGGCGAGCGGGTCGTAGACGATAACCTCTCTGGCAAGCGAACCGAGTTCCTTCACCAGATCGACTATTTTGCTGTTGCGGATATCGGGACAGTTTTCCTTGAAGGTCAGTCCCATCACGAGTATGCGCGCCTGTCCGATTTCCAGCTTGTGGCGCAGCATCAATTTGATGACGTCGAGCGCAACCCACTGCGCCATGCCGTCGTTTATCCGGCGACCCGCGAGAATCATTTCCGGATGAAATCCGATGGATTGCGCCTTGTGTGTGAGGTAATAGGGGTCGACCCCAATGCAGTGCCCGCCAACCAGCCCCGGCACATATCCGTGGAAATTCCATTTTGTCCCCGCCGCCGCAAGAATCTCGCGGGTTTCGAGCCCCATCATCTTGAAGAGCTGCGCGAGTTCGTTGATCAGGGCGATGTTCACATCGCGCTGAATATTCTCGATCACCTTTGAAGCCTCGGCGACGCGGATCGAACTCGCCTTGTGGGTTCCGGCCGTGACGACGCGGGAATAGACCTGGTTGACGAGTTCTGCGACTGCGGGCGTCGAGCCTGAGGTAACCTTGGTAATCTCGGACAGGCGGTGGGCGTGATCGCCCGGATTTATTCGTTCGGGAGAATATCCCGCGAAGAAATCCCTGTTGAACACCAGTCCGGAAACGTTCGACAGGATCGGAACGCAGCAGTCCTCCGTCACGCCGGGATAAACAGTCGATTCGTAAACCACCACGTCGCCCTTGCCCAGTGCCTTGCCTACGGTCGCCGATGCCCGCTCAAGCATGCTCAGGTCCGGTTGCAACGCTCGATTGATAGGCGTTGGCACGGTCACAATAAAAAAATTTACTTGCTTGAGCGCCTTCGGATCCGCCGAGAAACTTATATTCCTGGCAGCCGCGAATTCCGTTTCGGTCACCTCGCGGGTCCGATCATGCCCCACCTGCAGTTCCGATATCCGCTTCGCATCGATATCGAAGCCGAGCACGGGAAAGTGCTTCGCCATATAGACGGCGAGCGGCAGCCCGACATAGCCAAGCCCGACAATACCGATCCTGACGTCATCGACGCGCATCAAGGCCATAGAGAATCCCAGCAAATCACGACCAAACTGCCATCGGCGGACCAAGGTCGGACGTCAAATGGATGTCACCTACCCCTAAAAGTTCGAAGCCTCGTTTGCAAGGGCTGCGGCAAACCGGCGCTGCGAAAGCCTATGCGCAGACATGGGTCAGTCCTTCAATGGGTGTGAATTTCGTGCAATTTCGGCGTGGGTTCCATAGATTGACGTCTGGCTTCCGGCCCTGTTACCGCTTCTACTTCGCCGGACAATTCCCGTTGCCGGCGCCGCTCAAGATGCAAGCCTTGGGCAGTCGAGGATAGGCAATGCTCCGATCTACCCGCACCGTGATGTTGCTCGGAATCGCTGTTCAGATCGCGGCCTTTGCGAGAACTGCAATCATCGCTGCGACGCTCGGCACTTCCCTGGATGTCGACGCCTACAATCTCGGACTGATTGCTCCGAGCTTCATTTCGACCGTGATCGGCTCCTGGCTACAGATGAGTTTCATAGGGCGCTATACGTCGCTCATTACAACGGGCGAAGCCGGATTGGCGGCCGCCTATCGCGCCCGCATGCTGTTCCTGATGCTTGGCCTCGCGCTGGCATTCGCTGGCCTGTGCGTCCTGCTGCCGGAACGCATTATGGCCCTGTTCATGCCAAACGGCCAAACCGCGATGATTGCGTCTGCAGCGGCTGCGCTCAGGCTTTCGGGACTGATATTGGTTCCCATCATTTTCGGCGACTTTATCGCTCTCATCCTCAACAGCCACGGACGTTTCTTTGCCGCTGCACTGGCGCCGCTGATCAATGCGCTGGTGTCAGTCCTCGGTCTGTCATTCTGGTCATCCCTCGATCTTTCAGCACTAATCTGGACGCTGTTGCTCGGGAGCTTCGCACAATGCCTCGTCGTCATCGCGGCTCTGCTGAGAATGCGCCTGTGTTTTCCTATCGGCACTAGCGTCGCGAAAGATGAAGTCCGCACCACCTTGGTGCTTGCCTTACCTCTGTTGCCGGCGATGATGCTGAGCAATTCGGGCGCCGCGATTATTCAGTTTCGCGCCGCTGAACTTGGCGAAGGCGCGGTTGCAATTTATGGCTATGCTTCACGCCTGCACGGCGCTTTGACACAAGTCTTGATTATGGGGTTGGGCACGGTGCTGCTGCCTCATTTCGCCGCGCTGTGGTCACGAGGCGAAAACGCAGAAATCACAATTTTGTTCAGGCGCCTGGCCCGATGCACGATCCCGTTGGTCGCCTATCTCACAGTTGGCATTTATCTGATGGGTGAAACCACGGTAACGATTCTGCTGGAACGTGGCGCGTTCGACGCTTGGCACGCGCAACAGGTAAGCTGGCTGTGGACGTTGCTTACCTTGTCGCTTTTTCCGTTCGCTTTTGGGACATTCATTGCCAAATTCTGCCAGGCAGTGCGGGGAGCAGGCAGCATCCTTGTCAGCGGCATCATTTCATTTGCCGCGACGTGGTTGGTAGCCCGGTTCGGCGCGTCACAGGCAAGTCTGGGTATCGTTGCCAGCGCGGTCGTGGCAAGCGTCGTGACAACTTGCGTGTTCTGGCTGATTTGGCTGGGGAGACGAGTAGCAGTCGTACCTGTCCTGAGAGATATCGGAATCGCATCATTTCGAATGCTTTTGATTTTGGTGCCGGCAATTGCCGTCGAACGATTCACCGACCTCCACAACGACGGGCTTTCCGACATAATCGGCTTGTTCGTTCGCGGGTCATTATATACCGCGACGGTATTGTCGCTCCTGATTGCCACGCGCTCTCATAAGTGGTTCCTTGCCAAGCACCCTGGAGGAGGGCCGTAAAATTGCCTTGCCACAGAACCTCCGCAGGCGGCGGCGCATCGCCCAACCCGCGCGTCGTGAAACTCGGGGAGCCAGACTAGGTCTTGATAATCAGTCCCTGACCGGTCGAGAGGTCGATTATCGGCTCCGGCTTGTCAGACATGAAATCCAGCGCAGCCTTCCGGGCCCCGGGACAGGTATCGTAGCCGTGATCGTCCAGAAGCATCACCCCGCCCTTTGACACGCGCGGATAAAAGAATGCGATGCTGTCGAAGGTCGGCTGTTCCAGATCGACGTCAATATGGACGAGCGCGTATATTCGGTCCGCCACCTTTGCAAACGCGTCCGGTATCCAGCCCGGGAAAGTCTCGAAGCAATTAAACTCCCTGAGATTGTCACGAACCTTTTCTTCGGACGCTGAAAGGCCGCCCTCGGCCCAATAAGTCCCGTCGTTTTGCCTAGGAGCACTCAGCCCTTGGAACGAGTCGAACAAATGAACCTTGCGGCCATGCCGGCTTGCGAACCGACAAAGCTGATACGCGCTCGCGCCTTCAAAGACACCGCACTCAGCCAGATCCCCCGCTATCGGAGGCAACAACCTCAGCATCTGATCCAGGTTCCAGCGGCGCTCGAAATTCTTCCAATTGCCTGAACCAAGAAATTTCTCAAAGAATTCCCGAAAGTCCTTGTCTGCCAGCAAGTAACGACCGCGGTCATTGATCGGGAAATCAGGCTGCAGCTTCCTGCCGATGGAATAGAACAACTCATATCGCTGCGCGTCGGTGAAATTTCTCTCTGATGCGAGATGCAACACACTGTCTGCGATCATCTCAATCGCTTTTACATCGCCGAATTCTTTTGTAGTCGAAAGAACGGCGTCAAATTTTCTTGCAAGGCTGCGCAGGATGGAAGACTTTGCAATTCTTTTCAGCATCTTCACACCATAGCGGATGCTTCGACATACATGCAACAAAGCAGGATATAGTCTCTGGAGGGGTTCCTTTATCCTAGCGGGCATGATAGACTAAACCAATGCCAAAATGGAATAGATTGACATGGGTCGTGTGCGCGGTGGTCGCGATCTCGGTCTATTTCTTGGTGGGTCTGTGGCTAAAGTATTCCTATGTTGAGCCGCCTAGGCCTGCCGGCGAAATATTCCGGCTCACCCGTCCGTTTCTTAAGCTTGAAGACTCCGCTCTTGCCTACGCTGCGAAGACCCCGTCATTTGATGGACTCTCGGATACACCGGAAGCGCCAAGGCGATCTCCGTTTATGCTTTTTGAGAACACCCTACCCCTGGGACCCGCGCACACCGAACATGATGAAATCAGAAAGTATGGCCACGGCCGGTTTTCTCACTGGAACGGCGCAGGCTTCATCTTTTCGAGCAGCGACGGTACTAGTCCAGCATCTAATGGACGAACTTATTGGGCTGTCATCCCGCCGTCGCCTGCGGAGTGACTTATGGCGAAAACGTTACGCTTGACGGCAGCTATCATCGGCTCGCTTTTCCTCGTAGCGTTCCAGCTCCAGCTGCTACCTTTTTTCTCACCTCTTCTTGTTGATGACCGGGTTATCTGGCCAGCCGTTTATTACGGCTGTGGCGCTCTCGCGATCGGCCTCACGCTTATCATTTTGGCTTCGCAAAGGTCCATTCTTCGCCGAAGCCTTCCAGTCCTGGCCGTCTGCGCGTTCGCTGCCGGTCTGACACTCATTCATCCGCTCGACATCATTTCCAAGAATTTTCTTGTTGCGATGATCTTCGTGGCTTGCGCGACCGTGCTGGCGATCACGTCGGCGCCTTTCGCGCTATTGAGGTTCTCGGCATCCGTGACGGTTCTGAGCGCCGTAATTTGCCTGCTCGACATTTTGTTCAGTCATGGATTCACAAATTCTGTCGGGCGGGCGGCGGGGCTGAGTATCAACGCTAATGTTGCCGCTGCGGGGCTGTTGCTGGGTGCTGCAAGCTCTTATTGGGCGGTACCGCAACGATTGCTCAGCCCCTTTCTCTTGATTGTGGGAGCAGCGATCTTTGTAACACTCTCGAAATCTACAGCGATTGCAGCCATAGTAATTTGTACCGGAATTGGGGCCGATCTAATTTTGACTCGTGTCAGGTCGACAGGACCGCACCTGCGCATCAGATGGTTTAGATCCTGTTTGCTCGCGCTCGGTCTGGCGGGCTGGGTTGTCGCGGCGCTGTTCTCGAATGATCGGTTCTCCGTCGCTGTTGGGGATTCCCTTCGAGGAATGGACACTGCTCTGAGGACGTTCGAAGAGGCGCGCCAATCTATCAAAACTGCGATTTTGTCCCGAAGGCCATCTCCCTCCGACACATCCCCGGTCGACGATGACGTTGGATCCGAGGCGCCGGCCGCGGCCGACATGCCGCCCGCCAATGCGGACCTTGAAAGGAAATCCAAATCGGACGACCTGATCGTGGAAATAGGTCGCAGAGCGGAAAACGAGGGAGACATTAATTCAATTTCGGCCCGCGGTCTGCTTATGGAGCGTGCCTTCCTGTCTTACCGAGCCGGCCCGTTCCTTGGCCAAGGACTTGCCGCGGCACACGCCCTCCATCCGCACAACACGTTTCTGCTCTTTGCTGTTGCGTTTGGTGACCTCGGTTGGCTCGCACCGATAGCGTTTCTCGGCCTTACTGTTTATTGGGCTCGAAACATACGGCAACTGCCGATGTTTTTCGCGACCTTGACGGTGATGACAACTTCGCACGATATTCTTCTTACGCCAGTTCTTCTTGCTCCAATCGTTTTTGGCATCGCGGCTCTGAACGCGCTGCGATATCGTACCGACGATGCGTCCTGCGCCCTCCCTTCGCCGAGGTGTACGGCGCTGGCCGCTCCAATCCTGTTTGCTCTAGGTAGCGTTTCCGTTGCGGGCAACGGGACCTCAACAGTTCCGGTCGCGCCAAAACTGCTGCTGCTCCTGGTGTTCGGAGCGATTGCGTTGTGGTCTATCGGTGTTTGGCGCTGGGATGAAAAATCAGCGCGTCAGCGGGAAAATGAATTGCGGCGAGGCGACTAATGGGATTGAACTACAATGACCTCAGATGCCTCATGGAATGGCGGCGCGGCGAATCTGGCGGCAAGGTCACCACCCTTGGTCGCCTTACTCTCACGCTTCATCCCAAAGACGTTTCAGACCTTCGGCAAAAACTCGCCAACAATGCCGGCGCCCTAGCCTGGCTCGATCGATATCGTTGGGCGGAATTCGCGGACGATATGTTCCGGGAGGTGTTCAAATTTGACACCGTAACCAGCATCGACTTTTCAGACTACGAAGGGGCTACTGTCATCCAGGATATAGGCGCACCGCTGCGACCTGACCTAATAGGGCAATTCGACCTCGCTGTCGACGGCGGAACGCTTGAGCATGTCTTCAACTTCCCAATTGCTGTAGGGAACCTAATGCGCCTCGTGAGGGTGGGCGGCGCTGTCTACACGCAAAGCCCGTGCAATAGTCTTGCGGGACACGGCTTCTATCAATTCAGCCCCGAACTGATGTACCGCGTTTTTTCCAGTCAAAACGGATTTGAGATTTCGTTTGTTCGTGTCGCGATGGCGCACAACCTATCGGTCGAGCAGACAACAGGCCAGCATGTCTACGATGTCCTGGATCCGGCGAAGTATGGAGGGCGGGTACTCCTGGCCTGTCAAAATCCAGCGGTGATGATGAGCCTCGCAGTCAAACGATCGGATGTTGAGCCGTTCAACGAGCCCGTTCTACAAAGCGATTATATTGAAAAATGGTCGGGCGAAGCATTAGTCCGCCTTAACTGGAAAGGCAGACTCGTAGAAAGGATTGGAAGACCGTTCGCATTCTTGCCCAGGCTCATCACCAAATTCCGAGACCGCAAGGACGCGTCGGTTCGAAATGTCCAGGCCTACAAGCGCCTTTGGTAAACTGAATCCAGCGTTTCTACCCAAAGCCCGTAAATACGGTTGATCGAGAAGGTTCCCGCGACTTTGGCGGCCTCTCGTGCCAGACGTTCCCGAAGCGGTCGGTTTAGAGCGAGTTTCCTGAGAGCTTCGGAGAACGCGTCTACATCGCCTGGCGAAACCAGCAGGCCGTTGTTACCGTCTACGATCAAATCCCCGGGCCCGCTTGGGCAATCGAAACTAACGCACGCCGTCCCTAACTGCATCGCCTCAAGCAGTGCGTTCGGAAATCCTTCGTAACGGGACGGCAGCGCGAAAATACTCGATCTCAATATCCAGTCGGAGACGTTTGTTACGTACCCCGGGGTCTCGACAGATTTCAATACTCCAAGATCGTCGGATAGCTGCGCGAGCGCTTGGCGGTCTTCACCCTCACCAAGAATAACGATACGCCATCCATCGTCCGCTAGTTTGGCCTTCGCAAAGGCGCGCAACAGAAGATCGAATCCTTTCTGTTTAACAAGCCGGCCCATGCCCAGAATGATCGGCCCGTCTACGCGGGTGCGATGATCGCCGAGGAATGTCGAATCGCGAACGGCATTCGGGATAATCACTAGGCGCCGGGCGGGAACCGACTTTCGAAACCAGCCGGCAATATTGTCATTCTGCACAATCAAGGCAGACGCAAACCGGTAGACAATGCGGCGCAGGCACGCCCAGAACCGCGGTATCGGATGGTGGGCGGGGTGAATGCGCTCGGAAACAAGAACTGGAATTCCTGATCCGACAAGACACGCGATTGTCCGAATGTTGGTCTGATCAATGAAACTTAAAACAACATCGGGTTTCAGGGCGATAATATTGCGGCGCATCTCTGTCAAATGGCTAATGGTGAACCTGACGGACTGAAATCTTGACTTTGCATCACGCCTGATCTCCATTCGTCTGCGCCCCACAGAAGCCGTCAGGTCGTAAGCATCATGATCATCTCCGCTTAACGTCAAAACGCTGACGTCGCGGCCCGATTTGGCGAGAAAACCGCATAGGTCTACCGCAACGCGCTCCGCTCCACCTCTGCCTAGCGAGGAAATGACCAGGGTAATACGTTGAGGCCGTTTCAACTGCACAGTTGTTCCGCCGCTCAGATCCTTCATCGGACCAAGATATCAGAAAGTTGCAACGATAGAACTGCAACCAAGACTGCACGTCAACATTCGTCGAGGCAACGCCATCCTCACAGCGACAGAGTTGTTACGGGACACTGCCGCCGGTCGCGGCTTGAGTGGCTCGTGTTGCAGTGCTAGGTTCCGCGCGCGCCCTGCGCTGGAGTGACGCCATGAGTCTGACCGAACGCGAAACGCACTTTGAGTTTGGTGAAAACTGGAAAGACTATTCAAGGACCATCGACCAAAAGCGCATCGATTCCGCCGTAGCGGGCGTCAGAAAGCTGTTCCCCGATGGTCTCGCTGGCAAAAGCTTTCTCGACATCGGCTGTGGATCGGGCCTGCATTCCCTCGCAGCCCTTTTGCTGGCTGCGGCATCGGTGAGCGCAGTCGACATCGACGAAAACTCCGTCAGCACGACGCAAGCGCTGCTCACCAAGTATGCGCCTGACCTGAAATGGACCGCAACGGTTGCGTCTGTGTTCGACGCATCGCCAGATACGCTTGGCAAGTTTGACGCCGTCTATTCCTGGGGCGTGTTACATCACACAGGCGATATGTGGCGAGCAATTGAGTGCGCCACTTGTTTTGTAAAACCCGGCGGCCTATTCGCGATAGCGATTTATTCCGCAACGTCATGCGATTCGATGTGGAAAGCAGAAAAGAAATTCTATTCGCAGGCACCGCGCCCAGTTCAATGGAGCATCCGGCAAGCCTATATGGCTGCGCTTTTTGCCGCCAAGGCCCTGTCGGGAGAAAGCCCGATCTCCTACATTCGGAATTACTCCGTAGTACGCGGCATGAATTTCTCTCACGACGTGCATGACTGGCTTGGCGGATACCCCTACGAAACGGCGACTGCCGCCGAGATTTATGACCGCATTTGTAAAATGGGATTTACCGAAGAGCGATCGTTCCCGTTGCCGAAAAGCAGCGGATTGTTCGGGTCCGGATGTCACGAGTTCGTATTTCAGAAAGCTTAAGCGACGCCCCGCTCGCGCGCATAACATTTATTGCTTCAAACCGACAGCGCACCAGAATGGAACGTCCTCGGAGAATCGGATTTGCTCAAAACCCGCGTCCAGCAGCATCTGCTCGATCTGTTTTCGAGTAAAGCGCTTCTCGAGGCTGGTGCAAAACCGGTCATAGGCGTCGGTACGCATCACGTAGAAATCTCGATTGCGATACGCCTCCAGCGGAATCAAGGCCGTGGGCAGGCCAGCACGCTGTACGAGGGCGGCACTGCGGGCGAGCGGCCAGTAGACCGCCAACGCGATGACCTGGCTGACAACCAGCCGCACGCTTGCAGGGAGGCGACAAATGACGACTCTGAAAATATTGCTCAGCCTCCAGATCGCTCTAAACCACCAGGGGCGATTGTCGAGAGCGTAGTAGAGATAGACAAGAAACGGAGCGCCACACTTGAGTTTCGATGCTACTTCTTTGATCGCCGATGGCGTGTCCGGGATGTGATGAAGGACGCCAAGCGAGAACGCGAAATCAAGCGAGTCATCATGGAGCGGGATGTCCCCAACGCTCGCAAGATGAAATGTCGTATTTGAGGCCTGCGAAAGGTTCGTCCTTGCAACCGCGAGGGCGTCGGAACTGGCGTCCAACAAGTGCAGATGCCCCACCCGCGGTGCGACCAGGACGGACCACCGCCCGCTGCCGCAGCCGATATCGGCGCCCACAGGGTCAGGGGGGAGAGCCTCCCAAGGGAAAATCTTAAAGTATGAATGAAACATCGCTTCACGGTCCGCGGCCGAAAGCTTTCCCTCGTTCTGCTGAAACGTTGACCATTCATGCCCGAATCCGGCCGCGACCGCCTCGTCCAAGTTAGGTAGAGTATCTTTCATGGATGCCCTCCGGAAAAGCTTTAGTATCCAATGTTCCAGCGTTTACAACTACTGACCCCGGACATCTTGACTGCGCTGGCGCTTAGGGTCGAATCCGGACGTCGGCAAGCCGATCCGAATTCGAAACATTGGCAGAGGGATAATTCAAGATTTGGGCGGAAACTCTGGACGTGCATCTCACCTCGCAGATGCCGGAAAAACTCTATGGACGCTTTCAGAGGTTCAGTCCGGCATTGCAGCCGTGGGATTGAACGTGGTTGGCTGCGTCAGCAAGCAACTGCCCCCTGCTGGGAATACGAGCCTGTTCGGCCGGACAGGCTCCAAGCCAACCAGGTATCGGAAGATTTGGAGAATCGGCGTTTTGACACTTGAAGTACGCCGCGCGCCAATTCCAAGCTTCGGCTGCCCATGGTGGCCGATCCTGGCCGGTCTTCTTCTCGTCTTGCACGGGGCGATCGGCAGCTTCGTCTGGTTTACGCCCCGTTTCACGGGTTCGATTGCAAGCTCCGCAATAACGCCCGAACTTGGCTTGGCTTATTCAGCTCCCGCAGGTCTTGATAAGAATATCTCGCTTTACGCGCTGCCTGCCGACACGAACGAAACTCCGCGCAAGTCCGAACTCAAGCTCTTGGAGAACGGACGCACCCTTGGCCCGCCTCATTCCCTGCACGCCGAGGTCAGGGAGCGCGGGGGTGGCAGGTATTCGTACTGGAGCGGTTCGATCATCTTCTCGACTTCGGATGGAAGCGACCCTCGGTCTAACGGCCGAGCCTATTCGATTGAATCGCCGACGGCAGTGAAACCCGCTTTGCGGATCGCGCTCTGGACCGTGCTGCTTTTGGCCGATGTCGTTTTTTTTGTCAGGTTTCAGAAAGAAGCTGTCGCCTTTCTGCGGACGAGATTCCCAATTCTTCTCAAGACTTTTGCGCTTCTGGCAATCCTTGCTGCCGGTTTGTCCGCTTTCGGTGCATTCGGAACTTTGGTCGTTGCGAACGGAGATCTGCCGGAAGACGCTGCATTGGCCGTTCTGGCGCTGCAGCATGCGGGCCTCGGTTGCTTGGTATCGACCGGGATGTGGGCGGCGGGGGCCGGCCTTATCCGTCTTGTGGTTCGCGACCCGCGCGCCGGCCTCGCGCGTATCCTGATACCGGCATATCCGATCTGCCTGATATCGCTCGCCGGACTGATCACGATTGCGCTCGTCGCGCCGCAGGGACGGGCCATCGCGCTCGTTTTGTGGGGCCTCTGTCTAGTGCCGCTTCTGAACTGGCGCCCACCCCGGCGGGAGCTCGCCGCTGCCGCTAGGGCGATCCTGATGATAGTCCCCTTTGCGGTCGCCTTTGGCGTTTGGCTGGGCCTGCTCTGGCATGGACCGACGCAAACCCTGCCGGGATCCCCCTCGGGCGATCTCACCCATTATGCCGGAATTATTTGGTCGCTTGCCGAGCATCCTTACCCGTTGGTCGATCTTGGCTACGAAAACGCTACCGCCCATAGCTATTTCAACAGCCTGTTTCCCGCCCTTGGGGCAACGCTGCTGCCACTGTCCGGCTTCGATCCGTTTCTATTCCTGCTTGCGAGCGGCGGGACAACCTACGTCCTGCTGAGCGGCTCGATGCTTCATTTCTATTTACGCGATCGGGCTCCGCAAACGGCCGGCTTTTTTCCCGTCATTGTTCTCGTGCTCTCCTTCGTGGTAGCTGCCCGCTACCCCTACTGGGTCATCGAAAGCATCCCGGTCGTGTTTGTGCCGGCCTTGACGATCGCCGTATGGTGGATGGTGGAAAAAAGCGAACGCGATGCCGGCTGGACCGTGGCTGCGATGGCTGCCGGATTGATCGGCTCGATACTGTCAAAAGTGGCAACCGCCGCAGTGCTCGTTCCGCTCAGCGCGACGAGTCTCTTGCGGCAGTTTTGGCTTCTCCCAAATTCGATACGGGCAGTGGTGCTGGCCATTGGTTGTGCCTTCGGCGTCTACTGCGTTGCAATGTTGTTACACTTCCTGCCTCTGTATCTCGGCACCAGCAACGTCGGCCCTGAAAGTTTTCGGTTTCCCGATTGGCGGTTCGTCTCTCGGGATATCGGCACGCTCGTTCTGGCGTTGCTCGCCTGGCTTGTCGCGGACGTCGCTGTCGCGCTTGCCTTGAACATCGGACTTTTGACGTTTCTGCTTTTCTCATTTCTGCTTCAGATCAACTTCGTTTGCGTCACGATTTTGTTGGGCCTCATGACCTTCACGCGCCAGGAGAGGTTTGCTCGCGCCGGCCCGGTCGCCCTCGTGGCGTTTGCATTGGCTCTGCCAGCCGCGGTGCTCTCTGATCCCGCCGGACCTTCGAGCGGTGCGATCTGGGTTGTTTGCCTGGGAGGCGCGGTTTTGGCGGCAGTTTTCAGTGCGGTTCAAGTCCGTGGGGTGACATCGCATCTCACATTTCGGACGCAGCTGGCGACCGGTTTGACGGTGCTGCTGGTCACTGGACTAGGGCTTGTAGGTGTCGCACGCGGTAATATCATTGTAAATTCAGGCTGGAATCGTCTTGGGCCGCAACTCACTCCTCAGCTGGCAGACATCTGGTCGGCCGTCCGCCGACTCACTCCGCGCGACGCTCTGATCTTTACCGACCAGGTCGACGAAACGATAAACATACTCGGCGGCTGGAATACCTACGCCTTCAGCGGTCAGCGCCAGATTTATTTGTCATCGTATTATACCGTCTTCGAGCTGCGAAACGACGCAGCCCGGCTGCGCGAGGCTTTGACTATCAACGAGTCGGTTCTGAACGGAACGAAGAGCCCGGCCGAGATTCCGACAAGACACCGCCATGAAAATGCATTTGCGGTCGTCTCCGCATCGCGAACCGTTCCGTCTGGCTGGAACAGCATTTACGGCAATAAGTATTATGCGATCTACAGAATCAGCCCTTGAGCGGCTGAGCGAAAGGGCTTCGGTCCCAATTCCGCTTGGGTTTTCCCCAATCCAAATCGGCTCGCGCTCCCGGCTCTTGCCAATGAACCGCGGCCACATCCTAGGAACGCTGGTAATCGTCCTCAATCCGGATGATGTCGTCCTCGCCGAAATAGCTGCCGGTCTGTACCTCGATCAGTTCCAGCAGGATCTTGCCGGGATTTTCCAGCCGGTGCACCGCGCCGATCGGGATATAGATCGATTCGTTCTCGTGCACGGTCTTGACCAATTCGTTGACGGTCACCCGCGCCGCGCCCCGCACCACGATCCAGTGCTCGGAGCGATGGTGGTGTTTCTGCAGCGAGAGCCGGCCGCCCGGCTTTACGATGATGCGCTTGACCTGGTGGCGGTCGCCATTGTCGACCGACTGATAGGAACCCCAAGGACGATGAACCTTGATATGATCTTCTGTTACCTGAGGGGCGACGGTCTTCAATCTCGCGACCAGCCGCTTCAGGCCGTCGGCATCCTTCTGACGCGACACCAGCACGGCGTCCTGCGTCGCCACGACAACCAGGTCGTCGACACCTTCCAGCGCGACCAGCGCTCTATCGGTCGACACATTGCAGTTGCGGCTGTCCTCGAACACCGCCCTGCCCTGCGCGGCATTGCCTTCGCTGTCCTTGTCCGACAGTTCCCACACCGCGTGCCAGGAGCCAACGTCGGACCAGCCGCATGCCACCGGTACCACCGCGGCGCGCGAAGTCTTTTCCATCACCGCATAGTCGATCGAGGTCGCCTTCGCCGACCCGAACGCGCCTTCGTCCAGCGTGACAAATCCGAGGTCGCGCCCAGCTTTTGTCACGGAATCGGTGACCGCCTGCATGCTCCCGGCATCGGCGTTGCCGTATTCGTCGAGCAGAACGGAGGCGCGGAACATGAAGTTGCCGCTATTCCAGAGATAGCCGGCCCTGATGTATTCCGCGGCCGTCGCCGGATTCGGCTTCTCGACGAATTTTGCGACGTCGCGGACCTCGCCGGAAATGACCTTGCCCGGGCTGATATAGCCGTATTCGGTGGCCGCCCGCTCGGGCCGGACGCCGAAGGTCACAATGCGCCCGGCAAGCGCTGCGACCAGACCCTGACGGCAGGCGGCGACGAAAGCATCGGTATCGCGGACGACGTGATCGGCGGCGAGCGCCAACACCACGGCGTCCTTGTCGCGCGTTTGTGCAAACACAGCCCCCGCCGCGATCGCCGGGCCGGAATCCCGCCGCATCGGCTCCAGCAGTATATCGGCCTCGAACCCGATCTCGGCCAGTTGCTCGAGCACCATGAAGCGGTAAGCCTTGTTGGTGATGACGATCGGACGCTCGAACAGCGCCGCGTCCGACACACGCAGAACCGTACTCTGGAACGTCGAACGCGCCCCGAACAAGGGCAGGAATTGCTTGGGATGAACCTCGCGCGACGCCGGCCACAGCCGCGTGCCGGCGCCGCCGCACATGATCAGTGGAATGATACGTTCAGCCATCGGCGCCTCAAACCTTGTAGTGGTTGCGGTACCACGCGACAAAACCGCGAATGCCACCCTCGATGGATGTCTGCGGCCTGAAGCCTGCGCCACGCATCGGATCGCCGACATCAGCGAAGGTTTCCATCACGTCGCCGGGCTGCATCGGCAGCATATCCTTTACCGCCTCGCGACCCAACTCCTTCTCCAGAAGTCCCACCACATGCAAAAGCTCTTCCGGGCGATGATTGCCGACGTTATAGATCCGCGCCGGCGCGCCGCCGGCGCTTGCACCATCGCCGGGAACTCGGTCCAGCAGGCGCAATACTACACTGGTCACGTCATCGATATGGGTGAAGTCGCGGCGCATCCGGCCATGGTTAAAAAGCCTGATCGGCGTGCCTTCGATGATCGACCTGGCAAACAGAAAGATCGCCATATCGGGCCGTCCCCATGGCCCGTAGATGGTAAAAAATCTCAAGCCGGTGACCGGAAGACGATAGAGGTGGCTGTAGGAATGGGCCATCAGCTCGTTGGCCTTCTTGGTCGCGGCGTAGAGGCTGATGGGACTGTCGGTCCTGTCGTCGACCGAAAACGGCAGCTTTGCGTTGGCGCCGTAGACCGACGACGAGGACGCGTACACCAGATGACGGCATTGATTGTGCCGGCATCCCTCCAGCACATTGACAAAGCCTTCGAGGTTGGCGTCGGCGTAGGCGTGGGGATGATCGATCGAATGGCGCACGCCGGCCTGGGCCGCGAGGTGGACGACAACCGGGAACCGGTGTTTTGCGAACAGGAAGGCCATCGACGCACGATCCGCCAGGTCGATCTGCTCGAAACTGAACCGCGCATCCGAGCGCAGGATATTCAACCGTAACTGCTTCAAGGCCGGGTCATAGTAGCTGTTGAGACTGTCCAGGCCGACCACATGGCGGCCCTCGGCCAGCAGCTGGCGGGCGACGTGAAAGCCGATGAAACCCGCCGCACCCGTGACCAAAATTGCCTGATCCGACATCATATCCCCAACGGCATCGGTTCGGCTCCGCCGCCCCGGCCGGAGCCTCTTTACCCGCCGTCCGGAGGGTGTCGCAATACCCTGTTGTACGGCTATTGCCAGATTGGCTTTAAAACCATACCAAGGCGGCGAAGTTGGGCGCGCAGCGTCGAGTTTGCGCCGTTCTTGACAACCTTCCCAAACCTTACCAAGCGCGGACGAGATGCGCCGGATCCTGCTTTCGACGTTAAAAATACTGATCTCGGCGGCGCTGCTTTACCTCGCGCTGCGCAAGGTCAATCTCACCGACCTTGCCTCGCGCATCGACAATCCAGCGAGCCTGGGCTGGATCGGCGTGGCGATCGCCACGACCTTCCTGCAGATTTTTGTCGGCGTCCTGCGCTGGCGCGAGATCAGCGCGGAGTGCGGCGCGCCGCTCGGCACGCGGCAGGCGATGCGATTCAACCTGATTGGCGCCTTCTTCAACCAGACACTGCCTTCCTCGATCGGCGGCGACGCGGTGCGGCTGTGGCTGGTCGCGCGTGGCGGCGCCGGATGGCGGGCGGCGACCTATTCGATTTTCGTCGACCGCGCCATCGGCCTGATCGCGCTCGCGATCATCATCGTTGCCAGCCTGCCGTGGAGCTACAATCTGATCAGCGATCCCGCCGGCCGGTCGGCGCTGCTG